>ERZ802822.723-NODE-723-length-22477-cov-7.864866_pt1 | contig 22477 bp, 22 predicted proteins | sample MGYA00345649_ERZ802822 | MGnify/ENA primary metagenome ERZ802822 (study PRJEB30503, sample SAMEA104212359) | marine metagenome | biome: Westerlies Biome; feature: [SRF] surface water layer (ENVO:00010504) within the epipelagic zone...; material: water...
AAAAAAAAAATGTTTCATTTTAAATTACTTCTTTTAAGGGAATTAAAAAGTTCTCTATCTTTAAAGGGTAGCTATATTCTCTCTTTAGCATTTTTTTCTATTACTATAATTGTTTTACCTATTGGTATTGGACCAGATAAAAATATTTTATCTTTAATTTCTCCAGGTTTAATATGGGTTTCATTGATTTTAACATCATTATTATCATTAAACAGCTTGTTTCACGAAGATTATATTGATGGAACTCTTGATTTATATAAAACCGGACCTCTATCTTTTTCCGAAATTGCTTTTGTTAAAAGCCTTGTACATTGGATTTCAAATTTTCTTCCACTTCTTTTTATTACACCAGTATTGAGCTTACTTATAGCTTTACCAAATAACTTATTGATATATATATCTTTATCAATACTTATTGGAACACCTTCTCTAAGCTTTATTGGTAGCTTAGGCTCCGCCTTAACGCTTAGCTTACGACAGCATAATTTATTGATACCATTAATTATTTTTCCACTATTTATTCCAACTCTAATATTTGGATCTGGTTCAATTTCCTCTTTAATTTTTTCAGGTTTTGAAGAAGTATTTATAAGGCAAATTTACCTTTTGACTGGAATTAGTGGGATTTCTCTAGTTATTTGTCCATTTATCTGTGGCTACATTTTAGACTCTAACTATGATTAAGTTAATCTTCGTCTGGAATGAACTTAAGTGAGAGTCCGTTTATACAATAACGTAAACCTGTTGGATTGGGGCCATCATTAAATACATGACCAAGATGCTCACCTTCTTTTGAAAGAATTTCTTTTCTTATCATTCCGTGGGAAGTATCTTCTTTAATGATAATATTTTCTTTATTAACATCATAAAAGCTTGGCCATCCAGTGCCTGACTCAAATTTTGTCTCTGATCTAAAAACTGGCAAACCCTTATCAGCACTTACATATGTTCCCGAACGCTTTTCATCTAATAGATTGCTTGTGCCTGGCATTTCTGTACCAGAATTATAAAGTATATTCTTTTGTTCTTCAGTTAAATCGTTACTCATGGCTCAAATTATCCTTTATTTTTAAATAATACACTAATTACTTTACACAGTGACGTAAAGTTGGCATTTTGTCGATATTATTTGGAGAGGTGGCCGAGTGGTCGAAGGCGCTCCCCTGCTAAGGGAGTATACGAGCAATCGTATCGTGGGTTCGAATCCCACTCTCTCCGCCAAATACTGTTCTAGAAATTAAACTATGTTAGACCTTAAAAATATTACATACCGAATAGCTGGAAGAACTCTTATAGATAAGTCATCTTTGTCTATACCTGATGGTCATCATGTGGGTCTGATTGGTCAGAATGGAGCAGGAAAATCAACACTTTTTAAGCTCATAAATAAAGAAATTGAACTAGATTCTGGAGATATTATAATGAGTCCATCTTCTGTCTTAGGTATTGTAAGGCAAGACCTTCAGGATGATGAAACAAGCCTATTAGATGTTGTTTTAAATGCAGATACGGAAAGAAAAATGCTTCTTGAGGAAGCAGAAATTGCAACTGATGCAAATAGAATTTCTGAAATTTATACACGATTAAGTGATATACATGCGTATGAGGCACCTTCAAAGGCATCTATTATTTTATCGGGGCTTGGATTCAGTATAGAAGACCAAGGAAAGCCTATTAGTAATTTTTCTGGTGGATGGAAAATGAGGGTTGCTCTAGCCGCTGCATTATTTTGCGAACCAGATCTATTATTGCTCGATGAGCCAACAAATCATTTGGATTTTGAAGCTATTATATGGCTAGAAGATTACCTGGTTAAATATCCAAAGACATATATTTTAATAAGCCATGATAGGGACACTCTTAATAAAACTGTTAACCATATAATTCATTTAGATCAACTAAAACTTACCCTTTATAAGGGTAATTATGATCAATTTGAAGAAGCTCATGCCCAAAAAAGAATGGGTCATCAAGCTTTATTTGAAAAGCAACAAGCCCATAAAAAGAAAATGATGGATTTTGTTAATAGATTTGGCGCAAAAGCAAGTAAGGCAAAACAATCGCAAAGCCGTCTTAAGGCTTTGGAAAGAATGGATATGGTTGACGCCTTAATAACTGAACGCTCTACAACCTTTAAATTTCCTGAACCTGAAGATATTCCGTCACCGATAATTACTATTGATAAAGCTGATGTTGGTTATGAAACTGATAAGCCAGTTTTAGAGAATATTAATATTGGAATATCTAATGATAGCCGAATAGCTTTATTGGGCGCAAACGGAAATGGTAAATCTACATTGATAAAATTAATTTCAGGAAAATTAAATCAATCTAATGGAAGTATAACTAAAAATAAAAAACTTAGAGTAGGGTATTTTGCTCAACATCAGACTGATGAGCTTGACCTTTCTTGTACACCTTTTGAAACACTTAGGGCCGTTATTTCTGATCAAGCTGATCATCAAATAAGAGCTATTCTAGGAAAATTTGGTTTCGATAAAGATAAGGCGGATACTAAAGTGGAGGAGCTTTCTGGAGGAGAGAAATCAAGACTTCTTTTTTGTATAATGAGCTATAATGCTCCTCATATTATGCTTCTTGATGAACCGACAAATCATCTTGATATCGATGCAAGAGCAGCATTAATAGATGCTTTAAATAGTTACAATGGCTGTATAATTATTGTAAGTCATGACCCTCATTTGGTTGAATCTGTAGCTGATGAGCTCCTTCTGATCAAAGATGGTGCTGTATCATCTTATAATGATGATTTGGAGGCATACAAGAAACTTATAATTGATCAAAGACGAGAAGAGAGGTCTAAATCAAAAGGAAATAATAGAGCCTCCAAAAGAAAAAAAAATAATTCAAAAACCTTGCTTGTTTATGAAAGAAACATAAATAAATTAACAAAAAAAGTTTCTGATCTTGAATTAAGGATGTCATCAGATGAGGCCTTAGCTGATCCATCTTTAATGTCTAAACTACTCGAAAAATACAATAAGAATAAAATTGAGTTAGAATCTGAAGAGAATAAATGGCTTTCTGAAAGCGTCTAAAATAATTAAGGATTATTTTTTTGTTTTAAATTAATGAATTAGGATTTAACATTAATTATGAAAATCGAAGATAAGCATAAACGTTACTATGATTGGCTGGCTCAGGTAAAAGAAGAAATTATCGACCCTGAATTACCTATTATTGATCCTCATCACCATTTATGGAATGGTGATAATCAGCTAGCAGGTTCTTTTCCATACCAAATGGAACACCTCAGCGAAGATACGAACTCAGGACATAACATTGTTGGAACTATTTTTATGGAATGTGCCCAAGGTTACCTTCAAGATGGAGAAGATAAATATAAGCCTACCGGTGAAACCGAATATGTTATGAGAATTATTAAGGAATCAAAAACTACATCAAATTCTTCAAATATTATTGGTATTATAAGCTTTGCAGATTTAATGCTAGGCTCAGAAGTTAAAGATGTTCTTAATCAGCACATTACTATTGGCGAGGGTTTGTTCAAAGGAATCAGACATGCTGCTGGTTGGGATCAAAGTGATGAAATTCATAATTCACACAGTAATCCAATAAAAAATATATATCAGGACGCAACTTTTAGAAAAGGTGCTGAGGAGTTAATTAGATTAAGCCTAACTTTTGATGCTTGGCATTATCATCATCAAATTACTGATTTAAGTGTTTTTGCAAAAAATTATCCTGAATTAATCATAGTTCACGACCATTTTGGTGGACCTCTGGGTGTTGGACCTTATCAAGATAAAAAACAAGAAATATTTGAAAAATGGAAAGATGATATTTCTCTATTGTCAGAAAATAAAAATGTTTACAGTAAACTTGGTGGATTAGCTATGCCAGTAAATGGTTGGAATTTTCATAAACAAGATAAACCAGCAACTTCTGATCAAATTCTAGATATGCATTATGATTACTATTCTCATACAATTAAGTGCTTTGGTATCGAAAGGTGTATGTTTGAGAGTAATTTTCCCGTTGATAGGAGATCTGTTTCCTATCATGTATTGTGGAATGCTTTTAAAAAAATGGCTTCAGATTATTCAGACGAAGATAAAAATAAATTATTTTTTCAAAATGCAAAGGATGTTTATGGAGTTTAGAGTCTACTTTCTTCCATCAATGTAATCATTTAAAACTTCATGATATCTTCTAACACGCCTCTCTTGGTTTGTTAGAATTGCATCTTCAAATCCTTTTGATTTTACACCCTTTTGTTGACCTATAGCCATGCTTATATCTTGGTCTGTGACAAAACCCATTGAGCCTTCTGGATAAACAACCCATTCATGTTCTGCTGGCTTAAGCGGTCTAGGCCCTAAGGGCGTTTCTGTCATTTTTTCTCCTGCTGTAACTTCAGTAGTATCAGAACCCATAAAAGTTGCTGATCCAGATAAACTTTCCATTTCGGGAACAAGCCACCAGTGCTCAAAAAGACACTTCTCAGGATTAGTTGGGTGTGGTTGTGGTCTTTGGAACTGAATTCCATCAGGTGTCATAGTTATATCGTAATTAGGAAAGCAATTATAAAAGTAATAGTCTGTAAGCTGTTCATCAGTTAAAAATTCATAATGCCAAAACCCTCTTTCTTTGGCTAACTTCTTTTTTTGTTTTTGTATTGCCAGTCTAGTTTCTTGAGCTTTCCCTTTGAAATCCTCGGGATTTAAATCCCAAGCCTTTAAAGCAGCATCCAGAGGAAATTGAACTTCATTCGGAGATTGATCGCCCAATGCAGGTTTATGACCGGGCATTAACATTCTATTATGTCCATTATCATACATATCAAATTGAGAAAATTTGTAGTCATTTTCAATATGCACCGAAAGCTCTGGATGAAGGGTAGGGAGGTGGTATGATTCATTAAAGTTATCATGTATAATTTTCCAGTTACAATCAACTTCACATGTCATATTTAAAACCCGAATAAATTTTTCTGGTTGATATGGTTTCATATGCTCAAGAATTGGATAAAGTGCTTCTTCAAATTTCTGACAATCATCGTCTAAATTAATCCATACAAAGCCAAGTCCAACTTCACATTTAACTTCCTTTAATTTGATTTTTCCACATGGATTTCCTCCATCGAAATCCTCTGCATCTTGAAGATCTATTAAAACTCCTTTGGTATCATAAGTCCAACCGTGGTATGTGCATTTAAAGCTTTCTAGGAACCCTTTTTCTACATGCACAAGTATATTTCCTCGATGAGGGCAAACATTATAAAATGCTTTAATAGTTAAATCTTTTTGTCTAACAACGAGAATCTCTTCTATTCCAATTTTATAAACAAAAAAATCATCTGGTTCAGGTATTTCTGATGCAATACCAGCAATTTGCCAGACCTTTGTCCAAACATGATCCCATTCTTTTTGCATGAAGTCTTTCGAAAAGTAACGATCATTAGTTATTGGATCGCCTCTAAGATTTTTTTGATCTTTCCCATCAATTGCAAGTTTATGTGTATCTATTTTTCCCATAAAAAACCCCCTTAGAAATTATTCTAAGAGGGTATTATATTCTTTGATTATGATATGTAAATAATTATTGCCTGTAATTAGTCTCGCCGTGTGTAGATATATCCAAGCCCTCTTCCTCAACTGTTGGATCAACTCTAAGACCTGTAGTTGTTTTAACAATTACAATTATTATTAATGATGCAACTATTGACCACGCCAGAACAGATGCAATACCAATTCCCTGTACGCTAAGCTGACTTATAGAATCCATACCATCAGCATATCCAACTCCTCCAAATCTAGTATCAGCAAGAAAAGAAACAAGGATAATTCCCAAGACACCCCCAGCCCCATGAACTGCAAATACATCTAATGAATCATCAATTCTTAAACTGCTTTTAACAAATGAAACAAGGATATAACAAATAATACCAGCTGAGAATCCAATGACGAGGCCGCCTATAGGGCCAACAAATCCTGAAGCCGGAGTTATTGATGCAAGTCCAGCAATTGTACCGGTTACAAGACCTATTAATGTTGGTTTACCAAACTTTATCCAATCAATTGCCATCCAAACTAATGAAGCTGTTCCTGCTGAAATATGCGTAACTAACATAGCCATTCCAGCATCTTCATTGGCTGCTAGGGCGCTACCAGCATTGAATCCAAACCAACCAACCCATAGCATTGATGCGCCAATCATAACTAGTGCAGGGTTATGTGGAGGGTCGACTTGGTCAGGAAAACCTTTTCTTGGCCCTAATGCTGCAGCTAATACGAGTGCCGATATCCCAGCAGTTAAATGAACAACTAAACCTCCTGCATAGTCAAGTATACCTCTTTCAGCTAACCATCCGCCACCCCAAATCCAATGAGTAACAGGTGCATAGACAGCAATTAACCACAAGCCACTAAACAATAGAACAGCGCTAAATTTAATCCTTTCGACATATGCTCCAACCATTAAAGCTGGTGTAATTATGGCGAAAGTCATTTGAAACATAAAGAAAACAGTTTCTGGAATATCACCAGACAAGGAGCCTCTTTCAACTCCTGATAAAAATGCTTTTTGTAGTCCTCCAACCCATTGGTTGCCTTCTGAAAAAGCCATGCTATATCCAACACCTAGCCAAATTAAGGAGGCTAAACAAGCAATCGCTATGCATTGCATCAGTACTGATAAAATATTTTTTGATTTAACTAGTCCTGCATAAAAAAGAGCTAACCCTGGTAAAGTCATGAAAAGAACTAAGGCTGTGGAAGTCAAAATCCACGCGGTATTTCCTGTATCTAGCATTATTAATCCCCATTAAAGATTTTTTTTTTAATATTTTTATTCACACATTTATACATAAAATTTAAAAAAATAATACATGAATCTATTTTTTTTTGAGGGATTATATGGTTTTCAAGTGTATGTTAACACAACTTACACACCTTTTTTATCTTTCTCTTGATGCAGGGTAAACGCCTAAGATTTTAACTTCATCAGCATAGTGAGAAAGTTCATGCAATGATCTTTGAACTGAGTCTTCGTCACAATGCCCTTTAATATCAACATAAAATTGTGTTGCTAAAAAGCTACCATCTATCTGATAGCTTTCTAATTTCAGCATATTTATTCCATTGGTGGCAAAGCCACCAAGAGCTTTATATAGTGCTGATGGAACATTTCGAACTTTAAAAACTAGAGTTGTAATAGTATTTTCATTATTAACTTCTGGCTTTATTTCTTTTTGACTTAAAATAAGAAAACGAGTTGTATTAAAACCCTTGTCTTCCATATTTTCTTTTAATATTTTCAAATCATAAATTTCTGCTGCTAAAGGTGACGCTATAGCACCAATTGTTATATCATTTAATTCTGAAACTTCTCTAGCTGAGCCAGCTGTATCGGCTGCTACAGTTGCTGTTAAGTTCAGCTCATCAATGGAGTTCCTGCATTGGCTCAAAGCCATCTCATGACTTCTGACGCTACTAAGAGTTTCTAAGGTAGAATCGTTAGTTCCCATTAAGGTATGTTGAATCTCTAAGAAATATTCACCTATAATTTTAAGGCCTGAAGTAGGCATAAGTCTATGGATGTCAGCAACACGACCAGCAATTGAGTTTTCAATAGGAATCATTCCAAGATCACTTTTACCACTTATAATCTCGTTAAAAGCATGATCAAAAGTTGAACACGCAATTGATTCTAACTGTGAGTCAAAAAGTTTGCATGCGATATGAGAATTTGCCCCTGGTTCACCTTGATAAACTATTTTCTTTGTCATTTTTTATTGCTCAATTCTTTTCTTACCTTATATAAATCATCTTCAGTATCAACACCAATTGGAATTTTATCAATTAAATCTATTGCTATACTCATCCCATTATCAAGGGCTCTTAATTGTTCTAACTTCAAATCTAACTCTCTCTTTGATTGTTTTGTTTTTATAAATTTCTCCAAAGATTTTCTCTTGTAGCCGTAGATACCAAGATGATGAAAAAGATTCTCTCTGTCATATCCTTTAGGTGATCTTATAAAATCGCTTGCATATAAAGACTGATTTATCCTCTTAACATAAGCTTTTACTATATTTAAGTCATTGAGCTCATCCTCATTATTAATAATGCCTCCCAATGTTGAAATATCAACATCTTGATTATTTTCTATTAGTTTAAATGTTAATTTAATTAAACTTGGATCAATTGTTGGTAAGTCGCCTTGAAGGTTTACAATATTTTTATATTTTCCTTTAGGGTCAAAAATATTTAAAGCCTCAAATATTCTATCTGAACCAGATGGATGATCAGGATTAGTCATAATGGCCGTTTGACCATATGATTTAACAACATCAAATATCTCAATATTGGAAGTAGCTACAATGACATCGCCACACGAAGATTCAAGGCCTCTATTTAAAACGTGTATGATCATTGGAAGACCTTTAATATCGGCTAAGGGCTTATTTGGTAATCTTGTTGATTCTAAACGAGCTGGTATAATTATTAAATTATTCATATTTTTTATTTTAAACAATTAATTTTAATTATCACTAAATATAAAAAATACAAATTTACCTAGTAAAATTTTTAAAAAATGTTATATAACTTCCGCTGGAAATAAACTCATGAATTTTAATCAAATATTTAAACAACTAATCAAGGTATCTATAGCTTTTATTTTTACTTTAATTGTTATTGGATCTCTTACTTCATTAAGTAATTCAATTTTTGTTGATAAAATTTTAGAAGACTTAAGTGCAAACTCTATAAATAAAATTAATCAGGTAAAGTCTGAATTAGCTGATCTAAAAAAATCGTTAGATTTTAATAAAAAAAGAATCCCTCATACAGTTGTTGGAAGAAAAGAATTACTTGAAGAAATTTTACAGCAAGAAAGAATCATTGATTCTTTTGCATATGTTGCTTCACCAGAGAAAGCTAGAGAGCATTTAGAGAAAATTAATAAAGACCTTCAAAACATTGAAGCTGTCTTATCGCACTCTGTTATCGGAAGAGATAAGTTGGTCAAAAAAATTAATCAACAAAAAAGCGATATAGATGCATTTAAGAACATGATAGTATTATCTAGTTCGATTCAAAATCTAGACTTAAATGAAGATATTTCTTTAAGTGAACCTGCTGATATAGCTATTGAAGAAAAGAAAGTTATTATCCAAGCTCCAAAATTATCTTTTGAAGAGGAGTTGGCTCTAGCTTCTATAGAAGTTGGTGCAAAATTATCAAAAAAGTGCACAGCCTGTCACAGCCTTAATAGTGCAGGTGGTAATAGGGTGGGTCCCTCGTTATGGAATATTGTTGAAGCACCAAAAGCTAAAGTCGACGGATTTTCATATTCTGCATCCTTAAGTTCTATAGGTGGAACTTGGACAGTTCAGGATCTAAATCTCTGGTTAAAAAGTCCTAAGAAATATGCTCCAGGAAATTCTATGTCATTTGCTGGATTAAGAAAAATAAAAGATAGAGCTAATATGATAGCATTCTTAAATTCGATTTCTGATGAACCACTTCCTAATAATGGTTTAAAATAACTAGAGAATTTATTTATTCATCTTTAAATTATTGACTATTAGCCTCATTTTGTGCTGATTTATACTTTCTGTATATTAGTTATAAAAAAAGGGTGAGAAAATTGTCAAATCAATCTGAAATTAAACCGATAGCTCATAAACTTTTTAGTGAAGACTGGAGCAAAGAACCTGAGCCAAAACTTGGAAATAAACCAATATTAGGTGACCGCTACACATCGAAAAAGTTTATGGAATTAGAATGGGAAAAACTTTGGACTAAAGTTTGGCAGGTTGCTGGCTTAGAGCAACAGCTAGAAAATCCAGGAGATTTCTTTACTTTTGACTTTGGTCCTGAGTCAATTCTTTGTGCTAAAGGCGAAGATTTAAAAATTAGATGTTTTTATAATGTTTGTCAGCATCGCGGTAATCAGCTTGTTCAAATTGAAGAGGGTAACTTAGAGAGTTTTGATTGTGCATACCATGCTTGGAAATTTGGTTTAGATGGAGAACTTGTATGGGTACCAGATGAAGAAGATTTTCTTCAAGGATCTCCGTGTGGGAAAAGAAATCTTATGCCAATAAAAACAGAAATATGGCAGGGTTTTATTTTCTTTAATTTAGATCCCGATTGTAAACCTCTAAGGGATTATTTAAGCCCTATCATGGATCATCTAGAGGATTATCCAATTTCAGATATGATCAGGACACATTGGGTATCTGTTGAGGGCGATTGGAATTGGAAATGTGTTCAGGACAATTTTAACGAATCTTATCATACCCCTTACGTCCACCCTGGCTTGAAATATGTAGCTGAAGAAAAATACCAAGCTTGTCAATTTGATATGTATGAAAGTATGCATTCTAGAATGCTTATGCCAGGTTTTATCCCTAGTGTAAGTGTTTATGAAGAAGAGGAGAAAGTCCTTGAGATGATAGGTCCTCATATTGAGTATTGGGATATGGATCCTAAAGATTATAAAGGTCGGCTTCTTGATATTAGAGGTGATCTGCAAAAACAAAAACGTAAACTAGATAAAGAAAAAGGTTATGATTTTAGCAAATTTAAAGATACTCAATTGACGGATCACTATCATTATACAATTTTTCCAAATATGTCTTTTAGTGTAAAGCCCGATGGTATGCAGTGGTTAAGAGGAAGTCCTCATCCAACTGAACCAGGAAAGTGTATATTTGATTACTGGTATCTTACTCTTTTTCCAAAAGGTGTTGAAAAATATTATTCGCCAGCACTAGGATTGGAAACCAATATCAATACTAAAGTTCCTCACGTTCAAGGCCATTACACAGAAGTTGATGTTGGCCCGGGTATAAGTGAGGATGTTGCTATATGGACTAGTCAACAAAAGGGGCTTAGTTCACGAGGTTATGTTGGAGATTATATGCCATCACAAGAAAACAGAATTCGTTATTTCCATGAAAATATTGATAAATATCTTTTTGGAGGTAGTGGAGGAGATGCCTAAAATTTAAAAGGAGGGGGTGTTATGAGTTCATTAGAGGTAGCTGCTGATAAGATGGCAATTATGGATGTCGTCTATAAATATTGCAGGGCTATTGATAGACTTGATAGAGAGCTTCTTGAGTCTGTTTTTCATGAAGATTCTATTCACCATCACGGTGAGTATAAAGGACCGTCAGCACAATTTTGTGATTTTGCTTTTGATATTTTAGAAAAAATGGAACATACACAGCATCTTGTAGGAAATGTTCTTATTGAGGTTGATGGTAATTTCGCTTGGTCAGAGTCCTATTGGCAAGCTTATCATAGACTGGCTAAAGGTAAGGATTTTAGTGACTCAGGTGGTTTTGTAGCTGATCATGATCCAGAAATAGATGAGGATATTTTTATTTCAGGAAGATATATTGATAAGCTTGAAAAAAGAAATGGTGAATGGAAAATCCTAAAAAGACAAGGCGTTCACGATTGGGTTAGATTTGAGCCCGCAACTGATAAAGGTTGGAGAGAAGGTCCTGGACCAGCTCCTGGCAGAGGTGACAGATCTGATCCCGCATATGAGAGAGATTAAATTTTCTTATAATCTTTAATATTTAATTAGGAGGATTAATATGATCATAGTGTCTGCAGTCTTAGACTTTGAGTCTAAATCAGCCAGAGATAAAGTAATTGAAATTACAGCTGACATTCAATTAGCAACAAGGAATGAAGAAGAAGGGTGTATAAGTTATTGCTTTGCTGCTGACCCTTGTGTTGATAATAGAATTCAAGTTTATGAACTCTGGGAGACTGAGGCTTCTCTAGTAGCTCACTTTACTCATCACACCTACCATCAAATGGTGGAAGCGCTAAATTCAGTTGGAATAAGAAGTACGGAAAATCAAATGTATTTGATTGAAAAAAATAAACCCGTCTACGATGAAGACGGAAATGCAAGAAAAGTTCTCTTTGCAGATGATTAGTTGTTGTTAAAATGTCTTATAAAATAATTGATACACATGCACATATTATTCTAGAAAAATGTTTCGGAATGGCTGGAAAATATGGCCCCGAGGCAGGGGTTGATGAAAATGGAGTTCATTTTTTTCGCATTGGCGACTATAAAATGCAACCAATGAAGTATGATAATACCGTCTTTATGGAAAACAATCTTCGTATTGAACTTATGGATAAGTTAGGAATTGATCTTCAGCTTCTTTCCCCTAATCCACTTACAATGTTTCATAGGATTGAGAAGGATATTGCTATAGAGTTTTGTAAAATTCACAATGATGCTATGGCAGAGTCTGTTTCGCAATATTCAGATAGATTAATTGGCTCTGCTGCACTACCTATGCAGGATATAGATGCTGCATGCTTGGAAATGGAGAGGGCAACTAAAAGTTTAGGATTAAAAGCTGTATCTACTGGGACAGATTACCCTTTTGGTTTAGATGATCCAAGGCTTGATGATTTTTATAAAACAGTTGTCGAGCTTGATATACCTCTATTTCTTCATCCATCTTCAACTGGTGGTTCAAAAGGCCCTGATGATTGGAGAATGGGTAGATTTGATATGAGCATCATACTCGGTTATGCATATGAAGAAACACTTGCTGCAGGAACTTTAATCATTGGAGGGGTAATGGATCGCCATCCAAATCTAGATGTTTGTATTTCCCACGGCGCAGGTGCAATGCCTTACCTCGTTGAGAGATTTTCTGAAATGTCTTCATTTAGAGATTGGGCTCCTGAGGGTGTTCAGAAAAATGGTTTTAAAAATGAATTAAAAAAACTTTGGTTTGATGCGCATGTTCATGGCGAAAATTCTCAAAGAATGCTCTTTGACTTGGTAGGATCCGAACGATTAGTATATGGAACAAATCTTGGTGGATGGGATACTCCAAAAGAGCTAGAGAGCTTTGCTCCAAGTTTAACTGAAAATGCAATTAAACTTCTTAGATTATAAATAAAGGATAACGAAATGAGTAAACAAAAGATATTAACAAATCTGAATCTCTTTAGGGGAGATGATGACTTATTAATAAATGATGCAACAATATTTATTGATGAAAATATAATTCGTTATTCTGGACCTTCGTCTGGTTTTAATAGTTCATCAAATGACTTTGAGGTATTTGATCTTGAAGGAAAAACTGTAATACCTGGGATGACTGAGTCGCATGCACATTTATCATATACTAATAACGGACCTTTAGAATTAGATAAAACACCAGTTGAAGAAGCAGTGATTAAGACAGTTGATAATGCACGTATAATGCTTGGCTCAGGATTTACATCAGCTATCAGTTTTGGTTCAGTCCATAGGATTGATGTATTTATACGTAACGCAATTAATAGCGGAACAATTCCTGGCCCTAGACTTCTTGCGGGTGGTAGGGATATATGTGCAATTGGTGGTAACGCGGATACCTATCCAGATTATGCTAAGCCACAAACTGACGGACTAGCAATGATTACAGATGGCCCATGGGAAATAAGGAAAGCAGTTAGAACCTTATGGAAGAATGGAGTTGATGTAGTAAAAGTTATGATTGATGGCGAGCTAATTTCTCTTCAAGGCAGACCTGGTGATCTTGGTTATACAGATGAAGAAGTTTATGCCCTTGTCGATGAGGCTCACAGAAAAAAAATGAAAGTTGCTTGTCATGCTCGTTCAGCAGAGGCTGTTAAACAGGCGGTTAGGGCGGGTATCGATTTTATTGGTCATGCAAATTATATTGATGAAGAAGCTTTAGAACTTTTGGCAGAGAATAAAGATAAACTTTTTGTTGGACCTGCAATTGCTTGGGAAATAGCATTTTTAGAGAATTCAGAGAAAATGGGATTTTCAAAAGATAGTAAAGAGGTTGATGCTTATCGAAAAGAGGTTGAACAGACAATTATATCTTATAAGCGTATGAAAAAAGAAGGTATTCGTATTCTTGTTGGGGGTGATTACGGTCTCGATATCGCTCCCCATGGCACTTATGCAAAAGATTTAGAGCACTATGTTAATCTTTTTGGTTTTTCAAATGCTGAAGCCCTTCATGCTGCTACAAGTCTTGGCGGTAAAGCCATGGATCCAAATGGTTCCTTAGGAACGCTTGAAGAAGGAAAGTTAGCTGATTTAGTGATTATTAAAGGAAATCCTTTAGAGGATATTACTGTTCTCCAAAATAAGGAATGTATAGATACAGTTATGAAGGATGGTTTAATGTATAAAGGATTATTGAATAGTAAAAATCCTTACTTACTTGGTAATGAAATAAATTAACTACCTAAAATTAACAATCATCATTCCTGTGATAACCAGAGATGCACCAAAAATAGTCCACAAATCAATAGGCTTTGTTTCAAAGGCCATTAATCCAAAATGATCTAATATAAGTGACATAACAATTGTACCTGTAATAAATGTACTCACATATGTTGCAGCACCTATTTTTGGTGCAATCATAATTGCCCCGAAAACTATGCATGCCCCCATAAGGCCACCTGTAAATGCCCAAAAAGGAATTTTTTTGAGTACATCTAAACTAGGTAAAGTTGGCTTCAAAAAAAAGAGAATTACAGAAAAAATTATTACTCCACCAAGAAAGCTAACTAAAGCCGCTTGTGATGGATGAGATAAATAGCTTGAAAGTGTCGCATTCACACCTGTTTGAATTGGACCAAGTGTTCCAATAATAATTACAAAAAGGATTAAGAGTAGTTTGTATTCCATTACAATTATTTATTTTCTACAAAGGCTTTTATAAGATGATGTGCGATTGCCATTTTTGGAGGTACAAAAAATTTTGAGTTTTCACCACCATTAATAGCATTTGTTAATTCTGTTCTTGTAAACCATCTTCCTTCATCAATCTCTATTTCATCAAGTTTAAATTTCTCAGATGTTGACTCAGCAATACATCCAATCATTAGCGAATTTGGAAATGCCCATGGCTGACTAGAGTGATAAGAGGCATTATTGATCACTATACCTGCTTCCTCATTAAGCTCTCTTGCTACGGCTTCTTCTATTGATTCTCCTGGCTCGATAAAACCTGCTAATGCAGAATACATACCCGGGGGGAATCTCTTTTGTCTTCCAAGAAATGCATGGTCATTGTAGGTAGCTAACATTATGACAACTGGATCGGTTCTGGGAAAATGCTCTGATTGACAATGATTACAAACTCTTTTGTATCCACCTTCAACCATATTACTTTTTTCACCACACCTTGAGCAATATGTATGACTATTATGCCATTCGAAAATAGCTTTTGCTTGGCCTAGCATTGCAAGTTCACCAGACTCAATTGGTTGTGATGAGAGTGCCATTAAATCTTCGAAACTTCCCATATCTTTTAGATTCGCTTGATTTTCGGCATCATGAATTTTTGACAAGTCTATTGCAAAAAAAGCAATATCATCTAATAAACCTAAAAATATAATAATAGAATTTTCAATAATTTTATTATCGAAAAAACTATAAGGGAACCAGGCTGGACTTGCTTGATTCTCTAAAGCGTTTTTAGATGTGAGTCCTGAAATTGTTGATACAAATGGCTGTCCTTTTGAAAAAGGCACAAACATTGATTTACTATCAATGGTCATTTTATTTATCCACTCAGGATCAGATCTCAAATAAGAAACTCGATCTAATGGATTATTGCTAAATATATTTGGGTAGACCTTCATTAAAAACTCCTCCACTATTCTATTCTACTAAACTTTATTAGTCTAATAGGCTATTGGTTTTTTCTATAAGAGTTTAGAATTAATAAAGATTCGTATATAAGTAATTTGAGAGGATATTTTGGATACTTTAGACAAGTCAGAGCAAACTGCAGATTCGAATAACGTCGAAACTCCAACCATGCCTGATCAAAATCAAAATGATTTTCTATCATCATCGCCTGAGAGCATAAATACAGTAGACTTAGAAAAAGGATATAAAGTTTTGGCTCGAAAATATCGGCCTCAAAATTTTGATGATCTTATGGGTCAAGAGGTTATGGTTCAGACTTTAAAAAATGCATTTAAAATTGATAGAATTGCTCATGCTTATATGTTGACTGGCGTAAGGGGTATAGGCAAAACAACAACTGCGCGTTTATTAGCGCGTGCATTAAATTATAAAACTAACTCAATAGATAAGCCTAATATCGATATGGAGGAGATTGGATATCATTGTCTTGAGATAATGGAGTCAAGACACATTGATGTAATCGAGATGGATGCAGCTTCACGAACTGGAATAGCAGATATAAGGGAAATTATTGATTCAATTAATTACTCTCCATCCTCTGCCCGATATAAAATATATATTATTGATGAAATCCACATGTTATCAAAGGCTGCTTTTAATGGATTATTGAAAACTCTCGAAGAACCTCCATCACATGTAAAATTTATTTTTGCGACAACTGAGGTGCAAAAAGTTCCTTTAACAATACTTTCCAGGTGTCAAAGATTTGATTTAAGAAGGTTTGATAATGAGTTAGTAAGATCTCTTCTTCTTAAAGTATGCTCTAAAGAAAATATTAAAATCGATGACTCTGTTATTGGTTTAATATCTAGAGCCTCGGGAGGTTCAGCCAGAGATAGTCTTTCTCTTCTTGATCAGGCAATTGCTTTATCTGAAAATGATGAGGCCTTGTCAGAAGATTTGATTCGTAAAATGCTTGGGTTGTCAGACCAAGGAAGAATAATTGATTTATTTGAGTATATTTCAAATGGTAATGTAGAGTCTGCATTGACAGAAATTAGAGATCAGGTTGATATTGGCGTTGATCCATCAAATTTAATAGAAGTTCTTGGTGATTTAGTTCATGAGATGACTCGCCATAAAGTTACTCAAGAAAATGAAGATAACTTATCACTTGGTCCTGAAAATATTATTAGACTTAAAAAAATTATTGAAGGAGAGAGTGTTAAAAATTTATCTAGGTATTGGCAAATGATATTAAAGGCCGCAAATGAAATAAAGAATTTTTCAAAACCACTTTCAGCTTTGGAGATGGCTGTTATTCGCATGTGTTATATATCAGATCTTCCTACACCTGATGAAATTATAAAAAAATTTGATGGCAAAGACATCTCATTGGCTGAAAAAAAAACTCCTAAATTAGAGCCAAAACCCTCAGTAAGTATGATATCAAGTTCTTCAGAAAAAAAAGAACCAGAGGAAACCTTAGTTGAGGAGGTTGCAACAAAAAAAACTCCAGAAGATTTCAATGAAATTATTCAACTAGCGAGATTACACAAGGATGCTAGACTTCAGTATGACTTGGAGAATAATGTAAGTCTGGTGTCTTTTGATACAGGAAAAATTGAAATTAATATTCTAAATGGATCAGAGTCAATAGCATCCGATCTCTCAAAAAAACTTTTTGAATGGACTGAAAAAAAATGGATAGTCTTACTTTCTTCTTCACAAGGAAAAAAAACAATTAACCAAGAAAGAGAAGAATCTGATTTAATGATTAGGGGTAATATTGAAAAACACCCAATATATATAGCAACATTGGAAGAATTTAAAAATACATCTATTAAATCAATCGAAGAAGTTCCAAAACTTTCGATAGTAGAAAATGACAACTCTAAAGAGGAGTAATAATGAATAATTCTGAAATTGATAACTTAATATCATTACTAGCTCGTCTTCCGGGGGTTGGACCAAGATCTGCAAGAAGAATGGCCCTTAATTTTTTAAAGAAACCTGAATCGTTAATGAAGCCGCTAGCAGAATCTCTTATAGCTACTGCAAACTCAATTGTTAATTGTAAAGTTTGTGGAAATTTAGATACTGAAGAAATCTGCTCAGTCTGTAGTGATAAAAGAAGGGATGTTTCGGTTATAGTTGTAGTTGAAGAAATAGCAGATTTATGGGCCCTTGAGAGGGCTTCAGTACATAATGGTATGTACCATGTTTTGGGTGGAACATTATCTGCAATTGATGGAATTGGCCCCGAAGACTTAGGTATTAATAGTTTAATTGAAAGAGCTAAAAACTCTGAGGTAAACGAAATCGTTCTCGCAATGAATGCTACTATTGATGGACAAACAACGGCTTATTATATCACCGATCAATTGAATGATTGTAGTGTAAAGATTTCACGGCTAGCTCACGGTGTTCCAGTTGGAGGAGAGTTAGATTATATGGATGATGGAACTCTCCAGACGGCTTTAAAGTCACGACAACCTTTCTAAAATCCTTAATATCTGACTTGAACTCTTTTTGTAGTAGGTTTATCAAGAGAAATGGCAATTAAAGAAATTATAACAGTTCCAGATCCTTTATTAAAAACTGTATCCAAAGAAGTTGATGATATTGATGAGGAAATATTGAGTATACTTGATGATATGCTTGAAACTATGTATGCGGCCCCTGGAATTGGGCTTGCAGCCATTCAGATAGGAATCCCTAAAAGAATGTTAGTTATTGATATTTCTCGTGATGAAGAGAATAAGGATCCTCATATCTTTATAAACCCTGAAATATTAGATCCTGCTGAAAATCTTAGTACTTTTGAGGAAGGCTGCCTATCAGTTCCTGGTGTATGGGAAGAGATTGAAAGACCAGATGAGTGTAATGTTCGTTTCTTAGACGTTAATGGCTCTGAAAAAAATATCCGTTATTCAGGAATGATGGCAACAGTTATTCAGCATGAAATGGATCATCTTAATGGTATTGTTTTTGTAGATTACTTATCAAGGCTAAAGAAGGATAGGGCTATAAAAAAATCTATTAAAAGTCGTAACCAAGACCCTGGTGAAAAATGATTAAGGATCCTTTTTCTCAATCGTCTCTTAGAGTAGTTTTTATGGGGACCCCAGTTTTTTCAATTAAACCATTACAAGAGTTAATTAATAGTCGGCATAGTTTAGAGGCAGTTTATACCCAGCCTCCGAGAAAATCAGGAAGGGGTATGAGAAAAAATAACTCTCCAATCCACGATCTAGCCCTTGAAAATAATATACCTGTTTTAACACCTTTTAATTTTAACGAAAAAGACTCAATTAATACTCTAGAAGAAATTGCCCCTGATATAATCATAGTATCTGCATATGGAATAATTTTACCAAAGGAGGTTTTAGAGTTACCTCGTTTTGGTTGTCTTAATATTCATGCTTCTATTTTGCCAAGATGGAGGGGGGCTGCCCCTATAGAGCATGCCTTATTGGCAGGTGATGTAAAAACAGGAATAAGTATTATTAGTATTTCTCCAAAGCTTGATGCAGGAGATATTCTAATGCAGGATAGTGTTGCACTTGATAAAGATATGAATTCCAGTGATTTAACTTTAATTCTCACTAATCTTGGTAAAAAAACACTAATTAAAACTCTCCCTTTGTTGTTTGAAAGCAAGCTTATTGGAAAAAAACAAGATGAAAGTAAAGTAACGTATGCCAATAAATTTATGTCTGAGGATAGAAAAATTAATTTTTATAATTCAGCAGATGATGTTTACAATCATATACGCGCTCATGGACCAAAACCAGGATCTTGGTTTACTTATAAAGGAGAGAGAATAAAAATTATTAAGGCAAAAAAAATCAATGCCTTAGGGAAAAGTTCAACAATTATCAATAAAGATTTCACAATAGCTTGTAAAGAAGGAGCCATTATTCCTATCTTTATTCAAAGAGAGGGAAAAAAAGTAGTTAGTCTTGAAGATTTTTTAAGAGGTTTTACTTTCTCAGTACAAGATAAGTTAAATGCATAATTATAAAATTATTATTGAATATGATGGAACAAATTTTGTTGGATGGCAACAACAAGAAAATGGACAATCTATTCAAAGTGCTCTTCAAGAGGCGTTAGTCAAACTATCAAATGAAAAAGTAACAATTTTTGGAGCTGGAAGAACTGATGCTGGTGTGCATGCTTATGGTCAAGTTGCCTCTTTTACTCTTAGTAAAAAAATTGAAACAGATGTAATCAGAGATGGGTTAAATCAACATTTAAGACCTCAACCTATAGCAATTCAAAAGGCAGAATTCGTTGAGGATGATTTTCATGCAAGATTTTCTGCAAAAAAAAGATGGTATGAATATAAAATTATAAATAGAAGACCCCCTTTAACGATCGATGTCAATCGCGCTTGGTGCGTTTATAAAAATTTAGATATTGAAAAAATGAAAAGTGAGTCATCTTCTTTTTTAGGAAAACATGACTTGAATGCATTTCGTTCTGCGCATTGCCAATCTAAAAATAGTACTAAAACAATTGATAGTGTTTCTATTAATAATAAAGATGAGCAGATTATCATTGAGATAAGTGCAAAATCTTTTTTACATTCGCAAGTAAGAATAATGGTTGGTACACTAGTTGATATTGCCAAAGGTAATATTGATAAAACAATTGAAGATATAATTAATTCTAAAAATAGAGAAGTTGCTGGTCAAACAGCCCCAGCAAGTGGTTTGTATCTAAAAAAAATTGACTACTAATCTGATAATTAATTTAACTATTACGGGACTCTAATAACTTCTTCTTAATTAATGATAATCCAGTTTCTTGTTTTGATTTATAAGACTCGTTAAAAGCTTCTAATTGCCATCCTTTAAGACGGCCTTTTAGTTCTTCAATATTATTTAATTTCCATTCGTTTGTGGTATTTTCATCTTTCCAAGTTCTCTTATCATCGCTAGATCTTCCACATCCGTAGCAATAACCACTAACAGGGTCAGTTTTGCAGACACTAATACAAGGGGATACAATATTTTTTTCGTTCATACTTAATTAAATATATTTTTTTCTCATCAATTCAAATAAAATACAAAATTAATGTCAGATTTTAATTATTCAAATATTGAAACCGCTTATGAAAAAATTAAGCATTTGCTTGTTAAGACTCCATTAATATCAAATGACTTCATAAATCAATTATTGGAAGCAAAAATCTATTTTAAGTTAGAAAATTTACAAAAAACGGGATCATTTAAGCTACGAGGCGCTACTTATAAAATCAACGAACTTTCTAAAGAGCAAAAATTAAAAGGTCTTGTTGCATATTCTTCAGGTAATCATGCGCAAGCTGTAGCTTATGCTGCATCACAAAATAACATTAGCGCTAAAATTATTATGCCAAATAATGCGCCAAAAATTAAAATTGAAAATACTCGTAAATATAAAGCAGAAGTTATTTTGTATGATTCTCAAAAAGAAATAAGAGAAGAAATAGGAGAAGAAATTGAGAAGAAAGAAAATAGAATCCTTATAAAACCTTACGATGATTATGATATCATAGCTGGACAAGGGACGGCAGGATATGAAATTGCTAAGGATTTAGAGAATTTATCTATTACACCAGATATGTATTTATGTTGTTGTGGAGGTGGAGGTCTAGTAGCAGGTACTTCAACTTATTTGAAATATAAGTATCCTAATCTTACATCATATGCCGTAGAGCCATATGGATTTGATGATACAAAAAATTCACTCTTTAATAAAAAAATAACTGCAAATAAACCTGGATTTCAATCTATCTGTGACGCTATTATTACACCTCAACCAGGACAATTAACTTTTCCAATAAACCTTACAACTTTATCAGGAGGAATTGTTGTAGAAGACCAAGAAGTAAAAAATTCTATTAAAATTTTAGCTGAACATTTAAAAATTGTTGTGGAGCCTGGAGGTGCTGTTGCAGCTACTGCTGCGTTATCTAAAAAAATTGATTTAAAGAATAAAAATGTTGTTGTTATGATTTCTGGAGGAAATATTGATCTAGATATATTTAGAAGTTTATGAAAAATTTAAAAATTGCAAAAATTCAACAAAAATTAAAAGATAAGGAAATAGACTCTTTAATTATTAATCGAACAGATGAATTTTTAAATGAATATATTCCCTCTGATGCTGAGAGATTGTATTGGGCTACAAATTTTTCAGGTTCTGCGGGGAGAGCAATAATTTGTCAAAATACATCTAATTTATTTGTAGATGGTAGGTATACTTTTCAGGCTAAAGAACAAATAGATGAAAATGCTATTTCCTTATTACATTGGAACGATTTTTCTACAGAATTAAGTAAACATTTTGATGAAAATAAATGTGTTGCTCTAGATCCAATGCTTCATTCTATCGAAGAGGTGAATAAAATTGTTGAGCTAGCCAAAGAGAAAGAAACAAAATTACATTTTACCTCACCTAATTTAATAGATGAACTTTGGGAAGAAAAACCCGAACGAAAATATAGTGTAATTTTTAACCATCCAATTAAATATGCTGGAATTGACGCATCAATCAAAGTTGACCAATTAGTTAATGAGCTAAAAAATAATAATTTAGATAGTTATTTCTTATCAAGTCTTGACTCTATTGCTTGGTTATTAAATATTAGAGCGGACGATATTTTACATACCCCTCTAGCATTTTCTTATTTATTTATTTCAGTTAAGAGTAAACCTATTTTATATCTTTCAATTGAAAAATTAAATAATGACTTAAAAAATAGATTAAGTAATTTTTTAACTGTAAAACCTATTGAAGAAATTAAGCATGTTTTTAA
>ERZ802822.724-NODE-724-length-22466-cov-7.847112_pt1 | contig 22466 bp, 21 predicted proteins | sample MGYA00345649_ERZ802822 | MGnify/ENA primary metagenome ERZ802822 (study PRJEB30503, sample SAMEA104212359) | marine metagenome | biome: Westerlies Biome; feature: [SRF] surface water layer (ENVO:00010504) within the epipelagic zone...; material: water...
CCTCTTCCATGAGGTGATACTATTTCCATCAAATTCGTGCCGATAAATGCCAGCGTCACAGCAACTTTTAACGCGCCGAAAAACTCTGGCAGGGTTTTAGGTAGTGCAATCTTCAAACAAATCGTAAGCTCTGAAGCACTTTTCTTAGGTAATGGAGACCTTCACCTGGCTGTTGGTGATGGAAGCATCCCTTGGAAACAAATAATATCAAATACAAAAATTAAATCTGATACTGTCTTTAATATTGAACTTGATCCTGAGCTTTGGTTTGATCTTGAAAAATGTGTAAATAGCACTTTAGAATTAATTGAATTCTCAAAAAATAAATCAAAATAAGTGTAAAATTTGAAATTAAAACTTTAATATAATTTTTATTTCAGTTTAATTAATATGTAACAATTTCAAAGTAAAGTTGACAAATGATGAATTTCTACAGGAAGCATTCAGAAAAATTAATTGGATATACTTTTATAACTCCATCAGTATTAATAATAAGTCTTTTTGGTGTTTTTCCAGTTTTCTTTGGAATGTACATGAGCGTTCATAAATGGAAAGTATTTAAAGGAAGATTTTTAGGTTTTGAAAATTATGAACGTATCTTGGGAAGTTTATCAGCGTTTTGGTTTTTTGTTATTGGTCTACTTTTTCTTATTTTAAGTTATTGGGTTTGGTCTGAATTCAAAGACAAATTTAAAAACAAACTTTATGTTTTGATATCTTCTGTGTTAATTCTCATTATTGGAATTTATTTAATCAATTCTAACTGGGGTATAATGATATCTGAAGGAGATGATGATTATTTATATTCATTAATTCAAACATTATACTATTCTCTTTTTACAATAATCTTTGAAGTTGGTTTGGCCCTAGTCATTGCTTTTGCCCTCTATCAAAAATTAGCAGGCAAACAGTTTTTCCAAATGATACTTTTATTTCCTTATATCACACCTGCTGTAATGGGAGCCGCGGTATTTTTTCTAATTTTTGGAAAAGCAGAAACTTCTTTTTTAAATCAATTTGTGGGATTGTTTGGTATAGAACCACAGCTATGGCTTTTCGACAAGCGCCCTATAACAGAAATCTTGTTTGGTGTTAAAATTGAAGGTCTTTTTGCAGGGCCAAGTCTCGCGTTAACATCGTCAATTTTTTATGGTATTTGGTCTTATACTGGCTATTACGCGATTATCTTGTTAGCAGGACTTTCAATTATTCCAAGTGATCTGTATGAAGCTGCCAAAGTAGAAGGCGCTTCTAGATGGCAGACGTTTGTAAAAATAACAATACCACTTCTGATGCCAATAATTTTCTTCTTAATGTTAACAGGCTTTATTAACACTTTCCAGGCTTTCAATAGTATATTTGTTATGCAAACATCCTCAGCAGGAGACACGATGGATGTTGTTACTATTGAAATTTTTGATCACTTTTGGGGAAGGGTAAAATACGGCTATGCTGCAGCTGAAGGTGTAATATTATTTATACTTTTAAATGTTCTAGCGATTTCTCAATATGTTATTTTTAGGAAAAGAATTAATTATGACTAAAATTTTTAATTCTGAAACTAGAGCGCCGTATATCATTTTATCACTGGTATTCATTATATCAATATACCCTTTCTTTTATATGATAATGACCTCCCTAATGACGGCAGGTGAGGCAATAAATCAATATGTTTTTCCTAGAAGTCCTATGTTTGAAAATTATGTAGAGGTTTGGACGTCAAATAATTTCCAGAGGTATACAATTAACAGTATAATTATAAGTACTATTACAGTACTTGGTGTTTTGTTAACAAGTATTCCCGCAGCTTATTCCTTTGCTCGAATAGAATTTCCTTTTAAAAACTTAATTTTTTATTTCCTTCTTTTATCCTTAATGATACCTGAGATAATCACTTTGCTTCCTCATTTGCTGATAATTAGAGGTGAAATTATTCCGTTGCCATTTGGTCCTACATGGATGAACACCTTACAAGGATTAACAGTCCCTTTTATGGGCAATATTTTTGTTATTTTTCTTTTGAGGCAATACTTTAAAAAAATTCCAAATGAACTTTGGGAAGCAGCAAGACTCGACGGTGCGTCTCACTTTTATTTCTTAACGCGTATTGTTATACCAATGAGTATGCCAATTATTGTTACTGTTGGCCTTTTCACTTTTATCATTGCGTGGAACAGTTTTGCTTGGCCTCTTTTGATATTAACAAAGGAGGATTGGTATCCTGTAACCGTCTCTGTATATAGCTTTGTAAGAGAAGTAGGTCCTAACTTTCACTTACTTATGGCAGCTTGTTTAATCGCTATAGCGCCAATACTAATTTTGTATTTTTTCACTCAAAGATTATTCATTGAAAGCATATCCAATTTTGGTATAAAAGAATAAAATAAATGCATATTTGAAATAGAATATTTGAAATAGAATATTTGACATAAATATGTAATCTAACTCTTGTATCATTGCGTCATTTACAAATTAAATAAATGAGGTAGGTTATGAAACTTTCAAAAATTATAATAAAATTATTTTTTGCTTCTTTAATCTTGATTTCAGGTAAAGCTTTCGCGGTAACAGCCGATGATATTGAAAATGCTGACCCAACTGGTCAAACAGTAGAATTTTGGGTTCAATATTCTGATGAAAGACTTGATGCGATGAAAGCAAGGGCTGAAAGATTTGAGGCAGAAACAGGAATCAAAGTAAATGTTGTTTACAAAGGTCATTATGGAAAAGTTCAGTCTGCGATGATGTCATCTGCTGGAACTAAAGACATTGCTGATGTAGCCAGAGGTTATGGAAATGCTGCTGCAGATATGTATATTGTTAAAGCTTCTATAGACCAAACTATGCTGGCTAATAGTAAAAAATGGGGTGTCACTCAATCTGATAAAGATGACTGGGGTGCAAATTGGACAGTTAGTTACTCACCTTATTTTGATGGAAATCCAAAATTACTTCATGAAGTTGGTAAATCAATCGAAATTCTATACTACAACAAAGATTGGTTAAATGAACTGGGTTTGAATGAACCAAAGACACCTGCTGATTTTGCTAAAGCAGCTTGTGCTGCTACTAACCAAGACTTTAGCGGTAAAATGGGTGAGGAACCAAGTTACGGTTATGAAATAGATACTGATGCTAGTAATTTTGCTGCATGGGTTTTTGCTCATGGCGGTGATGTATTTGATTATCAATCAGGTCAATACATTTTCAATGGACCAAAATCAGTTGAGGCCATGGAATTTATTCAAGGCATGTCTAGTAAAGGGTGTGCAATTGTTGCAAGAGGCAAATACACAGACCAACAATATTTAGGGCAAGGTTCTGTATTGTTCTCCGCTGGATCTACATCGGGAATTACATATTTCCAAAAATCTATTGAAGAAGGCTACAATGGTAACTGGGATGTTGCTCCAATGTCTTATACTACGAGTGAGCCAGTGCTTAACTTATATGGTGGTGGTTTAATTATGGGTAATACAGGAAATGCTGATAAAATGGTAGCAGCTTATCAATGGATGAAATACATAACTAATACTGAAAATTCAGCTGTTTGGTCAACTGAAAGTGGTTATGGTTTTGTTAGAACTTCATCTGCAAATCATCCTTTGATTAAAGAAAAAAGAGATGCTTTACCTCAGTACGACAAATCATTATCTATGGTTAAGTACGGAAAAGGTGAACCTTCAGTTCCTGGTTACTATTCCGTTAGAGGCGAAGTTGAAAAAGCTTACGCTGCGATTATTAATGGAGAAGATATTATGTCTACTCTTAACCAGCTAAACAAAGATGCAAATGAAATCTTGAAAGATGCAACAGATAACTAATTAGAATTTGTTGTTTAAAATTTTGAAGGGTGGCTTTTTTAGTCACCCTTTTTTAATTATTCTTTTCAAGACCCGTCGGTAAAACCTCAAAGCCTTCTTGGGGAACTTCATCGTCAATGATTTCTGATGGAAAACCAGGAGCTAAAACAGATATACCTGTAGCATCTTCTAATCTCTTTATAATATTTGGGGACCACTCCCTAGGACCATATTTACTTTGTCCATCTTTGAAAATTTGATTAATTAAAGGAGAAATTTCCAATGGAATCTTATTCTTTTTTGCTATTTCATCAAATAATTCAATGTCTTTTAATACGAGATCCATAGTGAAATTAATGTCTCTTGATCCGATTAGAGGCTATGCAGGCCAGCTTACTATTCTATTCAGCTATGAAAATTTTGTGTGTCTAAAGATGATCGTTTTCTAATCTATTCCTATTTTTTTCAAACCAGTGCTTTAAGCTAATTATTCGATAAAACCAACGCTCATATTTTTTTGTTTTTATCATATTTTTCAGTGTGTTAAAATGTTTAGTAATTACATTATTTTCTTGAGTTAACAGCTCTAAAACTGTACTGTTAAATGGTTACATAACGCTTCGGGGCACACGGGTAATGGCCGGTATTAAGTTAGATAAAGTTAACAAATGGTTTGATGATAAACACATTATAAAGGATGTAACACTTGATATAAAAAGCGGCTCTTTTTCAGTCCTTGTTGGACCTAGTGGATGTGGGAAGTCTACGCTTCTAAGAATGATTGCCGGATTAGAAGATATCAATAATGGTACAGTGTCTATTGATGGACTAGTTGTTAATGAGCTTGCGCCCAAACATCGAAGTGTTGCGATGGTATTCCAATCGTATGCGCTATTTCCCCATATGACTGTTTTTGAAAACATTGCGTTTGGTCTTACAATTGAAAAAAGGCCAAAGAACGAGATTAAAGAGCGTGTTTTTGAAACTGCAAGAATACTGCAGATAGAAGAATTACTTAAAAGAAAACCAAAACAATTATCTGGTGGTCAAAAACAGAGGGTAGCCATCGGGCGCGCAATAATTAGACAGCCAAAGGTTTTTTTATTCGACGAGCCACTTTCTAATTTGGATGCGTCACTTCGAGTACAAATGCGGGTTGAAATAGCAAGGCTCCATGATCAAATTGGTGCGACAATGGTTTATGTAACACATGATCAAACTGAAGCAATGACGATGGCTGATGAAATAGTAGTTTTAGATAAAGGAGAGGTTTCCCAAATCGGGCCACCGATTAGTCTGTATAAAAAACCAGCCAATGAGTTTGTTGGCGGATTTATAGGTTCTCCAAAAATGAATCTCATTGATTCTAAAGTTTCCAAAAAATCTAAACAAGGTTTTGAAGTTGGTTTAATGAAATCGGTTAACCTTGCTATGAACGGGTCTCCTGATAACATTAATATCGGAGATGATATTCGACTAGGCATTCGACCAGAAGACCTTTGGGTGAATTCTGGTAAGTTCAAAAGCTGGAAAGGTAAAGTTATTATTGTTGAAAGGCTCGGCTCTAGTACTTTTCTATATATTGATAAAGAGGGTGAACCGCTCATTGCGGAAACCAATGCAGAGAGCAACATCACTGTCGGCGATGAGGTCGAGGTCGGATTTGACCCTGAAAAGTGCCATATTTTTAATTCTGATGGACAGATTGTCTCAGCTCATTAAATTGAGTATTTAAATATTTTGGGATGATAATCTAAGTAATTTCTATCATTTCCGTAAATAGAGTTCCCGCTTCAACAACAAGTCCAATTGCCCCTGATAAGAGAGGGCTATTTTTATCATCATACTCGAGAATAGACTTTGAATTCATTTTGCCCGTGATTACGCTACCATTAACGGCTAACTCTAGCTCGTAGGCTTTGTTGAGCTCAAATGTTTCTTGTATCTCGCGTAATATTGTGACGCCATCGAGCACTTTCACAAGCCTTAATATTCCTTTAGCTGTTAACTCCAACGCATAATATCTCTGTAATCCTTGCACTCTTGCTACAATTCCCCCTGACTTACCAAGGTAAAATTTCACATCTGATGAAACGGTATAATCTGACCATTCAGATGACCCTGTGAGTATTAAACCCCTACCAAAATTATTACTTATTTTGAAAGCTGGCTCCCAGGATCTATCTGTCCAATGATCACATGCTTTAATCCAGCTTTTTCGCCACATGACTGCCGCTTTCCTATCTGGCACTTTCCCTCGCGCAAGCGGATTAACATGGTCTGGTCTATGGAATTTTGTAACAGGTTTTCCTGATATGTTGACATAATCAAGATATAATATGCCATCTGTTTGATTTTTAGCAGAGATGATCTCTAAGCCTATTTCAGTTATGGGGAACGAGTCTGGAACTTCCACCTGCCAGTCTATCTTCTGAGTTTCACCAGGTTTGATTGTGATAATTTCTGCACCGTATGTTGTAAGTGCATCACTTTTGGAATAGGCATTCACAAAAAATCGGAATGAGCTTGGCTGCTTGTTGTTTATATCTGCTGTTACTTCAGAAGAAATTAGTTGGCCTGAATAGATTTGGGGGCAACATAAAAAGTTATAACTAAAAAATGTTTTTTTTGCCTCACCTGATAGCTGTTTTAATTCCTGCGGGAAAAAAGAGTTCGTAAATATTTTTCCACTTTCAGTTGGTGCCAGATTACACCTTATTTTAAGTGAACGGCTTCCAGCGTTACTATGCCCTTCGACGTTAGTTATCTCTAGAAATGAGCTATTAGATATTTGATTTAAAATAACTCCCCTCCACCCTTGAACAGAACCAGACATCTCAAAGTTATAGCGTGCACCATTTTTTGGTGGTTGAAATTCTATTCCTCTAATTTGGTTCGCAATCTTAATAATTTTATAAGATTCCGTCAGAGCATCTGTAATTGTCTGCGAGCCATCAGCGGTTGGACAATACATGATGTCACTAACCGGGCCCCGCCAATCCGTTCCACTATCAAAACTCTTTAAACCGTTTCTAATACCAATAAGACAGCCAACATTCCCAGAATTGCAATCTGTATCCCATCCAGCCGTATTTACAATATTCATTGTTTTATCAAAATCACCCTCACCATATAACAAAGAAAGAATAATCAATGCGTGATTTGGAATGATATGACACCCACCAGGATAGTGCTGATACCCGTATCGGTTTTCAATACTCTGCCTTGTTTTCTTCCAATCTTTTTCTGATGAATGCCATTCTTCAATATCACTTATCAGTCTGAAAATACTAGAATCCTGCGGAATAAGGGTTTTAGCGACTGATAATAGTTTTGATATATCGGTCTCCACAAATGCATAGGATTCCAGAGCAGCAACAATCTTTGCGCCATACACTGCTTCGCCATCATGACTAACGCTTGCCGCTTTTCCAGCAAGCACCGCTGCCTTTTCCGGGTCACCTGGACAAACCATTGCCCATCCATCGATAAAGATTTGCGCACCTATTTGCTCTGCAACCACTTTCCCATTTTGTGCGATAGAACCACTCTGGGGGGCAAAAATACCGTTCTTTAGATTTTGATAAGCTGTATGCTCTGATGACTCCCCAACACCGCCCCACCATAATATCGTCTCTTTCTCAACAATATAGTTTAGCCAAGTCTGGCCAATTTGCTTTGCCTCAATATCACGGTCAGATTCATAATCCTTCAAAGCTCTTAAAAAGGTGAAGGTTCCTGTAATGTCATCATCGGTTACAATCAAAGGCTTGTTCAGCTTGTCATTTACATAGTAATGCACCTCGCCGATTCTTTGCATAATAATATCATATGTCCATTGTTCGAATGGTCTACCAAGATAGACGCCTATTATCTTGCCAAGCACACCTGCATATACTTTTTCGTGATAAATACTATCAAGTTCCATAACTACCCCTTGGTTCCGCCACTCGTTAAACCAGCTATAAAATTTCTTTGAAACAAAATAAAAAGTATTGCTAGTGGTGCCGCCATCATTATGGAGGCGGCACTTATCAATGCATAATTTTCTTCTCTTCGATTCTGAAAAGAATATAAAATTGTTGAAATTGGCTTGAACTCTTCATTGTGAATAAATGTCACAGCAAATAAAAACTCATTCCAAACTGCTAGACTTACAACAAGCCCAGTTGTCAGGAAAACAGGCCAAGACAAGGGCAAAGCAACGCGTGTGAATAACTGAAAGGTGGATGCCCCTTCCACAATCGCTGCTTCAAATAACTCTCGCGGAAGTTGAACCATATAGCTTCTAATCAAAAAAACAGCAAATGGAGCATTCAGCGCACTGTAAATAAGTATAAGTCCAATAAAGGTGTTATTTAGATGGAGATTTTTCCAGATTATAAATAATGGGAGTATAAATAATTGGGCTGGAATACTAAGACCAACTAGAAGATAAATGCCTATCAAGATAGTAGCTTTTCCATTTGGGTTTAAAACAGCCAAACTAAATGCAGCCATGCTCGAGAATGTAAGACACATGATTAATGTTCCTGTTACAAGCAACAGCGAATTCATCATTACCTGCGCATAATTTCCAATTACAAATGCATCATAGTAATTCATCACTCTAACTTTTTCAGGAAAGCCAAGCGGATTTATGCCGAATTCCTCATCTGGCTTAATTGAGTTAAACACCAGCACCATTATAGGCAGAATGATGGTCAGTGCCAGAACCATTAAAATAATGTGATTACTAACAGCGCCTCTCAGCTTATTTTCAGAGATACGCATTATTTATATCTCCCAGCCTAATTTTCTTAGCGTCCAAAAAAACCCCAAAATAGTGAACACATAAACAAACATCAATGCCCCAACAGCAGAGGCATACCCAACATTCATATTTCTAAAAGCTTCAAAATACATAAAATTAGCAACGACTTCAGAGCTGTAGGCAGGCCCCCCAGAAGTGAGAATATAAACATAATCAAAGGCAGGGACAGACCAGATGATAATTATCAGAAAAGAAAACAAAAACATCGGTCTGATTGATGGAAATGTGACATATCGAAATGTTTGCCATTTTGAGGCACCTTCAATATCCGCAGCTTCATACAAACTTTCATCAACTTGATACATAGCTGTTATATAAATTACGACAAGGAAACCCCAAAAATGCCAACCATCTACAAATGCAACTGCATATAAAGAAGTCTCCTTGGTGGTTAGCGGCGATGTTGCTAACGACTCCCACCCTATATCTTTAAAAAAAGCAGCTAATCCATGAATGGGATGAAATAGATATTTCCAAATTAGACAATTAACGATGCTTGCCAAAATATAAGGGAAAAAGAAAACAAATCTGTAAAACATCTGAAATCGTTTTACCCCTGTTAGCAAAAAAGCGGCTAGAAGCGCCAAAGCAATGGGCACTGTTAGGAATAAACCAGTCCAGATTAAATTATGAGTGACAGCTTTTTTAAACACACGATCATCAAATAATTCCAAGAAATTCTCAAAGCCAACAAAATTAATTTTACCGAACCCATTCCAATCCGTAAAACATAGGGCAAGGCTTGATAATGACGGAATAGCCACCACAAGCAAATGTATAAACAATACAGGCGCCAGAAAAATCCAGCTTGTCATTTCTTTATTCGATAAGTTTTTCATAAGAACGATAAATGGAGCCGCAGAACGGCTCCATTCTTCCAATAGTTTTTATCTCGCTGCTATCGGCAAGAGTTCGTTATTCTTTCTTGCTTTTTCCCAGAGCTTTTGCTGTTCGCCCAGAAATTCTTCAACTGAAATATCACCAGCCCAAACTACTTCCATATCCTTCCAGATATGAGTTCCAGCTTCTGGCGGATAGTAGGTCCATGTTGTATACCCATAGTTGCCGTTACCTGTTCTTTCAGAAAAGTCTACGAGATAATCACGCAACTTTGGTTCAATATCACCTGCAAAGTCAGCTTCCTCATAATAAAGAGGCATTAGCCATTCACCAAAATTTCGGCTTTTGGTAAGTTCAATAATAGTGTCTTTGTTACTTAAAATCCAGTTAAGGACTTCAGCTGCCGCATCGGGGTTCTTACTTGCAGCGTTTATTGATAATGTTCCACCAACTGAAAGCTGATAGTTAGGCTCTCCGCCTTCCTCAGTTAGGATAGGAAGTGGTGCCCATCCCCAATCATCTGACTTATCATCGAGACCTGTTGCTATTTCAAAACCCCATGAACCAATTTGAAGCATTGCAGCCTCTCTGTTTTGGAATTGAGCCGAGAAATCATCCCACCCAACAGCATAGTAATTCTCAAGGCTTCCAGACCAGTAGCCAGCACGCATATGCTTTTTAAGCAGTTCTAAAGATTCTACAAACTCTGGGTCCGTCCATTCTTTCTCACCAACCATTGCCTTATAAACGTTATCAGGGCCAGCTACAGTATTTAAATAGTTGCCTGCAAGATGCTCATGTGTCATTGGCCAGCCAGAAGAGCCATAAGCAAACGGATATAAACCTTGCTCTTGTATCTCAGCTGCTAGAGATTCATATTCAGCAAGATTAGTCGGAAGTGACCATCCATTTTCTTCAAACAATGTTTTATTGTAGAAATATAACATGCTTTCATAGTTTTTAGGTAATGAGTAAAGCTCATCTCTAAATACACCTGTGTTATAAGCCCATGGTAAGATTTTATCACTCCAGCCGAATTTTTCAGCATATCCTTCCAAAGATTTAAGGAAGCCACCTTCTACATATTTTGCGACATAAGTAGCACCAGAAGAACTTACTAAGTCAGGGCCTACGCCCGCTAGCAGTGCTGTCCTCGTTGTCTCGTTATACTCGCCTTCTTTAAAAATTATCTGTAATTCAATCTCATCCTGAGATGAATTAAAACCATCTTGTATATATTGCGTTAATGCTGCGTTTAAACCACTTCCCTCATTAGAATAATTCCACCAAGAGATTTGCGTTTTCGCAACCGCTGATGTTGAAAAAAGAAATGATGTGGTAATGATACCGTAAAAAATACTCTTTGAAATAACTTTCAATTTTTCCTCCCTTTGTTTTTTTACGCCGAATTTCGCCGAATAATCCTATACGGCTGTTTTATTGTCTGCCCATGTCCAATTACTTGTTTATTAAGACGTCCAATAATTAGTTTTGTAGCTTTTACTGCGCTATCTTCTTGGAACCTATCAATCGTGGTAAGTGCTGGTGTGACCAATTCTGCAGCTGGTATATTATCAAAACCAGTGACTGCGATTTGATCTGGAATAGACAATCCAAGTTTTTTTATAACTCTCATACATCCAATTGCCATCAAATCATTAGCGGCAACAATTGCGGAAGGAACGTGTCTTTTTGATAAGAGTTTTTGAAGCGCCATTTCACCGCCATTTTCATTAAACTCTTCTTCTAATTGGACGAATGGCTTAATACCAGCATCAGCAAGTGCCTTTTTATATCCTGAAACACGAAGATGTTGTGGCCCACCTTTTCCTGAAATCATACAGATGTCTGTGTGACCTTTATCAATAAGAAGTTGGGTTATCTCTTCAAATGCAGAATCATCGTCAACATATAGACTGTCAAAGAATTGCTGCGCTTGGGCTCTTGCGCTTGATTCAAGCCTCACTACCGGTATATTCAGTTCAGCCAATTCTTCAAAATGAGATGAACTAAGATTGAAAAACACCCCTACCAGTCCATCATACCTACCTTGCTTGGCAAGCTCTATATAATGCAATTCTCTATTTTTACTTCCATCGGTATTCAGGGTTACCACATCATAATCAGCAGCTTCGCATGCGCGTTGCACACCTTTTACAAGGGCTGGATAAAATGGGTTCGTAATATCAGGAATAATGCAGGCAAGAGTTTGTGTGCGGTTTGTTCGTAATGCTTTGGCAAAGCGATTTGGCTTATAATTAAGCTCCTGAGCAACTTTTTTGATCCGCTCTATTGTCTGAGACGGAATATTTAGCGCTGAAGACGGATTTAATGCGTTAGAAACAGTAGCTTGAGATACACCAGCCTTCGTTGCTACATCTTTTTGAGTGGCATTATTAAACCCCATTACACCAATTCCTTATTGGTTATACGTATTAGTAATTCGTATTAGCAATCATGACATGCTTTTAAAACTCGATCAATAAGAAAATTATTCTGGCTTTCCCTCCTTTTTTTATGTTGGTTTTTAGCAGCTGATGCGAAAAAAGCGGGCCCAAAAATTAAAAATAAGTCTATAAAGTTTCAGCAATAAAAATAGTTTGAACATAGTGCGTTTTAGTTTGCAGCGTGATGCGAAAATAACGTTTGTGATTACAAAAAAATGCTACTATCATAAATATTGTTAACAATTGACAAAACTTAACTAAGTTTTATGGAGACACTAATGAACAACGATAATCCTAAATACAAGAATGTTTTAATTAACCCTAATTCACAATTAGGTGGTACTAGAAGAAAATTCATAGCTCATGGTGCCGCCATTGGTGCAGTTAGCCTTTCGGCTCCTTTCATTTCTAAAATTGCCAGCGCTTCTACGTCTGTAAATGTGTTAGCATTCGGAGGATATGAAGAGCCTGGAATGTTAACGGAATTTGAAGAAAAAACCGGTATAACAGTAAACCTGAAAATTCATGATGGCTCAGACGAGGAAATGATTGCCTTGATGGAAACTTCATCTCCCGGGACTTTTGACGTTATCACCCCTACTAGTGCTTACATACCAAAAGCAATAGAAGATGGAATAATAGCGGAATTAAACCCTGCAGATTTCCCTTTGGACGACTACTTTGACATAATCGCTAAATGGCCTCCTGTATGGAAAACTGGAAAGCTTTACGCCATCGTAAATAGGTTTGGGTATTATGGTATCACATATAACCATAAAAAATTCTCGGAATCGGACGTCTCATCTTATGACATTCTTTTCGACCCTTCTGTAAAAGGAAGAGTTGCCTTATTTGACTGGTTTTTGCCAAATATGGGATGCCTATCAAAATATAATGGTAACCCAAATCCGTATGACTTAGACGCTGCTGCATTTTCGGATTTAAATGACACTCTTACTAAGTTACGACCACAAGTAGGGCTGGTTGGTAATACAAGTCAGGTTATTCAGGCAATGGCAGGTGGATCCTATGATTTAGCAATTGCTGGTGAGTGGGTTCAAGCTGGAATGTATGATGATGGCCTGCCATTCAAAGCACTTGTTCCGGAACAAGGTGGTGTAACGTGGGATCAGGCGGTTTGTGTTTCTGCAACGACCCCTAACAAAGAAAATGCAGTTAAATTCTTGCAATATGTAACAGGCCCAGCTTTCCAGTCGAAGCTTGCAATTGCAAAAACGTATTACAGCATGGTTCCAAATAAAAAAGCAGCTGTTATGTTACCAAACGACAAAAGAGAACTGTTAAATCTTTCTAATATTGAAAAATTTGACGAGATATTCATGTCCAACCTTTCGCCAAGAAAGAGTCCAGATAATCGTGATGAATGGATGGCTTCTTGGGAGCAGTTTAAAAACGCATAAGTCAATAAAATTGATGGCTACATTTGGTAGCCATCAATTTTGAGGAAAAAAATGAAATATATCAGCCTAGCGCAAACAATTGAGCCTCACTGGTTTTGGGATAGCTTCCCACTTGTATCTCAATCTTATGACGATGGAGATGAATTCCAAGAGTTTGGATTTAGATGGGCTGGAAAAGGATTTACCTATGCTAGCGCACCAGGCTGGCACTTCAAAGACAAGCCAACATTAGACGATTTTCAAATAGAAAATTTTGCAAGTATAGCTTGGGTAATCGACCTGACTCAAAGCGCTAAAACCGGGTTTATTGCGGCTGGAGATTTTACAGATAAAATCGGTTTGGGATCGTTACCAAAAATAATAATTCTAAAAACAGGTCATGCCGACGCTATACCTATGAGGCGACGAGAATATTTCACGCAAGTCCCTAAACTTGCCCCCGCAATTGCTGAGATCGCAGCCGAACGCGGAGTTGTTCATATCTGTGTTGATTTTTCATGTGATAGTTTTACGAGCAGAAGAGTTGATTTTACTCAGGCCATTAATAATCCTAATTCAGAATTCCGTGATAGGGCGCATTCAGCAGGATTGATAGTAACTGAAAATTTATGTAATGTTGACAAAATTGGCTCTGAGGTATTTCTCCTTTGCCTTCCCATTAAAGGTGAGGGGATGACTACCTCTCCAACAAGACCAGTCGCGCTAACTAAATGGCCATCAGACACACCTTCTATTTATGACGTCTCCACGCCCCTATTGAACCATTGGCGTTGGCGAATGGAAATATGGAGAGATAAATCACAAAGTCCAGATGGCTTTCTTGACCAAACACAATATATTCAATCGGGACATGCGTTTACCCATTGTGACGCTCCTCGACACATGGAACAGGACGGGCCAACAATTCAAGACCTTCCGAATATGGGATTAGATTTATTCTTAGGTGATGCAACTATAATTGATATTTCTGATATAGAATTGCCCTCACCTGTTACAGCTGATTTATTGGAGAGACGCTGTGGCGGAAATATAAAGCAAAATCAGCGTATAATTCTGAGAAGTGACTTAACAAACCGCCTTGGATACAAATCTACCCGTTGGCATACTCATGCACCAAACATTGATGCTTCTGCAGCCGATTGGCTGATATCGAAAAAACCCGATGCCATCTGTCTGGATTTCCCACAGGATTATATTGCGCGAGAAATGCCTGGACGCCATGTTTATAATCACGAATTTGAAATTCATCATAAAATATTTCAAGCCGGAATTCCCTTTATAGAAGACCTAAAAGACCTAGGTGAAGTAAAGAAGGAAAATATTTTCCTAGCAGCCGTCCCGCTTAAGATGAATTGTATTGATGGAGCTCCAATGAGAGCTGTTATCATAAATTGGTAACTGATATGAGCGCCTCTTCAAATACCATAAATCCATGGCCTTTTTTGTTGCCTGCGTTGTCTCTTTGCTTATTGTTTTTTCTGCTTCCCACGCTGAATATGGTTATATTAAGCCTGACAACAGAGACAGGCTTTGGATTTGACAATTTCAAACTATTTTTTGCGACCCCTCACTTAACCCAAGCTCTTCATCGCAGTCTTATCCTTGCATCATCCGCTACCCTAATCGCGAGTTTAGTTGCGTGGCCACTTGCCTATTTTATCGTATTTTGCGTGCACAAAAAATGGCGCCCTTTATTCCTTCTGGCAATTCTTGCCCCTTTCTGGACGAGTTTCACTATACGCGCTTTCTCATGGCAACTTGTCTTATCTGATAATGGTGTTGTTACGTGGTTTATTGAACTAATAACAGGTTTTTCGGTAACTCTTGGTATTCTCTACACCATGAATGCATCTATCTTCGGACTTGCTCTGTTTGGCTCGATGCTGACCACATTTACGTTGTATGGAGCGCTTGTCTCAATTGATGATAAACTAATAGAGGCGGCATCCACGCTGGGCGCAAAGCCTTTTCATATTTTCAAGGATATCATATTCCCACTCGGACTTCCCGGATGGCTTGCCGGTATTTTTCTAACCTTCATTGTGTGCGTTGGGGACTATGCAGTGCCAACTTTGTTAGGTGGCGGGCTAAAGCCTGTACTTGCTCAGATAATGCTATCCATTTTGAAAGGAACTTATGACCTTTCACAGGCAGCTACTATTGCAGTTGTTTTAGCAATAACAGTTATGTTATGTGGGCTTCCACTAATTATATACGGCCTTGCAAAGAGAAACAGAACAGCTGTATGAATAATTTAATTGTTAGCAAATTCATGTTTTCCTTACTTTCCGCCTTCTTCTGTTTGGCACTTATAGTAATCTATTTACCAATTATCGTAATGATTGTTTTTTCCTTTAACAGTGGGAAGTATCAAACACTTCCGTTTAGAGAACCCACCTTCGAGTGGTATGTGAATTTAATTGCGGATAGTAGTTTTATAAATAGCTTTTTCACAAGCCTTATGATGGCTTCCCTTGCAAGCGTTTTTGCGACCATTTTAGGGTTTTTAGCTGCTTATGCTTTTAGTAAAGCAAAGATTCCCGCACATGCTTTGTTATTTGGAATTGTTGTTTGCCCATTAGTTATTCCGATGATCCTTATCGGAATTGGAATGCGTCTTCAAATTGTATCTGTTGGAATTCAACCCGCCCTTTGGCTAGTACTATTAGGGCAAACCTTATATGTGTTACCGCTAGCGGTTATTAATTTAAAAAATAGAATAGATAAGATACCCAAATCCATGGAAGAAGCCTCAATTTCTCTAGGTTCAAGTAGGTTAAAATCAATTGTACTTATTCTTGCTCCTATTTGTGCGCCGTCTCTTTTCGCAACATTATTACTTACTTTTACTTTTTCGTTTGATGAATTTGTAATCGCCTATTTTCTAACTAACTTTGAAATTACTCTACCAATAAGAATATGGACCTCTCTGGTAACTGGCTTTGAGCCCAAAATAAATGCCGTTGGAACAGCTGTTTTTATTTTTTCGGTGACTTTAGGCCTTATTGCACAATTCATCTTGCTGTTTAAGCAAGCAGAATTGAACAAACACTGAACCCAATGAAAGAAATAGTCTGACATGAAATTACGAAGATCACCTACGTTAGAAATTGGCGAGAAAATTAAGGCTGCAAAAAACCAGAATAAAATATTATGGTCTTTATCTACACCCAATCTTCCAAGCTATGATGATGTTCTTCAGACAGATCCATCCTGGGGCAGGTTAACTCCGCCTGCTGGCATGCCTGAGCTAATAGAATATACAAAGACAGCTCTATTCAATAATTGGGACCAATCCAAACATGAAGTTATTATCGCTGCTGGCGCGAAGGCAGCTTTATTTGCAATTTTGAAAACCATAACTATTCCCGGAGATAAAGTGGTTCTTCCTTCTCCAACATGGCCTAGCTATTTTGATATTTGCTCAATAGCAGATTGCAAACCAATTGAGATGCCAACTCTATTTTCAAACAAGTTTGAAATGGAATTGGATATAATTCAGCAATTATATCAGCAAAACCAATTTAAAGTTATTATATTCAGCAATCCAAATAATCCATCTGGAGTGATTTATGATAGCTTATTTCTTACTGGCCTTATTGAATTAGCAGAAAAATCTGGGTTTTATATTATTATTGATCAAAGTTTCTCTAGGATTATCTTTGATGAAGATAAATGGTCTGCATCACACTGCCGTAATTCAGAAAAGCTGTTCGTGGTGGATTCATTCTCGAAAAACTTCTTATTGCAAGGCGCTAGAGTATCCGCAACGCTTGTTCCTGAAGCGAATGCTGAGAATTTCACCAATATACATCAAACACTTCTAAGCTCTGCTCCTGCACCAGCACAAATAATGGCGTTAAACGCGGTACAAAATAATTTAGTAATACCATCATTAAGCAAACAAAAAGAAGCGACCAGAAAATTCATTACAGCTCAAAAATGGGATTTTGTTGAGCAATCAGGTTCCTTTTATTATTTTCCAAAGACAGATAATTATTCAGCTTTAGAAGAAAAAGCGGCATGCAGAGAGATTCTATTATTAGGAGGTCATATTTTCGGAAATAACTATAAAGAGCATTTCCGGCTATGCTTTGCCCGTCCATTATCTGAGCTAGAAATCGTATTCAATAAATTAGATGAAGTTTTAAATGGCAAATAATAACCAAATAGACTGTATATCCCCTAACACCGGAGCTCCTTTTGATAAGTGGAGCCAGACAACACCGGCTGAGTTACAAGCATTACTCGATACCGTTCATAAAAAGTCATTTTATGAATTAAAAGAGGCATCGTCACGAAGCTCTATATTATTATCCATCTCAAATTTGATTGAAAAACATCGTGAAGACTTTGAAGCATTAATTGTAAGAGAGGTCGGGAAAACACAGACCGAGGCAAAATCTGAAATTGATTATTCCAAGTCGTTTTTGACCTATATGGCGGACGCTGTCTCCTCTTTAGAGCTAACCGAGCAGATAGAATCTAATCGTAATGTAAACATTGTCCCAAGAGGTGTTGGGTTGCTGATTACTCCATTTAACGACCCGCTTGCGGGTATTACGCGCAAAATAGCCAACTGTATTGGCTCTGGTGCTGGCGCAATTATCAAACCGCCCGAGCTTGGAATAAAAACAGCAACCAAATTTGAAGACATTTTAAAACAGGATAAGCTCGATCATATTTTGAGCTTTCTTCGAACAGATGATAAAAATCTGATACAGCAACTTATGGCCGCTGATGAAATTGGAACGATTAGTTTCACAGGTTCAACGGAAGTTGGGATATTACTTTCAACGAATGCAGGAAGAAATCTAAAACCCTTTGTGGGTGAGCTTGGCGGTATAAATCCTTTTGTTATTTTCTCAGATGCCGACGTCAATAAAGCAGTCGATGACCTTGTCGTGCGAAAAATAAAGGCGGCAGGACAAGCCTGTTCCGCTCAGAATATCCTGTTTGTAGAAAAACAGGTGGCTGATGATACAATCCAAAAAATTGCGGATGCGTTTTCCAAGATAAAGGCGAGTGCAACTGATAGCGTTGCTGATGCTAAAATGGGTCCCGTTCGCACAAAAAAAGCATTAGAAGCTCTCTATACATTTGAAGAGAAATTAATTAAGTCAGGCGCAATTTGTGTAGCAGGCTCTGAAAATCGTACAAAAGAGGCAGGCTTCCTGTATGACCCTGCTGCCTATCTGATTAGTGAGCCAAACATATTCTTGGAGTATGAGATATTTGCGCCGTTATTAGGTATTTGTATTTTCGAAGACAGAGAAAAGCTTCGTGAAATAATTCGCTCAAACAAACAGCCCTTGGCATTATATGCCTATTCGAGTGACTCGCACTATTTAAAGGAATTTATATACGGATTGAATTATGGTTCTATCGGATTGAATGATACCGGCATTCAAGGTGCCCATGCGCCAACCGGAGGCTTCGGACAAGCAGGAATAGGAAGAGAAGGCGGTATCTGGGGACTGAGAGAGTTCACAACAACAATCAATGTAAAGGAAGTGTTTTCATGAAAATAGGGAAAGGCAAATGATAGAAATTATTAAAACAAATAAAGCGCCTGCTTCTACATCTCCAGTATCGCAAGGTACCAAAGGGGGAGGATTAGTATTTGTTGGTGGTCAGATGCCAAGAGACATGACAAGCCAGAAAATTGTAGATGGCGCCCTCAATCAGGCTCGCCTGTCCCTCAAGCATGGCATTACTATTCTCAACGAAGCAGGCTCCGATGTTGGAGATGTTTTACTGGCAGTTGTATATATGACTGATTTGTCTCAAAAAGATGCGGTGAATCAAGCATTTTTAGAAGTGTTTGGAGATAAACCTCCAACAAGGAATTTGGTTGAAGTTTCAGATATTGGTGAGGATACCATTATTGAGGTAGCCCTTACTGCAATAGCCCATTAGTTGAGGATAAATTTATGTATAGACTTGAGAAGCCTTTTCGATATTTTCAAGAACATGCTTTTCAGTAAGTATTCTGGCTTCAGACAAATTACCTTGGTCAATAAAACTTACAATTTGTTCATGATAGGTAAGAGACCTTCGAGAGGGAAGAGAATGATGCATAAGCTGATATCGAACTGGAAGAGAAACTTCATTTACAAGGGCTATTGTTTTTTTCAAAATGTCATTATCAGCAAAATCAATTATCATTTGATGAAAAAAAATGTTTTCCTGAAAATACTTATAAATATCATTTCTCTTAAAAGAAGCCTCCATTCTTTGGTTGGATTCCTTGAGCGTGGCAATCAGGTTGAGAAGGTCCTTGCCTTCAAACTCTATGATAACAAGTCCTTCGAGATTAGCTCTAAGCGTATAAATTTGTCTAATCTGTTTGGGTGTGTAATCTCTGACTTTAAACCCTTTTCTAGGTTGATGCACGACCAAACCTGTTTGCAACAACAATCTGAGAGACTCACGGATGGGGCCTCTAGAGGAGCCGAAGCGAATACTTATCTCTTCTTCTCGAAGAGTTTGGTTTGGCTTGAGAGTGCCATCAATAATATTTTCCCTAAGATCAGTGAAAATATAATCAGAAATTGTTGTTGGAAGCTTGGGTAGGAGCATGAGCCTCGACCATCAGAAAGAGTATTTTTACGAAAATCTAATTGAAATTACACGGTAAGTCAAAAATGTCTATGAAATTACAAAAGATTACTAAAATTTTTGGAAAAACCCTAGCTGTAAATGATGTTTCGCTCGAAATAGAAAATGGAGAATTTTTAACTCTCCTTGGACCATCTGGTTGCGGAAAAACAACCATTTTAAGAATTATCGCTGGATTAGAAAATGTTACTAGTGGAGTTGTCCAACTAGAAGGTGTTGATATTACGAATCTAAATCCAACGAAACGGGATATTTCGATAATGTTTCAGGATTATGCACTGTTTCCTCATATGTCAATAATAGAGAATGTGTCCTACGGTTTACGTATGAGGGGCATTGGCAAGACAGAGCGAGAAAAGCAGGCTGCCAAATGGCTCGAGACAATGCAACTCTCTAATACTCAAAATCGATTTCCGTCAGAATTATCAGGGGGACAAAGACAAAGGGTTGCGCTAGCAAGGGCGCTAATAACCAATCCAAAAATACTTCTCCTTGATGAGCCGTTAAGCGCGTTAGATGCTAATCTGCGGATCAGGCTGCGAGAAGAGCTGCGAAAGATACATAGGCTGATCGGAACTACTTTTATTTGTGTTACACATGATCAAGAAGAAGCGATGACGCTGGCAGGCCGAATTGGCATTATGGATGCTGGCCAGCTGGTTCAGGTGGATGCGCCGCGCCGTTTATATGAACGTCCAAAAAGCAGTTTTGTTGCCGATTTTCTCGGCACAATCAGCTTTGTTGACGGGGTGGTTGCCAGCCGCGATAAAACCAGCATCACCATTGGCGGTGATTTGAACATCTGCGCTGCTTGTGGTGATGATTTACCGGTTGGCGCGGCGGTCAAACTGGCAATCAGGCCAGAAAAAATTAATTTAAGCCGGTCAAAAAGCGGCGATGTGAACGAGATTGAGGTCGTGGTAGAAGACCTTGCGTATCTTGGCTTTGCGACAAATTATCGGGTGAAGACAGCATCTGGCCAGATGTTTAAATTGCAGCAGCAGCAGAGGCGCAGCCTTGATGCGCCGCTTAGCTGGGGCGAAAAAGGTTATGTGCATTTCGACCCGCAAGATGTCATTGTTCTAAGGGATTAACGGTGGTTCGCGGCATGGGGAAATATCTTGTTAATCTGCCAGCGGTAACCGGCCGACGGCTGGTGATTGCCTTGCCATTGATTTGGCTTTCCGTGTTCTTTTTTCTGCCGCTTGTTGAAACCTTGCAAGTGTCCTTTACGTCGCCGCGCCGCGGCATCCCGCCTTATGAGCCATTATGGGGCATTGGTGATGATGGGTTTTTTACCAATTTCACCACCGGTAATTATGCGCTTTTGCTGCAATATTGGTCAGATTATTTCGGCCCTGCTTTCAACAGTATAAAGCTGGCATTTTTTTCGACGCTTGTTTGTTTGCTGTTTGCCTATCCGATGGCATGGTGGATTGCGCGAAGCAATGAAAAATGGCGGACGATCTTGCTGGTGCTGGTGATGTTGCCGTTCTGGACGTCCAGCTTGCTGCGCATCTATGCCTTGATTGGCTCACTGAATCCAAATGGATTTATCAATGCTGCCGGATTATGGCTTGGGCTGATTGATGCCCCCATCCAGATGATGCAGACTGATTTTTCGGTTTATATGGGAATGGTGCTGACTTATTTGCCATTAATGATTTTACCGCTTTATGCGGTGATGGTTCGGCTTGATGCTGATTTGCTTGATGCAGCGGCTGATCTTGGTGGATCGGGTGTGCAGATTTTTAGAACCATCATTCTGCCGCTAACCTTGCCTGGCATCATTGCTGGCAGCCTTCTTGTTTTCATTCCGGCGGTTGGCGAATTTGTCATTCCGGCATTGCTTGGCGGGCCGGATCAATTGATGATGGGCAAAGTGTTATGGACCGAATTTTTCCGGAATCGTGACTGGCCGGTGGCGTCGGCAATTGCGATGCTGCTTTTGGCGATTTTGACCGTTCCGATTATCTATGCCCGCTATCAAGACGGGCGTGATGCGGTGGCTGAAACACCCAATCCAAAACAAGCGGAGGCAGGCTGATGGGGCGGATGAACGGGCTGGCTCTATCGCTTGGTGCGCTGGGTTTTGGCATTCTATATCTGCCAATCATCGTCATGGTTATTTTTAGTTTTAATGCCGGCAAATTGGTTTCGGTTTGGTCGGGTGCCTCGCTGAAATGGTATGCAGGCTTGCTTGAGAATGATCAGCTCTTGTCGGCCTTTGGCACGTCATTACTCATCGCGGTATGGGCGGCAACAATCGCCACGATTTTTGGCATCTGTATTGCGGTGGCCTTTGTCCGTTTTGGCAATTTCAGATCGCGTCTTGCGCTTAGCGCCATTGCCAGTGCGCCTTTGGTGATGCCGGAAATTGTCACTGGCTTGTCGATGCTGTTGCTGTTTATTTCAATGGAAAGCCTGTTTGGATGGCCGTCTGGACGCGGTGTCGATACGATTATCATCGCGCATGCCACCTTTGGAATGTGTTTTGCCGCAGTGGTGGTCCAAGCACGAC
>ERZ802822.726-NODE-726-length-22455-cov-9.829207_pt1 | contig 22455 bp, 9 predicted proteins | sample MGYA00345649_ERZ802822 | MGnify/ENA primary metagenome ERZ802822 (study PRJEB30503, sample SAMEA104212359) | marine metagenome | biome: Westerlies Biome; feature: [SRF] surface water layer (ENVO:00010504) within the epipelagic zone...; material: water...
CCAATTCTACAAATACATCCAATTCTACAAATACATCCAATTCTACAAATACATCCAATTCTACAAATACATCCAATTCTACAAATACATCCAATACCACGAATACTCCAAATAATAGCGATATTGATACAAATCTTATAAAAAATGAATTGAAAAACTTTTTTGATGATTTAAATAATACAAATTCGAATCAAAATAATACCACTCCTATTATTAATAATATAAATGATTTTTCGTTTGAAACAAATACTTTAAGCAATTTTTAAGCATTAATATAAAATATAGGATATCAGATATCAGATACCGTTTTATATAATATAAAGATTTTATATTATATAAAAAAATAATTTAAATTTATTTTTGCAATGAATAGTAATATGCATAAATTTCAAAAAATTTCCAATAATACAATGAAATCTATTAATTATAGATTACCAAAATATAATTATAAATTATGTCATGCAGAAATAAAAACTGATAATAAATCATTATTAAGAAACGACGTAAAATATTACACTATAAAACCATGTGGGAGAAAATCATTATTGTGGTTTACATATTTAAACAATTCATTTATAACTATTTTAAAATTTATAGATACCGATGAATATTTTAGTGTAGAATTAAATTATGATAATACATTATCGTATAATAATGTATTATTATTTGGTTATTATACAATTATTGATAAAAAATCATATTTTATTTTAGATAATATATTAAATTATAATGATTATAATTATTTAATTAATAGTACACAATATCAATATCAAATTGAACAAAAACTTAAACTGTATAATATATTTTTTAAAATAATAAATTCGGATTCAAAGAATCCAAAGAATCCAAAGAATCATTTAGAAATAAAATTACCGTATACAACTGATAATTATAATAATGTATTTAATAATATTTATAATTTAGTATATAAACCATATGGTATTTGTATTAATTCAGAAAATAAAAATCTTGGTTTATGTTTACTAAAAAATAATAATTATAATAAAAATGTGGAAGCAGTGTTTAATATTCGAGCCGGTCCAGGGCAAGATATGTATAATTTATATTGTATAAATAATACCAATAATGAACAAATATTCCACAATACATCATTAATTAACAGTTATAAATTAAGTGTTTACATGAACAATTTATTTAGAACTATTAGGGAAAATAATAATTTAGATTTAATAGAAGAAAGCGAAAACGAAGACGATTTTGAAAATCTTACACAAGACAAATATGTAAACCTAAACAAATCTCATTATTTTGTATGCAGATATAATAATCGGTTTAAAAAATGGATCCCCAAACAAATTATTAATGAACGAAAAGATAAATTTACCGTAATAACAAAAAAGGAACTTTATTTAATAGAGAAAAAATAGAAAATAGAAAATAGAAAATAGAAAAAATAGAAAATAGAAAATAGAAAAATAGAAAAAAACAAGTAAATTAACAAATAAATTATAATATTTATAAAATATATAATGAGAGGAGGCTTTAGATATTCCAGAAAACGAGTTGTAAAAGGAATGGGATTAAAAAATAAATATAGAACTCTACGCAGAAGACATAATAAAAAATTGAGAAAGAGCAGAAGAACTGCTAAACGTAGATATAGAGCATCTAGAGCTAGAGCATCTAGAGCTAGAGCATCTAGAAAATATATGAAAGGTGGCTCATTATCCGCTTTAAATCCGGCCGCATTAAATGTTTCTGGAGAAAATACTATTATAAGTGGAGGTCAGCCCAGTGTTGGTCCTAATTTTAATACTTCGGCTGGGTATGGGTATGATTTTAATCCTCCTCTTGGTGGCGTAAAGGCAAACACACAATGTACAGATTATTAAATTCTTGTGGATTTACAATATTTATACAATATTTATACAATATTTATACAATATTTATTCAATATCGACTTGAATTAAACATTTTGATAATTCTGGCATACCTTCTATAGAGACGTCTTTTTCCTGAAGATCACCTTTTTTTATACTTTTAACGGTTTTTCTGGATCTAGCCGATTTAATTATTTCTTCCCAAATAGATTCTTTACTATTATTTCTAGTACATAATCTATTATCCGCATTTGGATTACCTATTTCCAGATTCTCTTTACTACAATATAATGTATTATTTGTTGATATAATATTATATTTATTATCATGATAAAATTTCTTTCGTTTTTGAAATTGACGCATAAATGGTTCATGACTATCTACTATATCTATAATTAATGGTTGTTCATGCTGTTCCCGCATTATACGACCGGATGCCTGGACAATATCAGTCTTTGGTGATGCCAAAATCAAAGTAGTCAAAGATTTAATATCTAGTGCTTCGGCGGCCATCGCATAAGTTGCCAAAATCAATTGTTGCGATTCGCTCTGTTTTAAATCTTTTTCCTTCATTCCTCCTATATAAAATCCCACACTAGTAATATTTCTGCTAGTTGTCGCTTTATATAAATAGTTTAAAAGTGACTTATTATGTGCCAACAATATTATTTGTTGCTTCGGATTTATGTTTAATTCAGTAGTAATAACTTGAATAATAAACTCGCTTCTATGATTATAATTACATAATTTAGTAATCATTGTACTATATTTAACATTTCCCCTATAGTCTACTTCGACATCATTATATATATCATCATTATCTACTTCGAATCTTATTGCTTTTACCAATACATTATCTTGTTGTTGGCGTTTTTCCTTGTATACTATCTCTCCTATAAACATTTTAAAAACCCACGATAATCCATCACGCCTATCCATCGTCGCGCTTAATCCCAAATAATATGGTGTTACTTTTTTCTGCAATGCTTTACTGAAACATTCACTTGATATATGATGCGATTCATCAATGATTGTAAATCCGAATTCTTCGAAAATTTCCGAAGGATAATCTTTTTGAGATAGAGATTGTAACATAACAATAACTATATCTTTATCTTCAATATCAATTGTTTGGCCCTGAATAGTGCCAATATTTGCACCTGGTAAAAATTGATTTATTCTTTCTATCCATTGACTCTTTAAAAATTCTTTATGAACAATTATCATGGTCTTCTTTTTTAGAAGTTCAATTATTTTTATACCCATTACGGTTTTACCACGACCACATCCAACTTCTATTAATGCTCCTCCTTTTCCTTGAAATAAAGATTTAGGATTTTTATAATCGATATAATTTAAATATGTATCAATAATATCTATTTGATAATCTCTCAAGTCTCCCTGAAATTTCAAATCAATATCTTTACCTGGCGAAATTTTGATTTCTTTTGGAGGACCAAAATATTTTATGCCAAAATATCTGGGAACATATAATTTTTTCTCAGATTCCAAATATATTGGAAAAGTTGGGGCCTCAACTGGAGAATTTAATATATGTGGTTTCGCAATTAATTTTGACCGTATCAATATTTTTTCTTTTTCGGTTAAACTATTTTTATATATACAATATCCACGATTACCTAAATAAGTTTTAGCCTCTTTTGTTATTATTTCTAAATCATTTTCTAATTCCGGTATATATTTTATTAAATTTAGACTCATTTGACAATATTTAATATATTTTTATATTTAACTCATTTTTTATTCTTTTTTTCAATTTTAAAAATATAATAATATATTATACTATATGGTTTTAATTAAAGATTTTATAAAAGAAGTTAAAAATCATGAAATTATTCTGGGAGTTTTATTACTTTTATATTTACTTAGTGGTGTAGAAACCCCACATGTATTATCTCAATATGTAACCACTATATATGGATATGGCATTTTAGCTATTTTAACTGTTATAATTTTTGTTGGAAGTAATCCTATTTTAGGGATTTTAGCTGGAATTAGCTTTTTAGAATTAGTTAGAAGAAGTAATAATACTCATCCAGCCAATGTAATGCCTGGTCACCCATACCGCGAAGACGTTTTAAAAAATTTGAATAAAGGTAATGAAACTGTTCTCGCAGAGAGAACAGTTACAAATGTTTTATATGATAGTAAAAATAAATCTTTAGAAGAAGAAGTGGTTGAAAATATTGTTACTGTACCCAAATCTTCTGATTTGGAAGCGATATATAAACCAACTTTGAGTGAAACACACAATGCTTTATCCATGGCTGAAGATAATTGATAAGTTTATGATAGATAATTATTTAATTATTAATGTAAAATAAGAATACTATAAAATAGTATATTATTACTATTTTATATTATGATTCATATTAAAAACTTAAATATGCTTAAATATGCTTACATCTTTGCAATTACTATAAAATTTTAGCTTAAATCTTCAATCTTAAAGTTTATCCAAAAATGTTTTTGTTCCAGATTTAAATAAAAATTCTGCACCTTTCATTAAAATTATCATTATAATAATTCCTGTTACACTTGCTATAAACCAATTTTCATGCATTACTTTATTTCCGTCTGCATTTAAAAAATTAAATGAAAAAGCATTTTCTGTATTTAATGGGATTTTGGGAACATTAAACTCTAATAATTCTCCTTCAGCATCTGTTGGCTGACATTGTATATATATTTCTTCTTCGTCGCCAGTTAAAGAATTCATTGGTTGATTGGTGCTCTGAAATGGTTTCACTAATAAATTTAGTGGTCGATTTCGAGTTGTAGGATTAACTTTTGTTTCTGTACCAATAATAGAATTTAATTTTGTGTTTGTCGGCAAATAAATAGGTACCATTCCAGAAAATGCTATAAAATGCAGATTTTGATTTTGATTGTTATTAACGGTCGATTTAAAATAATAATATTTATTATTTGGAATAAATGCATTTAAATTTAATCCACCCGTAACAGATATATGTGATGATGTATCTGGATAAGTACATTGTGATATATCGGTCATTGCAGATATTATAGAATTTACCATTCCGCCCCTAGGATCGCGACTACCGCTGGTTCCTATAGATACAGGAATATACACTATTAGATAATTATTACTATATTCATCATTATGTACTATCATAAAACTACATAAGCTAGGATCTGATGCCGTACTTTTATCTAAACTATTTTTATATACAAATAGATTATCGTCGGTATTTGTTATATATACTGATTTCACCCAGTATTTTGTATTATCTAATATTACGGAATACTTCTCACTCGTTTCGCTTAAACTTTGACTAGATAATTCTATGGCGGGAATTCCGATAAAATTATTACCAGACTGATCAACACATCCTTTTAAAGAGGAAGATACTGGTTTATAATCATATTTGAAACTACATTGCGACGAACATCGATTATTACTATCTCTTAATATAGAGTCTTCATCAATTGTTGCTGCATAATTGTTTAATGATATATTCATTATTTATATTAATATAATATTTTATAATAATTTTTCTAAGTTTAGAAAATTAAAATGATATTAATATTTTAGCTGATATAAATATTTTATTTAATCTAATATAAATATTTTAGTTATATTAGATTAAATAAAATATTTATATATTTTAATATAATGATTCAAAAAGGAACCAAAAGAAAACATAGTGGAAAAAATAATTCAAAAAAACGTAAACATTCTAATAGCAATAATCATAATAATAACAACTCTAAAATGAAACTAAATATTTCCAGAAAAAAATCGAGAAATATTGGAACACATAGTAATAAAATGGTGCCATATCATCAAATTGGTGGTGTTATTGATTTTACTAAAAAGACTAATGACGGCAAAACCGTTTTTGATGCTGAAAAATTTTTACTTCCTCTGGGTGTTTTTGTTGCCGACAATGCAGTTGCTACTAAGATATACACCTATAAGACGTATTTTCAAGTTGCATCTAAATTAGTTGAAAAAGAAAACGCACCAACATACTGGGACGAAAATGCGTTACCAGAAAGATTAATAACTGAGGAGCTGGATAGTACTACCGACGCTAATAATCATCCAATTTCTGATCCAACACAATTTACAAGCGACAATTTTGAAAAAAACACAGGAGACAATCATGTTGCGTATGTACATTTACCGGCGGATACAGATAAAATAGGTGTAAATTTTAGGATTAAAAAAATACAACCTGATATACTGGAAATTGCTACTGACAAGTTTTCTGTAAAAGCCCCGAAACAAAATATTATCGATGCAACCACTGACTCAAAGGATTTAGTAAATGGTATTAACGGAATAGGTGACCAATTCGGTGAAGACAAAATAGTAATTCCTTTCATTTCTACAGTAAATATAGAACGTTTAAAAAAACTTGTAGCAACAAATCCGACTTTGAAAGACTCGGAAGGAAACTCTGATCCAAATTATATCAAATTAGGTGAATTAAGATCTAGTAATCCTAATATTATAGATAAAACATTAGCAACATTATATAGTCAAATCCCACCCCTTCACGAAACATTTAGTAGCTATGTAGTAGATTATGATAAAAACGATATATCTTTTAATATTTTACAAAAAAATCATAGAAGTATTACACTATTAAATTTAAATACAAATTTGCGTGAATATGTTTATTTTAATAAAAATAATATTGACGATTTATTAAGTTTAAATTCGGCGTCTGAAAAGAAAATTAAAGTAGATGGTAGCAATTTTGATAATGGACTTACTGGAACATCAGAATATTTTCATAATTTGTTGAAATCGAAAAATCCCAACGATCCATATCTACTGCTAACAGAATTAAAGAAATTGTTAAACAAACCATTGCCTGAAGTAAAGGACGAGTCTGATGCGGCTAATATAAAAAGAATTAAAGATTCTAATGAAGAGATTAAAACATTTTGGGATAATATAGCAAATAACGAAGTAAAAAAATTTTTTATAGAAGAATTACACCAATTATTTGAAGATATAGGATCAAATAATAGCTTAAGAACAAATAAAAAAGTGTTAATTTCTTATATTGAAATTATTGAAGAATTACAAAAATTATTAAATTTTAGAGGTGGTACTAGTGGGTCATTATTAGGTTTTGGTGTCGATGATGTAAATAAGGTTAAAAATTTTTTAGAAGAAATTTTACTCCATTCAAATATAAATATAATTAATTCTATTTATTCGGATAATAAAGAGGTTGAAATGGCACAAGGTAAATCAATTCCTGATAACCTCAAGAAAATTCCATTCGGAAAGTTTCAAATTATACCCTTTTCGGTAAATAAAACAATATTTAGCCACGCAACTAAGTTTGATTTGTGGAAAAACTTATCTCGGGATTTTGCTACCGAATTTTATCAATTATCTCAAAACATTTTAGATAAATTATTAATTTTCATGAGAGATATTGGTAGTAAAATTAATTTGAATTTAAGTATAGTTAGAGAGGGAGTATTACAACCGATCGAACGTAGAAAAATCAAATCATTAGAGAGTTTCCAAACCGAACATTATAAAACATTGATTGATCAGTGTTTCAGTTTATCAAAAGCTAGTGTAAAAATATATGGCGTTTTTTATAAAACATTTAATATATTATGGCAATTTGCTCTTCCTGAAAGTCTAGTAAAAACTTATGCTAAAAAATTTGCAAACATACCGGAGGATATGGCAAATGCTTCAATAATCGCTGAGGCTGAGGCGGCAGTGACAGATGCCGATAGAGCATTGCAAGACGCCGAAAATAGAGTTAGAGTGGCTGAGGCGGCGGCGAGGGCGGCGGAGGCGCAGTTGGAGGCGGCGAGGGCGGCGGCGGGTTCGGGTGGACCTGTGGCTAATCCAGCAGATTTGGAGGCGGCGGCGAGGGCGAGGGAGGAGGCGGAGGCGGCGAGGGAGGAGGCGGAGGCGGCGAGGGAGGAGGCGGAGGCGGCGAAGGCGCAGGCGGAACAGGAGCTCACTAGAGCGCGACAGGAAAATGAGGCGGCGGAGGGCAGGGCGAGGGAGGCGGCGGAGGCCGCGGCGGAGGCCACGGCGAAGGCGCAGGAGGAGGCGCGGGCGGAGAGGGCGGCGAGGGCGGAGGCGGAGGCGAATGCGGCGAAGGCGCAGGAGGAGGCGGCGAGGGCGAGGGCGCAGGCGGAGGCGGAGAAGGAGAGAGCGAGACTGGCTGCTGATACAGCATCTGATAATGCTGCGGCATCTGCTGCTGCGTTAGCAGACTCAAAAATGAAGCCTATTCTTTTTATTAATACTGCTATACCAGGTGATGCTAAGGTTATCAACAATTTTGAAGCTATACCTAGTCTTGATAACATGATAAATATTAAATTACAAAATGGTAATGAGAGACCTTATTTTAAAGATAAAATAAAAAAATTAGAGAAAGGCAAGAGCGTGTGGGTATTAAAGGACACGGATAATGAAAAAAAACGAGACATCACATACTTAAACTTTCCGGAAAAAGATCAAAATGGTGAATCGAATGAGTTTAATGACTCAGACGAAAAAACTGCGGAGGATGAGTATATGAAATTTTTTTCAAACTACTCTACTGGTAATAAAAATAAAGAATTTATATTTTTATTTGGTCCATCTGGTTCTGGTAAAACATTTACCGCTACTCAAATTATGGCCAAGTTAACTGATAAAGGATATAAATTAAAAACAGTTGATATTATATATGGAGAAGTAGATTACAAATATGCTACTAGTAATTTAACCAAAGATAATATTCTAGTGGGACATTTTACTTATAATCTAACATGGAATAGTAGTAGTAGTACTATAACATCTAAAAACTCTGCGCCGACTAGTGGGTTTGAGGACCTAGATGCACAATTTAAAAAAATACAAAATGTATTAGATCCCCAGAAAAAATTTTTGGATTTATTTGCATGGGCCATAACTAATTATACAGACATTACGAAAAGAACTACAACAGTGACACTTATAACAATTGTATCATATTTTTTAAGACAATTGGGGTGGATATTACAAACTATTAATAATCCAGAAAGTTCTCGATGTGCTGTTTCATATACATTTGTAAATGGTGAGAAACATAAAACAGTTATGGATGCCCCCGGAAGTGAAAATGCGAATAGTATTCTAAACTCGCATTATCAAGATTATCAAACACATTTCCCAAACTATAATGACGATAATAAAAAGAATTATTTAAATAACATTATATATTTTAACAATCCTATCAACGCCACTGGCAGTAGCACCGCAGATACAGAGCTAGTAGGTAAGTTAAAAACACATACAGATCATGGGAATGATGAAAGTTTAAATAAAGTAGCAATTAAACAAGGATTTGTAAAGGGAATAGTTGAATCTATTAAAACATATGAGGCAATGATACCTTTAATACCCAAGACGTTAAAAGATATCCTAGTAAAATTAACTCCAATTACTTGTATTATAACAGCACAAAATAATACAAATAAGAGTATACCGCAATGTGCTATTCCAGGATTTAATTATCCGGAATTAATTGGTCAAAAACCCACCTCCGAATACAAAAAAAAATATCCACACTTATTTCCTGTTTATTATAATAATGTTAAACAAGACAAAGATATTATTGGTACCCCAGTCTTTCTGGATGAAAAATTAAACCCGTGGGAAACATATGCCTATTCCATTACTGGTTCCAATGCTCAATCTATCAAGGCATCTACTTCCCCTAATAAAACTTTATATTATGATTTTATGAAACTTATTGTAAGACAATCGCTTTATATTTTACCATTAATTAGTGAAATGAAACGTCAAGCATATAGAACGATGGGTCAACGTGATCTGGATGAGCAATTCAGCAAATATTCACAAAAATCTATGGCTGGAATTGTTAAACCCGATAACACGTTAAATTTAATAAACGATGTTGACTTGGATATGGATAATGTAACAGTTCCAGAGGCATTATATTTTACATCTATAAATAATATCACACCATTCTCAATGAATAATTCACATGATACATTCAAGAACGCTGTGTCTAAACCTAATACTATGGAAATAGATATTAATCATACCTCAATATTTCCTATAACCCCAAATCAAGATGAATATTTGCCGATTATTATTTTGCCTATAGTCAGAGAATCGGATGCAGCCGCAAATAATACAATGAGTGGAATGCAATTACTAATAGATCAAATAATTGGTACAAGCAACGGACCCGCTGCGGTAGTTGGGGGTGCGTTGCGCAAAGGCAAAAATAAGGCCATTATGAATACTAATAGCATTAGTAATTTAGTAAGAGCAACCCAGCATAGAACTAGACGAAGAGCCAAATTACCAATAAGAAGCTATTCTAGAAAAGTACATTATGACCAGCGTGAACCGTATGATAGAGAAGACCAATTCGGCGGAGGTACATCCGAAAATTTAGCAAGTTTAGATTTTTTAAGATTAGCAGATGATGAGGGAAAAAGCGGATCTGTATTATATCACTTACTTCCACTAGCAGTATATGCGTTCTGTTATAAGATATATGGTGATAATAAATTATTAGAACCTTTACATAAACAAAGCACATCAATAATTTTACCACAATTAAAAACAAAATATACATTAGCCGACGGATATTATTTGGGATTATATAGTTGTTTCTTTCCTTCCAATTCTCCAATCAATATTTTATGTAGTAAATACAAATTTAGAGATAGCACATATCATCAAGAAGTAGATAAACGTATTCAAGAAGGCACGCCATTAGCTGAACAAACACAAGCGGGTGGGGCACCATCTTCAACCAAAATAACTGAAGTTAGTGTTAAATTGGAACGTGGATATAGAAAAGGCCAACCCGTTGTTCGTACAGTAAATAAATTAGAGATTACCCCAGGTTCACCAGCTATACAAGATAATTTATTTGAAAATTCGATGACTAGTAAAGTAGAAATAACAAATATACCAGATACAGCAATATCTGGTGATACAATTGTAGGAGATATTTTTTATGAAACTGATACAGAAGTCTACCCCAATATTAATAGAATAACATTCAAGTATAAAAAAATGGAATCAACATCCAAAGACCAAAATTCAGTATCTAGAGGAATGAGGGGTTTGGCGTCTCTTATGGGTCAGGGTAAATCAAACATAGCTGCCGCAAGTAGGAGGGTAGGTGACTCAATTATTAGTCAAGCAGATCGAAGGAATATATCAGAGGGTGTAGGAAAAGCAGTAGATAAATATAAAACACATCAATTAACACAAGAAGGCAAGTTCGATATATATACAAATTTAAATGCCTTACATGAAGAATTAGATGAAATTGCAGGTAAAAGAATTGATGAATCTTTTATTGATAGAATGAGAACAAAACTTGAAGTATTTCAAAAAATACAAAAATGGTGGAGTGATAGTTGGTTAGACGTTAATAAACGGGGAGAATCATTAGGGGACACATATAAAGTTAAATCCATTGATACTGTTAAAAATATCGCAAAACAGAATGAAACAGATTTATTTTTATCTACCTCAGCAGGACCCAAAGGACAAGAATTATTATTTCAAAAGAAAGGAGAATCCATGTATCAAAGAATAACTTTATTAATACAAACCGGCAGTACTCAAAAAGATTTGGATAAATTAGAATCTTTAAAAGAAGATCTCACGAAACAATATGATTTAAATCCCGATAATGTAGACGGAATTAAAACTCCCCAACAATATCAAGCATTCTTGGTTAAGATTAATAGAAAAATATTTGTAATGACTAATCAATTAAAAGCCAAATCAGCCATTATGGGTGGACCAGGTAGTGGATTACGTGGGCGAGATGTTGCAAAATTACAAAAACAAATAGATAAAATGAATAAAACCCTTCAACTATTAATAGAACAAAAAGACGATCAGAAAGAAAGGCGCAAACAATCGCGAAGTATAATCGAAATTATTAAACCACGCGGATCGATTGTTGGTCAACACGGAATGGCGCCAACCAGTTTCGATGAAGCAACCATGTTATTGTTTGAAGATTTAAATACTCAAATTGTTAAACGTCAGGGAAAAAATATAGATAAAATATTTGAACAGTTAGTTAAATTTGAAAGTCAAATTAGCAGTGAAGATACTAAAATTGAAAATATAGACGAAGTAATTAATAGAGAAGTTTTTGGGAAAACAGGTATGGCTGGTGGAAATCAACTAGTATTATATGGTGGAGGTGAAGTAGACCAGGAATATAATAAACGACATGAGGAAATGAAAACAGAAGTTGGAAAAAATGATTCTGAAATCGCAAAAAAAAGAACCGAAATTGATGCAACTAATGTTAACATATCTCAGTTAGAGAGTTCTATTAGTAATAATCAAACAGCATTGTCAGTTGAAACAGATAACGCCAAACAAAGAGAGTTACGTGTGAAAAACGAAGAGGATAAAAAGAAGGTAGAGACTGAAAAGAAAAAAGTTAAAGATTTGGGTGATGAACTAGAAAAATTGGAAGAAGCTAAAAAAGGACTAATATCAAGACAGGGCGAACTCACCGGAGAGGTAGATAAAAATACAGAGAAATTTAAAAATTTACATCTATCATTGCGACCACAATATACATTTAATAAAACTGCTCACAGTTATTTAAGAATGTTATTATATTATTTATATTATGAGGTTATGTATATTGCCAGCAAGGAAGTATATGAAGATATTAAAAAGGGTATTACAGATTTTTATAGTAAAGTTAGGCCAATAACTGAAACCGCGGAAAAATATACTATAGAAGTAAATCAGGGCGACCATGTTACATTTAATGTAGGTGACAAATATCATATTGCACATAAAGATATTGAAACGAATAATCCTAATGAAAAATTAAATTTTGATATGCCTATATATATACCACCAGGTTCCGGCACGCATGCGGAGGATCCCAAAAACATGTTTTTACTAGCTCCTGTTTTTAAAGTAGATTTTACCAGTACAAATGTTGGTATTAGTGATATTAATAATAATAATAAAGAATTAGTAAATGGTATATATTATCCGTTTACAACTAATAAACAATTTGCTCCGACCAAAGATTCCGAATATGATAATGATTTAATAAGTATTCCAATATATAAAAAAATGAAGACATCAGATAAAGAAAAAGACGTATATTTTTTCTTGCATTCAATGACCGGTAATTTACTAAGTTTTGTTTTTTATACACCAATGGAATGTGGTTCAAATATATTTCCATTTACAAATAATCATGAAAATAAACATGATTTTTATGAAAACCACCCAGATGATAGAACAAATATGTTAAATTTATTTGACTGTAGATATCATACAAATGAGTTACAAGATAATAATACTCAATTAAAATATAAAAATTTTCTATTTGAAATTAATATTGACAAAACCAAAGTCAATACTGGTACGTACGACGCCACTTTTATGGAAAAGCTTTTTGCCGATCATTTAACTAAGCCTACACCAATGACAAATAAATTAAATGAGGCCAACTTATTTTATGGTAATCAAGTAACTGCTGAAAATTTGGTAACATCAACTTTTGAGAATGGCTCATCACCATGTTACAAAATAGATTCAAAGCCGACACCAATTACTAATGCAGATTCTTTTAAGATTACTATAGTTAAGACAAAAGCACCGTCTAAAAATTTGACATACGAAAATATTCTACAACAGTATTCAACACCAATAAAAAGTGAGCATACACAACAATTTAGAGTAAATACCGAAATTAATGATAATACAGCAAATGGTTATAAAATTATTAAACAGGGTATATTAACAGCTATAAATAATAACGAATTTAATTTAGGATTTTTAGAGTGTGCTAAGATAGAAGATTTTTATGGAATTAAAGGAGATGACTATAAAAAAAATACAGCATTATCTGATATTAAAAAATATATAGAAGATTTGAAACCAGCTCAAGTTACAAGCACACATAGTGGTGTATGGACAAGTAGTAAATTAAAATGTTTAAAGACCGGTGCCATTCCCAACAATAATGAGGTGACTGACACATGTGGGTTTTTAACAATTGCTACTAAATCAGAATTAGATATCTCCGGAACTGCTTTTGGTCATCATATTGGTGGATATCCAAATTCCCTATTACCTAATAATCATCTTACCTATCCTCCAGAACATTATTCTCAAAATGTTATGGTGAAAGTTGGGGTTAGTAAAGAAATCAACGAAGTTAATAAAATGATTATTCCATTAAGTTTACTACATGTAAAAGGTGCGGATACTATATATAATCAAAATAAAGCACCTACTACTGATCAAATAGAAAACAAAGCAAAAATAGAACAAAAAGCATTATTAGACAGAGCAGTAAAAGATGCCATAAATGTGCTAAAGTCAAAAAGTAGTTTCTTTATAAAGGCAGATGAAATAAAATTAAATGGTGACAAGTATGAATTTTACTCAGCCAAAATTGCTATAGCCAACAATGATAATAAATTAAGATACACCGATAAAATTTATGCTATACAACATGGTAATTATTTAGACGTTCATAGTATTCAGAATAATCGTAAACCAGATAACTCAGAATGGCAAAAACAACCTAAAAAATACTCATACGCAAATGAATTTAAAGGGAAAATGAATGAAAATCAATTATTATCACTATTTACTAAAGATCACACTATCGGTACTCTAGAAAATATACAGTTAGCGAATGCAGTTTATAGTAAATTTAAAGACCTTGAATCTAGTACTTTCAAAAAACCAGAAAAATTGGAAGATTTAATTTCTATTATTAACACTGTTTTCGATGAATATAAGAAACATATTGGTCAAAAAATAGATACTGTTAAGAAAACTCACGAAGATCTTTCAATAGATCATGCTGAAAAAATTAAAGATCATGATACTAAATCTCAAGATGCAAATAAATTTTCAGAAACACATAAGGAAATTTCAACAAGTTATAAATCAGCACAGAGATCTAATGAAGCATTAACTGGTCATTTAGATGAAATACAAGAAAAAAAAATTAAGGAATTTGAAAAAAATTTAGATAAAATAAAAAATTTATATACTACTGTACATAATTCGGAATTTTCTGGTGTTAATCCGGGATTTTCTGGCCCCATAGATTTTCAATCATTAGATTTTAATAATATGATTGCTAATTTAGATAGTATAAACAATGAATTAGAACAAATATCGGGAGATATAGTCAATGATGATGAACCAAAAACTGGAAAAATAAACGAATTACATATTAAGAATAAAGAAGCGATACAACATCACGTAACATTGGCATCTAAGGCACCAGAACAAACTCTTAAAGAAGACGACGACAAAAAAATTAAAGATAAAGTTAAAGAATTAGACTTACCTACAGTTCAACTTTCTAAAACAGATAGAGACACACAAAACAAGAAAAAAATATTAGTTAAAAATGTAAAAGAATTGTTAATAAATATAAATAAAATAACTCGAATAGTAGCGAATTTAGAAAGCATATCCGATGAATTTAAACATATTTTGCGAAGAATGTATTTGGCATCAAGTAAACCCAAACAACCTGGAACTCCTGGATCTCCTGGATCTCCTGAATCTGCTGGATCTCCTGAATCTGCTGGATCTCCTGGATCTCATCAATTGGGTGGTGCACCTGGAACTATAGTAAACGAAGAGTTTCAAATTCCGGTAGAAGGCGAAAAAGGAGAGACTAAGAAACAAAGTATGAAAAGTTCTAAAGAAGGATTAACTGTAAATTTAGAAAAATTAAATAGTGCGAAAATAGATAAAACAATTGAGGGTGTAAAATATGATTTTAAATCTGGTGAATATGATAAAATGATGCAAATACCCCATTTAAAAGAACGAGTTGAGAAATTTAATAAATTTATAGACAAAATTATAGAAATTTATAAAAAAATTAAAATGAATGTAAGTGTATTAAATGAAAAGGTTACAACAAAAGTAGAAATTAATAAGGCTGATATACAATCTGGAGGAAGCAAACATAACACATCTAGAACTAGAAGCAAGCTTAAAATGAAACATAATTCGCAAAAAGTAAAAAGAAAATATTATGGAGGAGCAGAATCAATTGAAAAATTGGGAAATAGTCTTAAAGAAACATTAGGAGAAATCGGTTCAATGCCTGTTGCTCGTGGATCACCACCAACGGTAGGAGACCCTGAAGCTTCTAAGAGTGAAGTTAAAGAACCCGCATCACCTACGACAGCATCACCTGCGTCAGCATCACCTAGTCCAGAATCACCTACATCAGCATCACCTACATCAGCATCACCTACATCAGAATCACCTACATCAGAATCACCTACATCAGCATCACCTACATCAGCATCACCTACACCAGCATCACCTGACGCACCAGTAGAACCATCATTATCTGTCGCGCCCGAATTACCAGGATCACCTGACGCACCAGCAGAATCAGAAGGCGAAGAAGCGACGGCATCACCAGTATCATCAGTAGAACCAGAAGGAGAAGAATCATCAGTAGAACCAGAAGGAGAAGAATCATCAGTAGAACCAGACGGTGAAGAATCATCAGTAGAACCAGACGGTGAAGAAGCGCCAGTTGCGCCGGTTGAGGACGAAGAGAAAGGGAAAGAAAAAGAAGTCGAAGAAAAAGAAAAAGAAGATGAACAATCATTTGAAGAAAGACAATTTGAAGAAGGAGAACAATTAATAGAAAAGGGTAAGGAATTTATAGATGATAATCCAACCGAACCCGAAACTGGACTTAAACTAATAGATCAAGGAAGAGACTTAATTAAATCGGTAGATGAAGAAGAAGAAGATAAAGATAAAGAAAAAGAGGAAGAAAAAGAAGAAGAAGAAGAAGAAGAAGAAGAAGAAGAAGAAGACGATGACGATGAGGAAACGTCTAGTGAAAGTGAAGATGAGGACAAACTATTGTCTGATAATTGTGTAAAAATATGCACAGGCGACAATGGAGAAGCTACATATATGCAAAATCCCCAACAAATAATGCCAGGAACAATTATACCTGGAACAATGCAATACCCACAACAAATGATGCCTGGAACAATGCAATACCCACAACAAATGATGCCTGGAATGATGCAATATCCACAACAAATGATACCTGGAATGATGCAATACCCACAACAAATGATGCCTGGAATGATGCAATACCCACAACAAATGATGCCTGGAATGATGCATGGGATGATGCCTGGGATGATGCCTGGAACAATGCAATATCCCCAACAAATGAATTCTGGAATGATGCCATATCCCCAACAAATGATGCCTATGTATAATGTTACAAGAGCTAAACCATATAGACCAAAATCTAAACATGAAACTCGAAAACGTAGACACAAAAAACATAGAAAACACAAAGAACGTGAAGAACGAGAAGAACACAAAGAACGAGAAGCACACAAAGAACGTGAAGAACGAGAAGAACACAAAGAACGAGAAGCATCGCCAGTAGAAACTCCTTCCCCAGTAGAAACTCCTTCCCCAGTAGAAACTCCTTCCCCAGTAGAAACTCCTTCCCCAGTAGAAACTCCTTCCCCAGAAGCACTAGAAGCACCAGAAGCACCAGAAGCACCAGAAGCAACTGCACTATAAGTAAAAATAAATAAAATAAATAAAATAAATAAAATAAATAAAATAAATAAAATAAATAAAATAAATAAAATAAATAAAATATAAAATTATAAAATTATAAATTTTATATTTTGTAATAAAATAACATTTGATAGCTATTCATAAAACTCCATTTTAAATCATGCCCCTCAAACCCCCAATATTTTCTCTTATTTAAATATTGTTTCCATTTAAATTTATTTAATCGACTATAACTGGCTCCATCAAAGCTCAATTCCTCACCGTTGCATGTTAATAAACTTGAAAAATGTTGTCCTTCTTTATCCCTTATTATAACCGCATCTAAAACATATTTATGTTTTAAATTAAATTTATCTACTAATTCTAATTTGCTATTTCTATCTTTTATTTTCTTGGAATCTTCCTCTAATATTTCTAATATTAGAATTTCTGGAAAACTATCATAATTTTTCTTTATAAAACTTTGAACTGATTGATTCGAAACTGATTTATCTAAATCCAGACTAATAATATTTACAACATCATAATTTAAATATCGGATTATATTTTTATAATATTCTAAAGGATTACCGGATTCACTTTTTTTATAAACTCTTATATGTTTTTCCAGCAATATATTATGTAAATTTTCTATAAAAAAATTAGTATTAAAATTGTAGATTAACGAATATCTATTATTATCTTTCTTATCGCCAGTCTCACTTATATCTTGATTATAACTAGCCTCTATGATTAAATTAAATATAAAGAAAATTTGTGCTATTTCTTCTGGTAGTTTTTCACCATTTACTTTCTCTCCCATAATCATTAATTGTCTAAAAAATCTAAAAAATTTCCTTCCCTTATCGCTGAAAAAAAAGGTAACAAACATTGTATTAAACCAACAATTTGCACTATATTGTTTTGGAGCTATAAATTTACTACAATCCAAATGTTTGCTTGAACGCAAATTATGTAACAATTTATCTTTAACTGGTTTAGTATTATAATTCGCGCATTTATTACTTATATTTATTTTTAATAAATCTTTACATCCAAATATATGTTTTGGAGCAATGGTTTTCAAACTTATTAATTGTTTATTTATTTCTGGTGAAAATGATTTGACCGATTTTAACGATTTTAACGATTTTAAAGATTTTAGCGATTTTAGCGATGCACTCTCATCAATAGATGATAGCGTCGGATTATTTAAATTTATCTTTATTTGTCTACTTAATAATCGATCTTTTAATGGTGTGTTATTTTTTATAATAATATTTTTCTTTTTAGTATTTTTCGGAGTTTTTGCATTATGTCTTTTTATTTTTGTTTTATATTTTTTATATTTTTTATTTATTTTTCTCATTAATATATCTGAATATAAAAAATTAAATCAAAAGAATAATATAATTAATATTATACAATATTATATAATGGATTTTATAGAAAAAACCATGAAAGAATCTCATTCAAAATTTCAGGAAGCCTTTAAAGGTCCTTCTTCTGCTTCAAATTTAGAATCTAAAATAGAAAAATCAATAAGTTCTGCTGAATCTAAATTACCATCTATACCGACTTTACAATCTGCATCAACAGTAGCCAAATCACCGGCCCGCGAAACAGAATCTTCAGAAAAAAATGTATTAGATGATGGTAAAACATTATTGGGTGAAAAATTGCCAAATGAAATTAGTATATTTTTTACAACCCATTGGTTAACTATGTTATTTTGGGGAGGAATCATATTATTAATCGCATTTTTAGGAATAAATGTATTTAAATATTTGAGCGATTTTACAGATTTCGTAACAAAAATATTTAAACCATTGGTTACTAGCGTAACTAATTTAATGGGCGATGTTAGCAAACAAACAATTAATGTATCTGCTACCGGAACCAAGGGCATAATAGATACTGCCGCATCAACAACAACCGGAGGTATAGATTTACTTCAAAAACAAATAAATTCTACTGGAGCCAGCGATTCTAAATCCACCGATTCAACAAAGTCTGTAAAATCCACCGATTCAACAAAGTCTGTAAAATCCACCGATTCAACAAAATCCACTAAATCCGATACATCCGATACATCCGATAAAACTAGTAAATCCGACGATACTACAGAGGTCACAAAAGCATCGGATGATACCGACGTATCAACTATACAAGATTCGAATGATTATGACGTGGCCGAAGTAAGCGATCCCATGCCATTCGTACAAGATACTACCGTTCAATCGAATACGGTATCTGGTAAAGGCGGTAAGTCGGGATATTGTTATATTGGAACAGAGAATGGAATAAGAACATGCGCAAAAGTAGGTAAAAATAATATATGTATGAGCGAAGAAATCTTCCCAACTCGGGCAGTATGTATGAATCCAAAATTAAGAGCTTAAATAAAGTTTAATAGATAAACTTTAATAGATAAATTAATAAATTTTTAACATATTAATTTATTAATCTATTTAGATCATATTATTATTATCTTATCCAAAATATCTTATCCAAAATATCTTATCCAAAATATCTTATCCAAAATATTTAATTTTGGAGCATTTTTCTTACACGCATTAGATTATCAACTACTATCGGCGGGCTGGCCCTAACATATTGAACTAATTTAGCATTTTTGGTAGCCGTTAATAATTCTTTTAATTCCTTATGTTGAGTAAATTTCGCATACATTGCCTTCTCCATAAGCTTATCACTATCATCAATAAAATCTTTATCTACTATAATTGTTTTATGTCTTAGAACTTTGCTACCAAGTTTACCTGTTTTTCCTCCGGCAGCATTTGCTAGAGCAGGATCTGTACTTAATTCACTTTTAGATTCGACTGTAAATAATTTATAAAAGTCGGGATTCTGTTTTTTAAATTTATTTCCCTGATAATAATGTTCAACGGATTGCCAATTATACCCGTCAATTGTAAATGGATGTTTATCCCAGAAATTACTTAATTTCTTACGCCACTCTTTATGTTGCGCCAATTCCGAAAATTCTTTTATTCTTTCAACCGATATTTTTTCTCCCGCCCCTTTACCTGGTAACGGTTTACCATCTGATCTATTATAAAATTGAAAAACTAGATCATTATCATATAATTCATTTTTAATATTAACATCGGTATCATCAAATACTTTATCGTCAATCTTTAATAAATTAGAAAATTCTCTAAATTCAGGTATAATATAAAATGGACCTGCTTGTTTCTCCATACATTTATTTACAACCAATTCTTTAATATCATAGGGCATTTCTTTAAATTTGAGAGCACCGCGTCGTTTATATGTTATTAATTTATAATGCTCACCCGTATAATCTACTAAAATATAATCTGTGGGATTAAAAACACCCCTCTCTTCTAATACTTTATCATTTAATTGTCCACATTGTAAAACATTATTTAAATCGCCTCTACCGGCGTTATATTGTTGAGATGATAATATAATTAATTTAATATTTAATATTCTCTCTAATGTGGAAATTGCCCAAGTATCTGCCCAAAATTCACAACTATTTATTAATTTTTTAAAATCTGATAATGTTTTCACATTTTTCATATGTTGATATTCCCGCAATAATTCTTTAGTTAAATCTATTTCTTGCTTAACTTGCTTATATCTTTCTGCTATTTTTTTAGCTATAATAATAATTTGTTGTTGTTCTGCTCTAATTGTCATGGTCTTTACCTGTGTTTTTAATTCTTTATTTTTGTTAACCAATTCTTTCAATTCGTTGGTTAAAATTCTATAAGATTCCATAAATTGATCATATAATACTTTATAATTTAAAAATATTTCTTCTGTTGCTTCACTCGATAATCTATGACGTAGTTCATTCACTGACAATTTTTTATTTATTTTTAGTAATCCATCTCTGATTACTGCAAATAAACAATCACCCCCCCCTTCATTGTCTACGATACCATAATTATTATTATACAGAAATTTTTCTATCCAAGCGGTGTTTTCTTCGTCTTTGAATATTCTTTTTTCTTCCAAAGCTTCCTCTTTGGTTTGTTCATTTAATGGTGATAAATTTACTGATTTTTTTGGAGAATCACTAATAAATTTAGCACTTTCGTCTTCCTCTTCAGCCTCCGACTCTTCAGCCTCCGACTCTTCAGCCCCCGACTCTTCAGCCTCCGACTCTTCCGCTTCGGATTTTTCGGCATCGGATTTTTCGGCATCGGATTCTTCTTGCCTATGTTCCGATTTTTCATCATCTCTAATTTCTTTAAAAACATAATCATTAATTAAAAAAGTTTCTGAAAATTTGAAAATCAGAGGGGCATTTAATAAACTCATATTTATATCACCGGCATCATCTAAAATATATGAATATTTATCACTATTGATTTCATATATGCCGATTTTTGATAATAATTTATCAATATTTACTAAATATATATTGAAATAGATAATGTTATTGGTTATATATTTATAATTGGGCTTTCCTATAATAAAATTAATTTTTTTTCTAAATAACTCACCGTAATAAATAGTACTTTCATAATCTAGATCTGTTCTATCAATGTTTTTTGATTCTTTATAATTAATACTTTTTTCAATATTAGAATAAACCATTATATAAATATTTTATATTTTTATAAAATATTTAAACTTAATTATAATTTATACTCAGTTCAAAGAATCCAATAAAAGTTTGTGTTTTATTATTATTTTATTACTTAAACTACAATTTTGTAAACCATCAGATGAACATATATATTTTATATTATAAATAATTTGGTTATTAGATTTCTGATTTTCACCCGATTCACCCGATTCACCCGATTCACCCGATTCATAATTTTCATCAGATTCGTCCGATTGATCAGATTCATCATTTTCATCAGATTCACCCGATTCATCATTTTCATCCGGTTCATCATTATTTTCTATTTTTATATTATTCTCTATTTTTATATTTTTAATTAAAATACATATCAATTCTGTTAATTCCTCACAAAATGCTTTTTTATGCTCTAATTTTATAGAATCATTTAATGTTTCTTG
>ERZ802822.728-NODE-728-length-22393-cov-6.119197_pt1 | contig 22393 bp, 17 predicted proteins | sample MGYA00345649_ERZ802822 | MGnify/ENA primary metagenome ERZ802822 (study PRJEB30503, sample SAMEA104212359) | marine metagenome | biome: Westerlies Biome; feature: [SRF] surface water layer (ENVO:00010504) within the epipelagic zone...; material: water...
ATGGGTAGGCACCTAAGCCCCAACCGATAGCCTGCAGATTGGTGATGCTGTGGGTGAATTTGTAGCAGCCCTCAGGTAACCGCATTGGTAAATGTCCAAGCGCGGCGAGGTCGTCTTTACCATCCCAACCGACCAGGGCGGAGCCGTCGGCCAACCAAGCGAGGTCACCCTTTCTGGCATTAAAGTTTTGACGCGTTAGCCACGCGCGATCCTCGGCACCAGCGTTCTTCAGGTGTGCTTCGATTTGTCCGCTAGTCACCAGCGTAAGGTCGGTAGTGTCTTCGTCATGGCGGGCAAAGCCAGCGGCCACTGAATCGTTTTCATCGTAATTCTGCATGAGGTATCGAGTGAGTTTTAGAGGTTATATGGTAGGGCATGTGGGCCCATGGGTCAGTGATATTTATCCGATTTGCTTAACCGGAATGGTTTCCAGACCCAAATTATTGCCGGCAAATACTTGATCGGCACGATAGCTTGAGCGGACCAATGGTCCTGCTGCAACTTCGGTAAAGCCCATACTTAAACCTTGCTGGCGCAGCTCGGCGAATTGCTCGGGTGTAACCCAACGATCGACCGGCAGGTGGTTTTTCGTTGGGCGCATATACTGGCCTAAGGTTACTATGTCGACTTGATGATCGCGTAAATGGGTCAGCGATTGCAGGACCTCGGAATCGGTTTCTCCGAGTCCGAGCATCAGACTAGACTTGGTCAGTACTGTGGGTTTGACTTGTTTGGCGATTTGCAGGACCTGCAGCGTTTGCGCATAACCTGCTCGCGGGTCCCGCACTTGATGGGTCAAGCGTTCGACGGTTTCAATATTCTGTGCGAACACTTCTAAACCAGATTCAACGACCGTTGCGACGTGCTCCATGACGCCTGAAAAGTCGGGAGTTAGCGCTTCTACCCGAGTATTTGGGTTCAGTACTTTAATTGCGCGGATGCAGTCAGCGTAGTGGCGGGCACCGCCGTCTGGCAAATCGTCCCGATCCACAGAGGTTAGCACCACGTACCCTAATCCCATTAGCTGCACTGATTTTGCGGCATTCTGCGGTTCGTTGGAGTCTAGCCAACCTTTTGGATTGCCGGTGTCGACTGCGCAAAAGCGGCAAGCTCGGGTGCAGGTTGCACCCATGAGCATAATGGTAGCGGTACCGTGATTCCAACATTCGCTGATATTTGGGCAATGAGATTCTGCACAAACTGTTGCCAGTTTGTGGTCATCAACAATTTTGCGAACCTCTTGGTAGCGTACCCCAGTCCCTGGGCGAACACGCAGCCAAGCGGGCTTGCGCTCGATATCGGGTTGGGCTTTGGCACCGGTTTTTATGCCATTTTTTATGGCGCTAAAGCCTTGAGCGGTGGCAAATTTTTCGCCGCTTTTGGGGGTTTTTTGGCGGTCGTCCTGCATCTTTAGCTATCTTTGTTCTACCGTGATCTTTGGGTCGGCATCCTGAAATTGCAAGCTGTGCAACGTTGCATATAGCCCCTCAGCCGCCAGCAGTTCCTCGTGGCTTCCTATTTCGATCACCTGCCCCTGATCCAGCACCATCACTCGGTCGGCTTCCTGAATAGTCTGCAGGCGGTGGGCGATAATGATGGATGTTCTACCAGCGGTCAGCCGTTGCAGAGCGTCCTGGATCAATAACTCGGTTTCGGTATCAATATTCGCGGTGGCTTCATCCAGCACTAGAATTTCCGGGTCTGCCGCCAGTACCCGGGCGAAAGCGAGCAGTTGCCGTTGACCTTGAGACAGGTTTTGGCCGCGTTCGGTGAGCAGGGTGTCGTAATTCTCGGGAAGCGCGTTGATGAAAGCATGGGCGTTTACTGTTCGTGCTGCCTCTATGACCCGTTCGCGGCTTATGTCTGGATTGCCCAGGGCAATGTTGTCCGCTATCGAGCCGGAAAAAATATGGAAGTCCTGCAGCACGACCCCGACGCGTTTACGTAGGTCATGGCTATGGATCTGGTTAAGATCAAAGCCGTCAAGGAAAATCTGATCGTCTTCAAAGTCATAAAAGCGCCCTAATAGTCGGATCAGTGTGCTTTTGCCTGAGCCTGTGGGGCCGACGATGGCGAGCTTTTCACCAGGCGCTATTTCAAAGGAGACGTTTTTCAATACCGGTACATCCGCGTCGTAAGCGAAGTCGACTTTGTTAAAGCGGACTGTGCCTTGCAATCGCGCTGGTAGCGTCGCGGGGTATTGCGGCTCATGGGTGGCCTCGTCCCAATCCAGAGCTTGGAATATTCGCTCGCCGCTCGCCATTGCGCGGAATAGGATATTCGTTTGTTCTCCCAGCACCACGATGGGGTGAAACAGCATGCTCACAAATTGAGTAAACAAAACCACTTCGCCGACGGTCATAGTGACCTGCATGACTTGACTGGCTCCGTAATAGAGAATCAGGCCGATGCAAATTTGTGCGATGGTTTCGTTGAAGGCCCCATACAGGGTTTCGATTCTCGCCAGCTTTAATTCATATTTGCGGTTGTCCTGATTAACGTGCGTGTAGCGGCCTAGGTTGTAGTCCTGCCGATCAGAAATCTGTACGACCTGCAGGCCGGCTAGGTTTTCTTGGAGATTCTGGTTTAAAGTGGAAAGGGTTTGTCGGACCTGACGAAACAACAAGCGGGTTGTGCGGCGAAAATAGTAAGTCACTAAAGCGAGCACTGGTAGTGCTAACAAGAGTAAAAGGGTGAGCTGAACATCGATCGCCAGCATTACCGCGAGGGCTACGAAAAACGGAACGAACTCGCCAATTAGGGTTCCAAGGCCTCGCAGCAGTTCGTAAAGAGCCTCTACATCATTGGTGACACGGGTCATGATACGCCCCACAGCCACGCGATCGAAGAATGACGAGGGCCTGGTTTCTAAATGGCTAAACAGGTCGAGGCGCAAATCACGTAGGCCGTTGATTACCGCTCGAATGAGTGTCATGCGATGGGCATGGCCGAACACAGCGCTGCCGATTTGCAAAATCCCGTACAGAACGCAGGCTGCAAGTAATGGCGAAATATCCAAAGTACCGGCGAGCGACTCATTAAATTCGATCATGCCAAAATCGGGTGTATCGGTGCTGGATTCGTTGCGCAGGACATGGTCGATCACCACCAGAGAGATAATGATCGGCAGCAGTATTTGGAGCGTGGATGCCAGTAACACTAAAACGGTGCTGAGAAATAGTTGTACCTTGTAGGGGGCGAGCCAACGCAGCAGGCGGCGCAGCAGTTGCATATTTAACACAGCACCGCTGATGTCCGCGTCAAAGATGGCGTAGTCGCGCGTTACCGCTGGTGATTTCTTAACCACTTGGTTCACGATGAGCGCTGCCGAATGTGCTGAAAATCTTCGTCTTCCGCGCCTTCTCGCTGTACTCGCTCCAGCTCGGCGTAGTAACCACCCTGTGCGAGCAATTCGGCGTGACTGCCGCGCTCGATAATCCGGCCTTGGTCGAGCACAACGATCTGATCTGCATGGCGTGCCGTGCTGACGCGATGAGACACCAGCAATGTGCTCTGGCGTTGTCGTAACCGCTTTAATTCGGACAATATGTGTTCCTCTGTCTCTGTATCCACGGCAGAAAAACAGTCGTCTAGGATCAATACCGGCGCATTGCGAATCAGCCCCCGTGCCAGAGTGGCCCGTTGTTTCTGACCGCCGGACAAGGTCACCCCGCGTTCGCCGATTAAGGTGTCGAGCTGATCCGGGAAATCTTCAATGGTGTCTTTTAGATCAGCAGAGGTGGCGGCTTGCCAGATTGCATCCAACGCTCGCGCAGGATCGTCATAGGTCAAATTATCTTTCAGCGGCTCGGCAAACAGAAACGGATCTTGGGGTACCAGTGCTACCTGAGCGCGCAACTGTGACAGCGGGAAGTCGGCTACCGCGGTGTTATCAATGAAAATTCGCTCAGCAGCGGGGTCGATAAGGCGAACGATTTGCTTGAGCAATGTAGTCTTGCCTGCACCGACGCGGCCCATAAGTGCAACGGTGTCTCCGGGATTGACCTCAAGACTAATAGAGTCCAATGCCAGTTGTTCGCTGTCTGGATAGCGATAGCTCAGATTGTCGATGCGAATAGCGCCTTGGATTTGCTTGGGCGCATTGCTCTCTGGTCGGTCCAAGATTTCTGGTTGGCGATCGAAGACTTCGAATAAGCGCGAGCTGGCAACGCCAGCTCGTTGAAACAGGTTGATAATAAATCCGGCCACTCGGAAGGGTTGTACGACCATGTTTACAAACATGAAGAAGGCGACGAAGTCGCCTATGGGCAGGGAGCCGTCGAGTACTAAACTGCCGCCATAGCCCAATATTGTTAGTGAACATATGGCAGCCAGAGTGGGCATCCAGGCGGTCATTGCGGAATTGATTTGGCCTTGCTCATAAAACGCATCGGCGTAGGCCTGATTGGTTTTGGCAAAGCGCTTAATTTCGTTGTCTTCTTGGACCATAGCTTGGATGGTGCGAATGCCAGAGAGGTTCTCTTGGGTGTGAGCGCCCAAATCGGAGAGTCGCTCTTGTACGTCAGCGGATGCAACACCCATTTTACGAGCTGAATACTGGGCGTAGAAAAAGACAAAGGGCATCGGCGGTAACAGCAATAGCGTCAACGATGGCGAGTAATAGAGCATAAAACCAAAGCCCACTACGCCGGCATAAACTAAGATGATCAGCAGAATGGTGCCCATAGATATCAAGCGTTGGATAAGTGCGATATCGGCTACTGCTCGAGTCATCATGTCACCGATACTGTGCCGAGCGAAAAATTCTGCGCCTTGGAGTTGCAAGCATTGGTACAAACTTTGGCGCAGATCAAAGGCCACAGTCAATCCTACACGGCGTACGCTGAAACGGGCCAAGGTGACCACCAGGTAGCGTGCGACTACAGCAACAAAAATTCCGACGACCGGCCAGCCGACTTGAAAATTTCCTTCGGCGATGCGGTTGATGGCTACGGCCGTAAGTACTGGCACCATGGCCTCAAAAATGCGCGCTACACCAAATGCAATAATACCGAGCAGCAAACGGCGCCGGTAGGGATCTATAAATACGCGCACGCGCCACAAAGACGCCATAACGCTGGTTTTTGTTTGGGCAGAGTCCAAAGTGAATTCTGACATTACTCAGAACAACGCGCGCGCGCCTTAGAAGGCCGCATTGTTGGGTACCCTAGGGAATGGGATGGCGTCTCTGATGTTCTCCATACCCGTCAGATAGAGCACGAGGCGTTCAAAGCCTAAACCGAATCCTGCATGAGGAACCGTGCCATACCGGCGGAGGTCGCGATACCACCATAATTCTTCTTTCAGATGCGCGTCCATGCGGGCATCAAGAACATTGAGGCGCTCCTCGCGCTGGCTACCGCCGATGATCTCACCGACGCCAGGCACCAGTACGTCCATCGCAGCGACGGTTTTTTCATCGTCGTTTAGGCGCATATAGAAGGCCTTAATTTCTCGCGGGTAGTCGGTAATGACCACCGGCCCTTTGACGACCTGCTCTGCGATGAACCGCTCGTGTTCTGATTGTAGGTCGGCGCCCCATGTCACAGGAAATTCAAATTTATGACCGCTGGACGTTAGCAGGTCAACTGCGTCGGTATAAGTCATTGTGGCAAAGGGCTGGCTGCTGACATTTTGCAGACGATCAATAATGTCTGGGTCTACACGCTGTTGAAAAAATGCCAAGTCATCGGCGCAACGCTGCAAGATCTCGCTAACGACATGTTGTAAAAAGTGCTCAGCCAGTTTTGCGTTAGTGCCTAAATCAGCGAATGCTATTTCCGGTTCGATCATCCAGAACTCAGCCAAGTGCCGACTGGTGTTTGAGTTCTCCGCGCGGAACGTAGGGCCGAAGGTATAAACCTTGTTTAGTGCACACGCGTAGCTTTCGACATTAAGTTGGCCGGAAACGGTAAGAAACGTTTCGGTGCCAAAAAAATCATCGGCATAAGTTTGCTTTTCTGGTCGATTGACTTGGTCCAAGGTCGATACTCGAAAGAGTTCTCCGGCGCCCTCGCAATCACTGGCCGTGATGATTGGCGTGTTGATCCAGAAAAAGCCGTTTTGGTTAAAGTAATTGTGAACAGCATTGGCGACGCTGTGACGAATGCGCGCCATAGCGCCAAAGGTATTGGTGCGCGGTCGTAAGTGCGCGACGCCGCGCAAAAATTCGTAAGTGTGCTGTTTTTTGCTGATGGGATAGCTTTCTGGATCATCAACTAGGCCGATCACCTCTACAGATTCGGCCTGTATCTCTCGGTCTTGCCCGCGCCCAGCGGATTCTACTAACGTGCCATTGATCGCCACAGAGCACCCCGCGCCAAGTTGGTTAATCTCGTCGTAGTTAGGCAATGCTTCATCAGCGATGGCTTGGATGGTATCGAAGCAAGATCCATCGTGCAGATGAATAAAAGCAAAGCCGCCTTTGGAGGTTCGTCGCGAGCGCACCCAGCCCTGTACGCGAACGGCCTGGTTGACGGCAATGCTGTGATCAAGAATGGCTTTTATGGCAACTAATTGGGTCATATCAGGGACTGAGCAAAACCTCTATTTTAGATGATTGAAGGTAAATTTTCTGTGTTGGCTGACCGATTTGAATGTCAAGAAGACGAATTATTGCGCAGGTTGTGGATGTTCGTGCTGGCGTTGAATGGGCTGTGCTCGTCAATGTAGGCCATGTCTTTGCTGACATAGTCCCGTTCTTCGTCGACAAACCGTGCAACGGCATCGCGAAAGTTTGCATCAGCAATCCAGTGGGCGCTGTAGGTGGCATTGGGCAAATAACCGCGCGCGACTTTGTGGCTGCCTTGGGCGCCAGCTTCTACTCGGCTCAAGCCTCGCGAAATTGCAAAGTCTATGGCTTGGTAGTAACACACTTCGAAGTGCAAAAATCTATGATCCTCTATACAACCCCAGTTGCGGCCAAATAAAGCGTCTGCCCCGATAAAATTCAGTGCTCCGGCGATGTATCGATCATCACGCTTCGCCATGATCAACAAGACGTCTTCAGGCATGGTCTTGTGGACTTCGGAAAAGAATGCTCTGGTAAGGTATGGGCTGCCCCATTTGCGCTGGCCGGTATCCAGATAAAATTGATAAAAAGCATCCCAATGGTCTTCGGTAAGGTCATCAGCGGTTGCCCACTCGATCTCAATATCGTTACTTAGCGCCTCACGTCGCTCGCGCTTCAGATTTTTGCGCTTTTTCGAGGCCAGTTCTTGCAAGAAATCATCGAAGTGTTTGTACCCGCCGTTGTGCCAATGAAACTGTTGGTCCATGCGCTTTAATAAACCGTGCTCCCCGGCGAGTTGCCATTGGGCTGCTGTCATAAATGTCATATGCAATGACGATACTTGGGACTGTTGAGCGACTTGTTGGCAGGCCTGCAGGAGTAATTTTTGGTGCTCCGGGTTGGTTTGATCACACAGCAATCTTGGCCCCGAGGCCGGCGTAAACGGCACGCTGATTTGTAATTTGGGATAGTAGTCACCGCCCGCGCGGTGCCAAGCGTCGGCCCAGGCGTAATCGAAGACGTATTCCCCTTGAGAATGGCTCTTTAAATACATAGGCACCACGCCGACGGTGGCGCCACCGCTGTGAACCATCACGTGAAGGGGTTTCCAGCCGGTGGACTCGCCAACACTATTGCTGGTTTCTAATGCTTTGAGAAACTTATGCCTTACGAATGGGTTGTAGGCGCCTGCCGCATCGGCACATCGATCCCACTGCTCCGGTTCGATGTCGTCGATGCTATTAAGGATAGTGGCGGTGGTTGCAGTCAATTACGCAATGTCTCATAGATGGCAAAGCGTGATAGTAGCCCAAGCGATGTGCAGTGGGTGTGAGTAACGGCGAAATCGATGTGGATCACGGCATCAGTAAAGACCGAGTTCTAAGCCAGCCGCCAGCGCGCCGCCGAGTTCCGCGCAGCGCTCTAGTGTAGCCGAGTCAGGTGGTCCATGGGCGATGATAGGTTCCTGGACGCGAATGAAAGGATAGCCATTGGCGATACGTTCGATGGAGCGCTGCGCACCACTGCCATCGTTGCCTGCGTTGATTACGATCGCGTAGGGCAGCGGGGCCAGCTTGCCCTCAACTTCATAAAAGCTGCGATCGAAGAAATCTTTCAGCGCCCCCGACATGTAGCCGAAGTTTTCTGGGGTGCCAAGAATGAGACCGTCAGCACTGAGTAAATCCTCAGGTTGGGCATCGGCTGTGGTGATCACTCGAACCTCAATACCGCTTAGCTGCGGATCCGATGCGCCCCGGTGGACTGCTTCGATCATTGCGCGGGTGTTGCCGGTTTTGCTGTGATAAATGATGACTAGTTTTTTCAAAACGCTCTATCGTACAGTGGGAACGTGTGCCCAGTATACTTGTGCAGGGGCGCACCCACCGAGGCCTGCTTTTCGCTTACTTGGCAGATTTAGAGAGGGGAAATCCATGCGAATGAAAACACCACGTATTGAGCCGTTGCGAGAGTCTGATTGGAGTGAGGCTACTGCTGCGTTGCTAGCGCCGATCGCCAAGCGCGGGCGGGTATTGAACATTTTCCGGACATTAGCCCAGCACAGTGATTTGGCGCGGCGCTGGATGGTGTTTGCAAATCATATTTTAGGTAAATCAACCCTATCGGGCCGAGACCGGGAATTACTAATTTTGCGCATTGGCTATTTGTGTCAGGCGGAATATGAGTGGGGTCAGCACGTAGAGATCGCTCGACGTATAGGCATGAGTGATGCGGAGATACTGGCGGCGAAGACCGGTCCAGAAACCGAAGGAATCAGTGAATTGGATAGGTTGCTGCTGCGCGCCACCGACGAATTGCACTCAGATGCGCACGTTAGTGATGCCACATGGAGTGGATTAAGCGAGCACTATTCAACCCAACAGCTTATGGACTTGGTCTTCACCGTCGGCCAATATAATTTAGTGTCAATGGCGCTAAATAGCTTTGGCGTGCAGCTGGATGAAGGCATTGGAGGATGGGATATTGGGGGCGGTAGCAAGTGAAGAACCGTTATGCGGATCGACTAAGAACGGCATTACTTATTGCCATTTTATGTCTTGCACAGGTTCCGCTTACTGTTGCGGCTCAGGATTATCTTGATGCACGGTTGCGCGCTGCTGTAGACGAGTTGCAACAGGACGCCGCTCAGCCGACGACGCTCGTAAATCACTCACAACGCAGTGCCCTGTTGTGGCGCTGGGCCAACGCGTTTGCTGTTTCCGGTGGCTATGTGCCCGTTAATCTGACTGCTGCGGCGCGGACAAAATTGCCGGATATTCCAACGCCTGCGGTCCTGCGGGCCATCGACGATTACATTGCCGAGATGACGTTACTGGATAAGCAGCCCAATGCCTTGGGTAAGCTGTCAGCAACTCTTGGACCGTTTGTGGCGCGCTCTAATGCAACGCTGCAGCAAATGTATGTGGTGGGCGAAAAACCGATCAGTGTGGGTGGTGGCATCGCGGTGCCGAGACATTTTATGGCCGACTATGGAGTTTTTCAGGCGACCAGGCCTGATGCCGCAAACTACGTCACGGTTACTAGCTCGAATCCGAATGTGCATTTCGTTGCTGACCGTGTGCCTGTTGCCGGTATGCATGGTGGTTTTCGCGGCGCGGCTCCGGTTTTATTCTTTCGCTTGTCTGCCGGTGAGTTAACTCAAGATGATGTGGTGACCATAACCTACGGCGCGCGGTTCCAGGGCGGTGATGGGTTGCTTATGCCGACCTTTTCAAGTGACCGCATGCCCTTTCCTTTGTACGTGGATTTCGATGGCAACGGTCCTCTGTATTCGCTGCCGATCCAGCCGATCAGAGTGATTGGCGGGGCGGTAGATGGTGTGCATGGGTTTGCGCCCTCGGTGGTGCGTCCCGGAGAGTCCTTCACGCTCTCGGTTAGAGCACAAGACCCTTACTATAACCGTGCCAGCGGGCGGGTTCCTGGTTGGCAGGTTCTGCATGATGGTCAGGTCATTGCCGCTCTAAGTGCCGGCGAGCAGGCGTTGCAAACGATAGAGAATTTGCAGTTTCAAGATGAGGGGGTCGTGCGGCTAAGCATTCGATCTGTGGACGGGGCCATTACCGGTAAAGTGAATCCCATAATGGTGTCCGCAGACGCGCAACGCATATTCTGGGGCGACACACATGGGCACTCTGGTTTTGCCGAGGGCATTGGTACGCCGGAGCGTTTCATGACTTGGGCGAAAGACGATGCGCGCCTTGATTTTGTGACGCATTCGGAACATGACATTTGGTTGGACGATTATGAGTGGCAGCACCTAAAAGATAACGTCGAAACGTATTCAGAACCGGGTCGCTTTATTGCCTTTTTGGGGTACGAATGGACAACCCGTAACCTTTATGGCGGCCATCACAATGTGTTATTTCGTACTACTCAGGGTCGTGATCGGATTTCCACGCAGTTTTACCCAACTCTCACTGAATTATATGAGGGATTACGTAAGCAATACGCCAGTGAAGACGTTATTGTGATCCCGCACGCGCATCAATCTGGCAACTATCGTCTCAGCGATCCGCAGTTACAGCCGCTAGTAGAGATCATGTCCCAGCATGGAAGTTTTGAGTGGTTCGGTCGCAAATATCTTGAGCATGGCCACCAAGTCGGTTTTACGGCGGCCAGCGATAATCATCTGAGCCAGCCAGGGTATACCGCGCCAAAGGGTCGGGGTTTATCGCAACGCGGAGGCCTTGGTGCGGTACTCGGCGAAGAGCTAACTCGCGACGAACTATTCGACAACATGCGACAACGCATGACCTATGCGACAACGGGCGATCGAATCATTCTACAAACCCATGTCAATGATTTGGAGATGGGTCAGCGCGGGCGTTTTAAATCCGCTCGCAGCATCGACGGGCGGGTGGTAGGTACAGGGCCTATTGCCGAAATTGCAGTAATAAAAAACGGACGGGTGGTATGGGCTCAAGACTATTCTGCGGTTGCGTCAAGAACTCGCATGGGTTCTCAGGAAGCGCTCTATTTGACGTTTAGTAGTGACTCGGAACCTATGCATACAGGAGACAATCCGCGTGGCTGGCGGCCCTGGCAGGGCCAGCTGCGGGTCAAGGGCGCGACCCTTGATGCCGTTGCGGGTACAGACTTTTTCAATTCAGATGTACAGCAATTAGAGCGCGATGCCGACAATCCGAACATTATTCGTTTTGCGACCGCAACTCGTGGTGACACGAGTTCGATTATCCTCTCTCTTAAAGACATTAAGCGGTCTGCTCGGGTCGCGGTTGAATTAGAGGCGGGTATGGAGTTCGGTGGTGGTCCGCCGATCTACAGACGACACCAAAAGATGCCTGAGTCGGCTATTGAATTGGAGGTGAATGCGGCTAAAAGCGGCCAAGCCGAGGTTACTTTGCCCTTCGGTATCTACCAAGACGTTGTTAGTTTGCGGCGTGTGGCAGCTAATGGGCCTGAAGCGGTTACATTTAGCTGGCAAGATCAGGGCAGTGTGCAGGGGGATTATTATTACGTCCGAGTCACTCAAGTGGATGGCGCGATGGCATGGTCTAGCCCTGTCTGGATCGGTGGATATGCGCCAAGGTAGGACGATTGGCTACGGGTCAGTCGCGCAATTAATTGGACTTTTGTGATCCGCTTGTCACTTTTTGTAACAATGTTATTGACGCAGGTTGGAGAGCTGCACTAGTGTGGGGCTGGAAGGTGAAGTAAATGACTTCTTTTCGGCGAAAAATAAAAAGAAAAAAGCTGGAAGACTCCGATCGATTAAAACCAAGGTGAGTGAGCTCAGCGCACTCCAAAGGGCTATCGGTTGCACCGTGAAGTCGGAACCGCATAACTACAGGCGATAAAATTGGGGAAGTATTTTGGAAGGCACTCTGAGAAATATTAAATGAGAGTCAGCATGCTGGTGATCGGCATCATCCTCTCGGTATTGGCCGTGTTGCATGCATTTATACCGATGCTGCCAGTCTTTTCCGTGATTTATGCACTGGGTGCTACGCTTGCATTACTAAGTTTGCTCAACATTACGAATGCGTGGGCAGTTCGGACACTCGCTATCGCGTCCACGGGTGCTATGTTCATTTACTTTTTTGGTTTTTTTCGACTCGTCCAGCATTTTCACGAGAACTGGTATCGTGGCGGCGTTGCATTGGAAGCGATCGGCATGTTGCTGTCGGCTTTCGCAATGATCGCGGTATTGTCGGTATACAGCTGTCGGTTGAAAGGCTCGGAGGTGGAAACAGCCTCGTCAGATCAGGTGATCTTCGGCGTACCGGAAAAGCTCAAAAGCGAGTCCTAAACAGCCTCAAGCTTGCCGCTCGGCAGTAATTCAAGCCGGCCAGTGGCGACAGCGTTCCGATAAATGCCAGGGGTTGGGGAAATTCTGAAAAGATCGCCATTCTTACCCACTAATTGCTGCTTAACGCCGGATCTTTTGGCTACCTCAGCATTTGCGCTTAAGTGTTTGGGCTCGCCATGAACCGGGATGGCGAGTGCGCTTGAAACCCAGCAATACATTTGCTCCAACTCTTGTTTACAGGGGTGGCCGGAGGCGTGGATAGGCAATTGGGTATTACTATGATCAATCACCTCAATTGAGCGCGCGCGCAATGCATCTACCAAATGCTCGATCGCTAGTTCATTGCCGGGAATTGTTTTTGAACTAAAGACGACCCGATCCTGAGGTTCTAACTCTAGTTCTCGATGGGTGCCTTGAGCAAGTCGGTTCAGGGCCGCTCCCGGCTCACCTTGGCTGCCTGTCGCGACTATAAGCACCTCTTGAGGTGGCAAGTAGCCGATATCGTGTGCGGGCACGACATTGAAATTTTCGTTTAAGTAACCGCAGGCTTTTGCGCTCTTGACCATTTCATTAAGTGATCGGCCTAGGATTGCCAGATGGCGACCGTTGGATGCTGCCAGATCGCCGATGCTCTGCAGGCGAGCGATATTAGAAGCAAAGCATGCCACCACCACTCGCGCCGGGGCATTCGCTATCGCCTGCTCAAGACCGGGTACCAAATCTGCTTCCGATAGCGAGTGCCCTGTCTGCGTGGCGTTGGTTGAGTCACATACGATGGCGTCTACAGGCTGTGTTCCGATGGCTCGCCAAGATTCGTCATCGAAGGCTTTGCCCACCACTGGCGCGTGATCAACTTTCCAATCAGCAGTGTGCAGTATGGAGCCCGCTGAGGTATCGATGAGTAATGCGCTGGTTTCTGCTGTGGAATGGGTAATCGGCAGCCAACGTACAGTAAAAGGGCCAAGCTGCTGCACGGCGTTTTGATCCACCACAATCACTGGTGCGGCGCAGCCTTCTCGACGCAGCTTCGTTTGCACCACATGGGCGGTGAATTGGGTGGCATAAATCGGACATTTAAAATGCTGCCACAGGAGGTGTATCGCACCAATATGATCCTGATGTGCATGGGTAGCAATCAGTCCCACCAGTTTGTCGCAATGTTGAGCTATAAAGTCTGGATCGGGCATTTGTACGCGATTACCGCGTGCGCCTTGCTCAAAAGTTACCCCACAGTCCACCATCAGCCAATGTCCGTCGTGGCCGAAAAGGTTTAGATTCATACCGATTTCGCCGCAGCCACCCAGCGGCAAGAACCACAGCTCAGAATTATCAGGCGTCATGTTGTGTTCCGTTAGAGTCTCGGGCAACTTATGTTGGGACAATCTGCCACTATGGCAGTAAAGACGATGTCAAAATTCCCCGGAAAGTAGTCAGATCAGCAAAGGAGTGAATGGTGGCAGACCAATTCGTAAGCCACATCTTGGATTTATTGTTTGATGTAGGCGACGTTGAATCGACGCGTTTTTTTGGTGGGACCGCAATAAAGTTAGGTGGCGTGCAGTTTGCGATGGTTATGCGTGGAGTGTTGTACTTTGTTGTAGATGAGCCACTACGTGAACGGTTCCGTGAAATGGGGAGTCAGCCTTTTAGTTATCAGACAAAGAAGGGCCAGCAGGCAATTCAGCGCTATTACTCTGTGCCGGCGGAGCTGCTGGAGGCGCCGCAACAGTTGTGTGCTGCGGCAAACAGGGCTTTTGCCCACGCGTTAGCTACATCTAAAAGCTCTCAGCCCACGCGTAAACGCCGCTGAGGAAGGACCAGAGCGCCGCGCAGCCGCATCCCCGAGTTTTCCGTGTTGCTCCTAGCTATCGGAGTTAACCTGCGGCCTGTTTTCGCTCGCCTGTTAGAGGTTCGCTGTGCACGTGCTCAATAAACTGATCAATGGACATAGCGCCCAGATCCTCACCACTTTGGGTGCGCACGGCGAGTTCGCCATTGGCCATTTCCCGATCGCCAATCACAAGTAGGTACGGGATTGCCTGTAGAGTATGCTCGCGGATTTTGAAACCAACTTTTTCATTGCGCAGATCCGTCATGACCCGAAGGCCGCGGTGCTTAAGGCGCTGTTCCAAATCTTTCGCGTAATCGGCTTGTTTGTCCGTAATGTTCAGCACGACTGCCTGAATTGGCGCCAGCCATAACGGGAACTTACCCTCATAGTGCTCAATCAAAATACCTGTAAAGCGCTCAAGCGAGCCGAATAATGCCCGATGTAACATCACCGGACGTTTATCACGGCTGCCGGTCTCGTCAACGTAGGAAATATCAAAACGCTCCGGGAGATTCATGTCGACCTGCAAAGTACCGCACTGCCAATCCCGACCGATTGCATCGCGCAGCACAAATTCTAATTTAGGCCCGTAAAAGGCGCCTTCGCCCGGGTACAAAACGTAGTCCAGGTTCATCCTATCTAGGGCATTACTTAGCGCACCTTCTAGCTTGTCCCAGATCTCGTCACTGCCGATACGTTTTTCAGGACGAGTCGATAATTTAATCACCACATCGTTGAAGCCGAAGTCCTTGTAAATGTCCAATACGAGCGCAACGACGTCGATGCATTCTTGCTCCATTTGATCTTCGGTGCAGTAAATATGGGCGTCATCCTGAGTAAAATGACGCACGCGCATCAAACCATGCAATGCACCTGATGGTTCGTAGCGATGCACTTTGCCAAATTCCGCCATACGCAGCGGCAGATCACGATAGCTCTTTAGACCTTGGGCGAACATGGATACAGAGCCGGGGCAATTCATGGGCTTCAGTGCAAAAACCCGCTCGTCTTCAGTTTGGGTTGAAAACATATTTTCCCGGTAGTTATGCCAATGCCCAGAGGTTTCCCATAAGCTGCGATCCATTACATCAGGAGTATTTACCTCGACGTAATCAGCGGCTTCTTGGCGTTTGCGCATATAGTCCAAAAGTTGCAGAAATAGTGTCCAGCCCTTTGGGTGCCAAAAGACCGAGCCTGGCGCAGTATCGCTGAAATGGAATAGATCAAGTTTGCGGCCCAGTTTGCGGTGATCTCTTTTCTCAGCTTCCTCTAACCGATAGAGATAGGCCTTAAGTTCCTTTTTGTCGCGCCACGCGGTTCCGTAAATGCGTTGGAGCATTTCATTATTCGAATCACCGCGCCAATGGGCGCCAGCGAGACTCATTAGTTTAAACGCTTTGGGTAGCTTGCCCGTGCTGGGTAGGTGCGGCCCGCGGCATACATCAAACCACTCGCCCTGACGGTAGATCGTGATCTCTGCGTCTTCTGAAATCAAATCGTTGATGATTTGCACCTTATAATCTTCACCAATTTTGCCAAAGACCTCCTTGGCCCGGGCGCGAGTCAACACCTCTCGTTCGATGGGTAAATCCCGGCCAACGATCTCGCGCATGCGCTCTTCGATTTTCTCAAGATCCTCTGGGGTAAACGGTTCTTCTCGCGCAAAGTCGTAGTAAAACCCGTCCTCAATGGCTGGTCCGATTGTCACTTGGGTGCCAGGGAACAGCTCCTGTACGGCCTGTGCCATGACATGTGCCGCATCATGGCGAATCAGTTCGAGGGCTTCGTCGCTTTTCGCGGTAATGATGTCCAGTGCAGCGTCTTGCTCAATTAAGAACGATGTATCGACCAGTTCGCCATCGATCTTGCCGGCTAATGCAGCCTTAGCGAGGCCTGGTCCAATATCAGCGGCGACATCAAGGATAGAAACAGCACGGTCGAAGTTTCGTGCAGAACCGTCGGGAAGAGTGACTTGCGGCATAAAGCGTGCTCCGTCAGTGGCGACCCCTACTGAAGGTCGCGTGGTTGCGTTAAGTCATAATAGAACAAAAAGCCGTTGGTTGGCGAGGTGCGGTCGGCTCAGGGACCGCGGTGGCTGCCGAGAATTAGCCGCTCCGTGCAGTGCCATCCGCTTCAGTAACCGATGGCTAAACCGTCCTTGCGCATTTCGGTGGCGCCAATGTAGACCCCAGTCTCTGGGTCGCGGTAGATCGCTTGATAGCCACCAAACATCACACCGTTAGAGACAATTTTCACTCGGTGACCCATTTTCTCTAAAGCACTGACGGTTCCTGCACTCACGCCAGGTTCCACATGTAATGTGCCGAGCAAGTCATCCTCCCCATTCCCGGTAGGCTGGCGGCCACCGGTGTGGTTCATGCGCGCGGCATCGCCAGCTTCTTGGGGATTCATGCCGTAGTCGATCATATTGATCAAAATCTGCACATGACCCTGAGGCTGCATGGAGCCTCCCATTAAGCCGAAACTCATCAGCGGCTTTTTGTTGCGCATGACGAAGGCGGGAATAATGGTATGGAAGGGACGCTTGCCGGGGGCGTAAACGTTGGCATGGTCAGGCTCCAGAGAAAACAATTCGCCGCGATCTTGCAGCATAAAACCCAGACCGTCTGGCACCAGACCTGAACCCATGCCGCGATAATTTGATTGGATCAGTGACACCATCATGCCGTTGCTGTCTGCGACCGTTAGATAGGTGGTATCGCCTGCGGCTTCTAGTTTTGCGTCGCCGGGCTGTGGCTGCAGCATGGCCCTTTCTGGATCAATCAGGTCGAAGCGCGCTTTGCCATAGGCTTCTGATAACAGCCATTCGGTGGGTATATCGGCGAACTGAGGGTCGGCGTAATACTTCGCGACATCTTCGAAAGCCAAACGTTTAGCCTCGGTGAGGTAATGCCAAACCCTAGGGTCGTCTCTTGGCCACTGGGCCAACTTTGCATGGCGCAGAATATTAACCATTTGCAGCGCCGCAAAACCCTGACCGTTGGGGGGTAACTCGCATAACTCAACATCGCGATAAGCAGCACAGTGTGGTGTTACCCATTCGCTCTTGTGGGCGGCTAAGTCGGCGAGGCGCAGATCGCCGCCGATACGCCGCATATAAGCATCAATGGTTTTGGCGATGGTCCCTTGATAGAACGCATCTTTTCCTTCTTGGGCAATGATTGCATAGGTTTTGCCGAGGTCAGGATTGCGGAAAACTTCTCCAGCCTTCGGTGCCCGCGGTTGGAAATAAGTGTGTCTGGCATTGTCGAATTCGTCGATCATAGCGATGCGGCGATTGAAGGCGGCCTCAGCACGCTGAAAGTAGTAGGCGATGACAGGCGAGACTGGGAACCCGCCCTTGGCGTAGCGAATAGCCGGTGCCAGTACAGACTGCATGGGGAGTGACCCAAAGCGCTGATGAAGCTGAAACCAACCGTCGACGGTACCGGGAACGGTGACAGGCAGGTGGCCTAAGGGTGGAATACGGGTTGCGCCGCCAAGCTGCTGGCGCAATCGTTCCAGATTGCGGGACTTTGGGCTACGCCCGGAGGCGTTCAAGCCGTGCAACCGTTGGGTTTTAGGATCCCAAATAATGGCGAACAGATCGCCGCCAATACCATTGCCTGTAGGTTCCATAAGACCAAGCGCTGCGTTAGCAGCGATGGCGGCATCGACGGCGCTGCCGCCGGCCTTAAGTATGTCTATGGCGATTTGGCTGGCTAGGGGCTGCGCTGTCGCAGCCATTCCGTTGGCGGCATAAACCGGGCTGCGTGACCACGCCTGCCCCACCGGACGTCCGCCAGCTCCAATATTGGTCGGGGCAGCGGCATTAGCCTTTGCTGCGACATTGGCCCAATCTGGCGCTAATCCCGTAAAGCAAAGGCACAGAATCAGCGTAGCAAAAAAGCGTGAGCACATGATCGCCCCCGAGAATTTTTGCCTACCTTAACTGAGGGCAGGGTATTTGTATCGACTGCGCCGTGACTAAAAGATCAGCTGTACGGTCTCGCCGTGCATCTCAACCACGGTTGAACGTTGCGCGGGTAGGATGGATTGCTCAGGTATTTCGCGGTTCCATTTATCGAAGGCTGATCGCAAACGTTTTACGATCGCTGGATGAGTGGTGGCAAGGTTGGTGCGCTCTCCGGGGTCGTTTTGCAAATCGTAAAGCATCGTTAGATGGCCCTTAGGTGCTTGGCGAGGCCAGCCCTCTGCAGGTGGCTTGATGCGGCGGGCCGCGTCCAATTCGGATATCGCGTATGGGCTTTTGGCGTATTCCAACAGCTTCCAGCGCTGGTCGCGGATCGCTCGCGTTGGACTCGAACGCCAATAGAGATATCTGTGGGGTTGTTGCTTCTGATCATTAAGGTAGGGCATTAAATCGATACTGTCCTCGGTTGTGTGCGCGCTGCCGGCGAGTCCGCCGAATGTCGCCATAAGATCCAACAAGCTGACCATGTGTGGATAGTTGCTAGCGGCTATGCGACCAGGCCAGCTGAAGATCAGCGGTATGCGAATACCGCCTTCGTTGTGGTAACGCTTGAAGCCTGCAAACGGTGCATTCGAGCAGACTTGAATATAGCCGGCACAGCCGTTATCGCTGGAGAACACGAGCAAGGTATTGTCCAGTTGCCCGGTTTCTTCTAGCGCGCCAACAACTGCGCCAACACTATCGTCCAAAGAGGCCACCATGGCGGCATAAATACGCGCTGCAGGGTCACTTATGTGTTGGTAGCGGCCCGTGTACTTTTTCGTCGCTTGCAGTGGCGTATGCGGAGTCGTATGACTGAGGTATAGAAAGAACGGCGCTGCGTGCTTCTGCTTGATGAAATCCACCGCGCGATCGGTAAATACATCAGTCAGGTATTCCTCAACTTCAATTAGTGCGCGGCCGTCATAAACTCCTTTCGATCGATCGCGAACGAGAGGCCAGTTGCCAACAGATTCAACGTCAGGCCTAGATTGGTCAATGAAAATGCTGCCGCCGGCCAACACTCCAAAATATTCATCGAAACCGCGATTTAATGGATGGAACTGGGGTAGATAGCCTAAATGCCACTTACCCACCATGCTGGTGGTATAGCCTGATGCGTTGAACATGTCGGCCAGAGTGATCTGCTGCGCGTCCATGCCCGAGGTCTCGATGCGCGCCGCAGGATTAAATTCCCAACCGTGGCGTTGCTGATATCTGCCAGACATAAGCCCTGCGCGCGACGGACTACAGACAGGATGGGAGGCGTAGGCTTGCTCGAACAACACGCCCTTGGACGCCAGTGCGTCAATGTTGGGCGTATTAATCAATTCACCGCCATAAGCGCCAACATCGCCGATGCCCAGATCGTCAGCAAAGATAAAGACGATGTTAGGTTGGGCGAGAACTGTAGAAGTAGTCGTCAGCAGAATTAAGAGGGAAAGGGTGCGCGACATGTATTGTCCTCCAAGCCCCATGATTTGCTTAAAAAATCTGGTAATAGCATAGCATCGGCGCATCACCACTTGAGTACAGCTTGTGCAGCCGGTCTAACGCGGTAGCGTTCGTCCCATGCACGTAACAATGGCCTGTCACCAAACACATCAGCTTCGACAAAGCGCATGAATTGCAATGAAGACTGCATTGTGCAATCCGCGACGTTCACCTGGTCACCCCCAAGTAACGGTCGGCCGTCACCCAAGAGCTGCTCTAAATAGTCCAACGGAGTTTGCATAGTGGCAAGACACTGCGCGGCTTTCTCCGGCTCCGGCGGGCGACCCAGGGGTGAATTGGTGGCGTGGCCGTAGGTGCCCATTGGACCACCTAAGCGCAGGTCGACAATTCGCTCCAGATCCTTTGCTTTGCCTATTTGTTCCGGTGTGCCCGCATACAGAGTGGCTTCTGGGAACTTAGCCTCTAAGTATTCGATAATGGCCAGTGACTCCATCAGAAAAGTGCCGTCATCCAATTCAAGGGCTGGCACGGTGCCAAAGGGGTTGCGTGCTAGGTGTTCGGGTTCTCTATGTCGGCCTTTAACTGTATTTACGACAATTTGTTCGATATTCATGTCCACGCCTAGTTGCGCGCGTTCGGCGATGTAGAGCATCACCTTAGTCGGGTTGGGCGCCAGCGGCACCATAAATAGCTTCATCAAAGATCCCTCGTAATATCAACGATTTGCTCCAGTAGTTCGTAGCGCGCGGGGCCGATTGGACCGGCACTGTCGAGTCCCAGTTTAAGCGTGGTGACGCCGGCGTCACGGTATTTACGTAGTCGCTCAGTCACCATCGTGTGGTCACCAAGGGCCTGAAATTGGGTCACCATGGCATCGGGTACACGTTGAGCGGCCGCTTGGCGTTTGCCCTGAATCCACAGTTGTTGGATCGCGGTGGCATCTTCGGCGTAACCGGCGCGTTTGAATGCGTCGTTATAAAAATTGGTTTTTGCTGAACCCATGCCGCCCATGTTGAAAGCAACGGCGGGTTTTCGACGCTCAATCATTGCGGTCAGATCATCGCCCAGTTCAACTCGCACCGATACGCAGAGATCGAGATCTTCAAGCGCGCGTGCGGAGTGTTCTGCCCCCTCTTGCAAAAAGCTCAGGTGGGCTTCCGGGTGAGCTGGTGAGACCGAGGTGCCGAGCCAGCCATCGGCACTACTGCCGGTATAGCGCAGCGCGTTAGGACCTAGGGTGGCGAGATAAATTGGGATCTCTACCGGCTCGTGGGCAATCTTGATGGGTTTACCCTCGCTGTCGGGCAATGGCATTTGAAATACCTTGCCCTGGAACTCGACCTTTTCGCCGGCAAAAATTAGGCGGCAGATATCAACGGTCTCTTGCAGCCGCGCTAGGGGCGGGTGGTATGCAACACTGTGCAAACCCTCAACAACTTGGGGTCCGCTAGCACCAAGCCCGAGAATAAAACGGCCGCCGGTTAGATCGTGCAAGGTGAGTGCGCTCATAGCGGTCATGGCAGGCGTGCGCGCCGTGGTTTGCATAATCCCTGTAGCAAGCTTGATGCTCCGGGTTTTGTCTGCCAGAAAGGCGAGCGGTGTTATCGCATCACTCCACCACGCTTCAGCCGAGAACGCCATACTGACGCCGAGTTTTTCAGCAAACTGCACCCACTCAACAGTGCGCTTCAGCGTGCCGGGCTGGATGGGGCCCATTTCGATGGCTAGCTTCATGACTGCTCCAAGCTAAACAGGTTTTGCTCTTGCTACGAGCCACTTGCTCCAAATCGTCATTAAGTTCGCACTTCGACGGCCGGCGCTGGCATCTGGGTGCGTTGAAACCGCGATAAGAAAGTGGTTGGTCGGAGTGAGAGGATTTGAACCTCCGGCCCCTACGTCCCGAACGTAGTGCTCTACCAAGCTGAGCTACACTCCGATGTTGGCAGTCTAATTCTAGGCCGTTGCCGCCGCAATCCTTGGTCAAGATAGGATGGCTATCGGATTATTGCGCTATAGTGGTATCGTTATACTGTCGTGACAGGTCTGTAACAACGAGTTGTCGCTAAAAGGCACGGAGGCCAAGACATGACCATGCACGGTGAAATTGGAAACTCGGCGACGGGCGCGCATTGGACATCGCGTTTTGCATTTTTACTGGCTTCAGTAGGTTTTGCTGTGGGGCTGGGTAATATCTGGCGATTTCCTTATGTTACCGGGGAAAATGGCGGGGCCGCCTTTGTCTTAGTCTACTTGTTCTGCGTCTTTGCGATCGGTGTACCTATTCTGATGGCGGAGTTGTTTATTGGCCGTCGTGGTGGTTTATCCCCTGCTGCCAGTATGCAATCGGTCGCGGTTGCCAGTGGTCGCAGTGCTCGATGCTGAGCGCGCGAGGCGACGCTGCTCCTGCACCTTCCAGAACGGCCGCGAGAGCGTGCGGCGCAGCCGCCTCTCGCCAGTCGCGTGCGTCGACTCGCTGGAGTCGTTGGGCGCGACCGAGCGGCCGCGCGCGCTCGGGCGACAAGCGCGGCCGCGTCTCCGCGAAATGCGCCGCAGCGGTCGCGGCGCGCCGTTGCTCCCGACCGGTGGTTCCAGTAAGTGCTCACGGAAGCCCAGGGGTGGTATCGTGGGGTCGAGTACGTGCATGAGCGGTGGTGCTGCGGTATCACCCTCGGGCGCGTCACCGTCACCTGCGGCTGCGGGCGCGCGCGTGCCGGCCGCCGCGTCCTGCGCCCGTCGAAAGAGCGCGCGTGACGCGAGCAGCCGGTCGTCGTCACGGCCGTCGTCGCCCTCGCCCGCGCCGCGCTGCAGCACCGCGCCGACCGTCGCCGCGTCAGA
>ERZ802822.731-NODE-731-length-22314-cov-6.117822_pt1 | contig 22314 bp, 17 predicted proteins | sample MGYA00345649_ERZ802822 | MGnify/ENA primary metagenome ERZ802822 (study PRJEB30503, sample SAMEA104212359) | marine metagenome | biome: Westerlies Biome; feature: [SRF] surface water layer (ENVO:00010504) within the epipelagic zone...; material: water...
TCTCAAGTCTTGCCAGTTTCAGGAGAGAGATTTTCATAGATTCAATTACGTCTATCTGGGTGGTAGATGCAGACCTTATCAAAAGCTGAGGCTTTGATGATAGCGGTATATTCATCTCCGACCTTACGGCTCTTATCTCTGTTATTAGGTCTATCACCATTGATAGCTGGGTATCGCCTGACCCTAAATTTGTTGGGGTTGGAAGCGATGCGGTAATAAGCAGATTATCTGATTCGAATATCTGCTTATTGAGCTCTTCTGTAATGAAGGGCATGATTGGATTGAGAAGCTGCATTGCCTGATACAACACAAAAGGAGCTATTTTTCTAGTTTCCTGAGATACATCAAGGTCAGGTTTAATAAACTCTATGTACCAATCACAATATAAATTCCAAATAAAGTGATATAATTTATCTGCTGCTTCGTTAAATCTATAACCGCTAATAGCATCACCAAAAGAAGTAATAATTGTATCAAGCTCGTGTAATATCCATTTATTTACAGGTAGCGTGACGTTTTCTGGCCTCTGAGGCACCCCCGTTAGGGAATGAAATTCAAGAAAGCGAGCCGCATTCCATATTTTTGTTGCAAAATTGCGATAACCCTCAATTTTTGTTTCTGATAACTTTAAATCGCGCCCTTGTGCTGCCATTGCGGTAAGTGTGAACCGCAACGCATCAGAGCCATATTTCTGTGTTAAATCAAGTGGGTCAAGAACGTTTCCCTTTGATTTGGACATTTTTTGCCCATGCTCATCACGCACTAATGCATGAATATAGACATCTTTAAACGGGACTTCTCCGTCCATAAAATGCATGCTCATCATCATCATTCTAGCAACCCAAAAGAAAATAATGTCAAAGCCAGTAACAAGCACATCCCCTGGATAATATTTTGCTAACTCAGAGGTAGAGTGAGGCCAGCCTAAGGTAGAAAAAGGCCATAAAGCTGACGAAAACCATGTATCAAGAACATCTTCATCACGGTGAAGCTCAACATCCCTGCCATAATGTGATTTTGCGGATTTTTGTGCCTCTTCTTCGGTTTCCTCAACAAAAGCAATTCCATCTGGTCCATACCAAGCTGGAATCCGGTGTCCCCACCATAATTGCCTTGATACACACCAAGGCTGAATATTATGCATCCACTCAAAATAGGTTTTTTCCCAATGCTGGGGAACAAACCGAGTCTTTCCAGTCTCAACAGCCTTAATAGCGGGCTTTGCAAGTGTTTGCGCATCCACATACCACTGATCCATAAGCCACGGTTCTACAATCACTCCAGAGCGATCCCCATGCGGCACAGAATGCTTGTTTGGCACCACCTCTCCTAATAATCCAAGAGCGTCTAATTCTTCTAAGATTTGTTTTCTGGCAACAAATCTATCAAGACCCCTGAACCGTTCAGGTGCCGTTTCATTAATACAAGCATGCGCATCAAATATATTCATGAGTTCTAATTTATGCCTGCGCCCTACTTCAAAGTCATTGAAATCATGGGCAGGTGTGATTTTTACAGCGCCTGTTCCTTTTTCCATGTCAGAATAGCTATCCGCAATGATAGGAATTTCTCTATTTACGAGTGGCAGCATGACCGTTTTGCCAACAAGATGGGTATATCGCTCATCTTCTGGGTTCACAACAACAGCCATATCCCCAAGCATTGTTTCTGGCCGTGTTGTAGCAACGGTGATAAATTTTGTTGGATCAGAAGCAAGCGGATATCGCAGTGACCACATATTGCCATCTACATCCTTCTGCTCAACTTCAAGGTCTGAAATAGCTGTCTGTAATTTTGGATCCCAATTCACCAATCTCTTATCACGATAAATAAGATTTTGTTTGTGCAACGCCACAAAAACTTTATTCACGGCCTGTGAGAGGCCTTCATCAAGCGTAAACCTGCTTCTAGGCCAGTCAGGGGTAATCCCAAGATGGCGCTGCTGATGAATTATACGACCGCCTGATTTAGACTTCCATTCCCAAACCTTTTCAATAAATTTATCACGGCCAAGATCACGCCTATTCACATTTTCATCTGCTAGTTGGCGTTCTACAACCATTTGTGTGGCAATGCCGGCATGGTCCATTCCTGGCTGCCACAACACATCTCTGCCTGTTTTGCGATAAAACCGGATTAATACGTCTTGCAAAGTAAAGGTAAGCGCATGTCCCATATGAAGCGAGCCAGTTACATTTGGAGGCGGCATCATAATTGTATAGGGCGTTGTAGAATCATCAGGGGCACATGCAAAAGCGCCAGCCTCCTCAGATGCCTCATACCATTTACGCTCTATCAAACTAGGATTATAGGTTTTCTCTAACATTCAAACATTCTACTTTAAGATACATATAATAAAGAGTTTTTATTGCTCTGGCTGAGCATATTTAAGCACAGATATAATTGAGCCGACTTCAGGTCCTGGCACCTCTAGCGCTTCTAGTGGAATGAGTGCATCGCCTACCCCTAAATTCTGAGCGGTAAGAGCCCCTATTGATTGAAGCAGCTGGTATCCTGTTAATAACACAGAATGACTAGCTCGCAACTCTCGTAGCTTTGCATTTTTCAAATCATCTTCCGAATCCAATTGATCCAAGAACGTCTTATTGCCGAACTCTACTTCTGTTTTGGTAGCATCTACTACTAATTGATATGCCTCAACCTCTGCTGTAGATGCTTTGTGTTGTATCTTGGCGGCAACATGGTTTCTAAAGCCTGCACGCGCTGCAAGGCCAATAGAGCGCTTGACTTCATCGCGCTGATATTGCGCTGACATCACATCAGATATAAGCTTTTGGGTTTGCGCCATTGTTGCTGGCGTCACTAAAATTGGAACAGATACAGAAATATTAGCAGAAAGCTCGTTCCCATCAGATGCAGCAATGCCGCCTGTATTTTGTTTCTTTGCTGAAAGAGATAAATCAACAGAAGGTCCTAATGCTTTAACTAAGATTTCTTGTTGAATAGCTGCAAGTCTCTGTGTTGCTGTTGCAAGAAACAAATTGGGGTGATTTTCATAAGCAAGGTTCTCGCTAAGCTGGACTTTGACAGGAATTAAATCAGGCAGTTTTGGCGTTGCAAGCTGCTCTGGAAGAACGCCAATAAGCGATTCATATTCCTCAACAGCGGTTTGATAGCCGGCCTTTGCAGATATTAAATCCGAGCGCGACGTTGACCTCTTTGAGGTCGCTAATGCAAGATTAGCCAACGTTGATACACCTGCTTCTACTCTTAATTCCTCTGCATTAGTTTGTTCTGTTAGCCTCTCAAAATTACTCTGATGTAAATCCACTTCCTCCTGAGATAAAATCACAGCCAGATAGGATTGAATAAGAGAGATAAGAACAGATTGTTCAGCAGTAGAATAGCCTGCTTTGGCGATATCAATAGAAATAGCGGCAGCATCCTGCTTTGCCTTAGTCTCACCAAAATTATATAATTGTTTTGTAAAGGTTATGGCGCCTGAAAGGGTTGATGAGCCATACGCATCATCGCCATCATTTGGGCGCTCATAGAATGCCTGATTTTGAGAAATAGAGGCCCGCCCATAAAAATCCTTATCGCTACCAGCAATTATTAATTCCTGACGAGCGGAGAGATAATCTTGCCTTGATTCTCGAAGCGCATTGGAATTAGTTATCCCTAAACGCAAAGCCTCTTCAAAATTATCAGCTTGCACAGAACTAGAATAGCCAAACAGGAATGCTATCGATAAAAAAACGTGTACCATAATGCTAGTCTTGTTTGTTTTGCTTGTTACAAACACGTTATATTCCTTTCCATCTTGGGCCCATCTTGGGTCCATCTTGGGTCCATATCAGTCTGCGCCTTTTTGCACCTTTTTGCATCATATTGATTAGGCATTTATTAAAACTGAAATTCTGGCTTTTCTTTAAATTCTTCTAATGTTGGAACCTGCGCGTTAAACAAACAAGTCCTTGAAAATTTATCGCCAGAACGCATCCATGAGCTAGCTTCGCCAGCAGCAGTACTTTCAGATCTGTAAATAGACACAAGTTTACCATCAACAGCAAGCTGATTTAAAATACTATTCGGAACACAGCTCACACCGCCATCGATAAGAATAGCATTGTAGGGCGCCTCTTTACTATAGCCATCTTGTAGTCGCTCCTTAAATAAGACCGTGTTGGTAATGTCTAGCTGCGCTAAATTACTTTCCGCTTTTTGGATGAGAGGCGCGCGTGATTCAATACCAATCACAGAAGTGACCATTTTTGAGATAATCGCGGCGCTATATCCTGTACCAACACCAATAATCATCACATTATCAGATAGCGTTAATTCAAGTGATTGTACCAATCGTGCCAATACCATTGGCTCCATCAAATATCTTCCATTACTAAGAGGTAAATCCTCATCAATATAGGCAATATCCCGCATTGATTTTTGAACAAATAATTCCCTCGGCGTTTCAGAAAACGCAGATAAGACTAACTCATCAATAACCTTATTCGGCCTAATTTGGCTTTCCAGCATAATTTTTCTTGCTTGGTAAAATGATTGGTCGTTCATTTTTCAACTCGTAATCGATGGGTGGAGAAATATCTAAAAAACTTATAAGACGATAGCGAACACAATTCAATCACGGTTTTTAGCCAAATCAGTTAAAATATAATTTTTTTGTTTTATAAAAACATCAGATATGAATAATAAATTGGCTCAATAAAAAAAAACTGACCCTACAGGAGAAGGGTCAGCTTTAACATAATACAGAGATTTAAGTAGCGGTATTTTTATTCCGCTGCCGTTTTGTTTTTTCGTGAATCATTAGTAGCAGCTGTTACCACGGGCATGACTTTCTCTGCTACAAGTATCATAGAGCGTCTTGCTAATTCAGGAGAAGCCCAGTCTTTACCAGCATATAACAGCGTTCCAAACTCGCCAACCTCATCCTGAAACTCAAGGATTTCATCTGTTACTTTATCAGGTGTGCCCCAGACGATAAGCTTATTACACACATCTTCTAATGTTACCTCGTCATCTGGCTGTTCCCGATAGGTTTTGAAAAGCTCAAGCCTGTTATGCTTGCGCATTTTTGTCAGTAATTGGTTATAATAGAAAACGTATGGGCTATCTGGTCCTAATGCATATTCTTTTGCAGTAGCCAAATCATCCGCAACAAATACAGATTTAGCAACACGCCAATTAGCTGGATCTGCTGGTCTTCCAACGCGCTGGCACCCCTCAACATATTTAGGCCAATGTGTTTTTACCCATTGTGGCATTAGGAAGTTAGCACTAATCGGCTCCCACCCTCGCGCTGCTGCCTCTGTCACGCCTCGTGAAAACGGCGCAACTGCTGTCACGACAATCGGCGGATATGGTTTTTGCAATGGCTTTGACATGATACCTTGACCGATATCTGTCAGAGACGTTCTTTCAGTCGTAATATTCCAGTATTTACCCTCAATATTGTAAGGTGCTTCTGATTCCCAGATTTTAAGAACTGTATTAATCCCCTCTAAGAACATTTCGTTCTTATCATTATCCAACGTTCCGAATACTTCTGCATCAGAGGCCAATCCGCCAGGAGAAATTCCAAAGTTTAACCTGCCATCAAGCATGTGGTCTAGCATGGCTATTTGACCTGCAACATGGGCAGGATGAGAGTTAGGAAGATTTACGGTTCCTGTTCCAAGTCGAATTTGTTTTGTCTCTGCTGCTAATGAAGCAACAAACATCGCACAAGAGGTAATGTTTTCTGCTGCGTCAGTTACGTGCTCGCCAACATAAGCTTCAGAAAACCCCAGCTCATCTGCAAGTAAAAATGCCTCCCTATCTTCTTTCAGACTAACACGCCAGTCCTTATCAACTGGGTGAATTGGCATTGTGAAAAAACCGATTTCCATTTTTTGAGCTCCTCAATTAATTAAGCTTGTAGATATCTGACCATAATATAGGTTGGACATTGTTCAAAATAAAATAATATTATTTTACATATAGTATTATTTTTTATTATACCTTAGAGAACCGTATTTTTTTCAAATGGTGGCAGACATGATTTCATTACGCCAGCTTAATTCTCTTATAGCTGTTTATGAAGAAGGCTCCTTTACCGCTGCTTCAGAACGCGAGAATGCAACCCAATCTGGTATCTCTCAGCATATAAGTGCGATTGAAAAAGATTTAGGCATTGCTTTATTCACCCGTCATTCAAATGGCGTAACCCCAACGACCCTCTGTCATAGCTATTATCAAAAATCTATCGAGGCTATACGCACCCTTCGAATGGCAGAACAAGAGGCTATGAATGCTGGCAAGGGTCTTGCGGGCCGCGTGAATGCTGGATTGATGCCTTCTTTTACGCGTGCTGCACTTGCGCCTGTATTAAATGAAATATCTATCACCCACCCGCATATTGAAATTAGCGTAATCGAATCATATAGCGGAAGCCTTACAGATATGGTTCGATCAGAGGAGCTTGATTTTGCCTTGGTGCCAGTGGTAACCGGCACTCCTGGTATTCGCTATAGTCATTTGGTACGTGACAGAGAAGTTCTTGTATCATCCCCATCATTCGGGTTTGAGCAAGGCAAAGAAGTTTCGTTAAAAAACCTAAGCCCATTAAATATAGTCCTTCCAACCAAAGCAAATATTCGCAGATTAAAGTTGGAGGATTATTTCACGGCGCATTCCATTAACATATCAAAGATAATGGAAATGGATTCTATGATGGGCACTTTAGAGCTGGTAGGTGCAACACAATGGGTCACAATCCTTCCCTACCTTATCTGCGTACCTGATATGACATCTAATGCAAGACATATTAACCCGATAGTTGATCCGAATATCTATTCCGATTTTGTAATTATAGAACCGCTTGGACGCTCATTATCCCCGCAAGCAACTTACTTCCTGAAATTGCTTCAAGAAAAAATAACCTCCCTCGCATGGCAAGATAGCTAATAAAATAACACAAACCTAAACCACGAATCTTGATCACAAATCTCGATTAGCCTTACCGTAAAGAGATTCTAGCCTATCTTGCCTAATGCCCTTAACACCCGTTCAGGTGTCATTGGCATTTGCCACATTCCACAATCTAACGGTGCCAGCGCGTTATTTACCGCATTCATTAATGCTGCAGGAGCACCGCCCGTGCCTGCTTCGCCTGCACCCTTCGCGCCTAAAACAGATGTTTTAGTATAGGTTTCAACGTGAGCAACCGTAATTTCCGGCATTTCACTTGCCATAGGTACTAGATAATCAGCCATGGTTGCATTCTGCATTTGCCCGTCTGTATCATAAACACATTCTTCATATAATGCGCCTCCGATACCTTGGACTACCCCGCCACGGATTTGGTCATCAACAAGTTGTGGGTTAATCACTCTGCCACAATCCTCCACAGCCCAGAAATGCAGTATTTTAATAAATCCTGTGTTTGTATCGACTTCTACATGAGCTGCCATCGCACCATTTGTAAATACAAATGGAAAGTCGGTAACGCGGTAATGCCTTGTTGCAATTAATTCAGGTTGCAGATCATCTGGTAACTCATTGCCTCTGTAATAAACAATTTTTGCTAAATCTCCCAAAGATATCTTCTGCTCACCCGTATCCTTCATCACCACCTCACCATAAGCTATATCAAGCTCATCTGGTTTTGCCTGAAGAATCACGGCGGCAACATCTAATACCTGCTCTTTCAAGGCATGAGAGGCTAGCAACATTGCCTCACCTCCAATGCCAGCCCCTCGCGATGCCCATGTTCCGCCGCCATAAGGCACCGTCGCGGTATCGCCAGTTGTTACTTTTACGCGCGCCATAGCAACCCCAAAAACGTCAGCCGCAATTTGTTGTAAAATAGCGTTTGTGCCCTGTCCCTGTTCGGTAACAGAGGAGGAGACATGAAGCGCGCCTGCGGCATCAAGGCGGACAGTAGCACCATCTTGAGAGGCTATTGGCGCGCCGCCAATACCATAAAACATCGGAGATGGATTTGTAACCTCAACAAGAGAGACAAATCCAATGCCTCTATAAATACCATTATCTCTATTTTCAGCCTGATCTGATAGCAACGCATCATAATCCATAATGGTTAGTAACTTATCCAAACAGGCATGATGCGATAAATCATCAAAGCGCATTCCAGTTGCAGATTTTGTAGGATAAGCATCATCAGGAATTAGATTTTTGCGTCTTATCTGAACAGGATCCATTCCAATTGCCCGTGCTGCTTCTTCCAACATACAATCAGAAATTGCCATAGCAATTGGGTGACCAACAGCTCGATATTGACACATTAATGTTTTATTTTGGAACACAACATTACCAACTGCATGATAATGCTCAAACTGGTACGGTGCCCCTGTCAGGTTTAAAATTTGATTACATTCTATCGCAGATGTTCGCGGATACATGGAAAACGGCCCGATACCGGTAAAGTCATTAAACCCCATCCCCACAATGGAGCCGTCTTTGCGAACCCCTATCTTAGCATCAACAACATGGTCACGGGCGTGAATATCTGTAACAAAACTCTCTAGCCTATCTGCCGTAAATTTAACCGGTCTCCTCAGAAGCTTGGCTATTATGGCGGTTGCAATTTCATCCCCATAAGTATGCACTTTTATTCCAAAAGAGCCGCCAACATCATGTGCGACAACACGGACATTTTCTTCAAGCATGTTCATATGTTTTGCCAATATAAATTGAAGCATATGTGGTGCCTGACCAGCATAATACATAATAAGTTCATCATCCCCTGGTATATAATCGCAAATAGTTGCTCGTGTTTCCAATGTAACCCCAGTATGGCGCCCAAATTTTATTTGCTTTTCAACGATAATCACATCTTCCTTAGCAAATGCCTCTTCCAGGTTTCCTGCCTCCACTTCGCGCTTCCATGCCAGATTACTGTCATATTCATTGTGAATAAGCGGCGATTCTGAAGATAGCGCATCTAAGGTATCTGTAACTGCAGGAAGCTGCTCATAGCTTATATTGATTAATTCAAGCGCATCTTCACCTAATGCTCGTGACGTGCAAACAACAACGGCAACAGGCTCTCCTTGCCAGCGCGCCACATCGACAGCCAATGGGTATTGGGCGGGCGATCGCAATCCTGGCAAGTGACTTAAAACGCCAATATAAGGCTCAACATGCTTGGCAATATCCTTGCCAGTATATACCGCTATAACGCCTGCTGCTTGGGTAGCTTCAGACACATCAATTGAATTTATTTTTGCATGCGCATAAGGAGAGCGCAGAAAAACAGCATGCACCATTCGAGGCAGTTGCATATCATCCACGTATCTTCCCTGCCCTCGCAATAAACGAGCCGCATCAGATCTTGGGATGGATTTACCTATATAATCTCTTGGTTTATCAAATATAGTTGCCGGACCGCTCATCAGCCTTGCCTTTCTTCAATTGTTGTACAAATAGCATCTACGATGGCTTGGTAGCCCGTGCATCTACAATAGTTTCCAGATATATGTTCTTTTACTTTTTCTCTATCTGCAGGATTGCCCTGTTCAATATATTCAATTGAAGTAGCCAGCATTCCAGCCGTGCAATATCCGCATTGTAATGCGTTACGATTATGAAAATTTTTAATCAAGTCAGACGCATTTTTGTCTGTCTCATACCCTTCAATTGTTGTTATCTGCGCGCCATCTGCCTGTACCGCAAGCGTTAGGCAGCTTCGAGCGGTAACCCCATCCAAAAACAAAGTACAAGCACCGCAAACACCATGCTCACATCCAACATGGGTTCCAGTAAGGCCAAGTTTAGTTCTGAGAAAATCAGCTAGATTCATGCGTACAGGCACATCTTCAACATACTTCTCACCATTTACAGTTACCGCAATCTGCGCTGTTTTTGTCATTATTTCATCCCCTTTAATGCGCGTTCTAATACAACATTAGCAATATGCTGTTTTGCTTCTGGACTTGCATTCATATCCCCTTCAAATTCTATTTCACTAGTTGCGTTTTGAGCATCCTTTATTAAGTCTTGTGAAAAACTGGCGCTCCCTGAAAGCAGCTTTTCAACATTTGTCGCTCTAATCGCCTTATCGGCAACGCCAAAAAATGCAACCCTTATGCTTAAATCACTATCTTGGGCAATACACACCCCCGCCATAGCGTAATCACCATGGCGTCTTGCAACTTCATGAAACCCAAATTTTTGCTGTGAATGCGCTTTTGGCAGAATAATTTTCGTAATTAATTCATCTGGCTCACATGCTGTTTCATACACACCTTTAAAAAAGCTACTTGCTGGCTCTAATCGCACGCCATCGCCAGAGGTTACCTCGATGCTTCCATCTAACGCTAGAAGCACGGCCGGCAATTCAGCAGCAGGGTCTGACAGCCCAATAGAGCCGCCAATGGTGCCACGATTACGAATGGCTGCATGCGCAACATAGGGCAAAACCAGATTGATAAGCGGGCAATGGGTTTTAATAATGGTGCTTTGCTCTAATTCGCAATATCGAACCATTGCGCCAATTTTTATTGTATCCGTGCATTCCGTAATGCCAGCTAGTTCTGATACGCCCGATATATCAACAAGCGTCCCCGGATTTGCCATTCTAAAATTCATCATAGGCATCAGACTTTGCCCGCCCGCCAGAAGCTGGCAATCCAATTCATCATTTGCAAGCAACGATAATACGTCCGAAATTGAGGTTGGCTTTTCATAGCTGAAATCAGGCGCTTTCATAATCCTATCCCTATTTTTTTATGTTTCGTTTTTTTTGGTCTTGCTTTCTTAAAGGATGACCATAACAATTATTAACGATTATCTATTTCTTTAAATTAAACAACCCTAAAATAGGATTTAATATGACAGCCACGACACCAAAATCAGAAGTCACTATGTCAATGTCGGCAACAGGTGAGACACATGCGCGCACTAAAATTAATATTCGTGATGTAAGTTCAATCATAGACGAGCCTGAAGTAAGAGGCGGGACGAATCAGGGGCTTACACCAACTGAAACTCTGATGGCGTCCCTTATTGGCTGCACGAACGTTATTAGCAAACGTATTGCCCATAAAATGGGGATTGAGTTGGGCGAAATGGATATTCAGCTTAGCGCAAAGTTCGATAGACGCGGCACTATGTTAGAAGAAGAAATCGATGTGCCCTTTCCGTCTGTCACCATGGATATTGAAATTGATACGAATGCGAGCGAAGCGCAAATGAGCGCTCTTAAAACAGATTTGGCCAAATATTGTCCAATTGCAAAAGTGCTTCGTGGAAGCGGTGTAGAAATTATCGAGAATTGGATTGTAAACCCTCTATAAACATTCTAATCACAATATCGAAAACACTTACGCTACCTAATTGGATTAAAAGGAACCTCTTCATGACACATACATTAATACCAGATACGCAAGCCCCAGAATTATCGCTACCTCTCGTAGGAGGTGGAACTTGGGTTTTATCTGAGCAAACACCTCAACATTTTACAATGGTGATTTTTTATCGTGGCTTGCATTGCCCAGTATGCAAAAATTATCTCGGAACATTAAATTCAATGATGGATAAAATCTCAGAATTAGGTTTTTCAGTCGTTGTTGCTTCAATGGACACACAAGAAAGAGCCGAGCAGGCAAAAGTTGATTGGGGGCTTGATAAGGTTGATGTTGCGTATGGTTTAGATATGGAAACAGCCAAAAAATGGGGATTATATATATCAACCTCTATCAAAGAAGCAGAAAATGATATTTTCAGCGAGCCTGGGTTAATGTGGATAAGAGCAGATGGCAGATTATATTTAATCGACATTGCAAATATGCCATGGGCAAGACCAGATCTTGAAACATTAATGCCAAAAGCAAAATTTGCAGTTGAAAATAATTATCCAGCGCGCGGCACAAATGCGGGCTAAGCCAAGACATTAGAATAAAATTTTTAGTTCACATATGGGTATTTTATAAGGAGTGATTAAATGGGAAAATTTACAAGACAACATATTTATGACACAGCCAAAGAGCTATCAAACTGGGGACGTTGGGGTGAAAATGACCAATTTGGTACATTAAACAACATCACACCAGAAGATATTGTAAATGCTGGAAAGTTAATAAAAAAAGGTAAGGTATTCGCATTAGGGCTTGATTTAAAAGAAAAAATTCAATCGGGTTTGTTTGGTGGAAGATGGAATATGATACATCAGATGCTCGCTACAGGGACCGATGCTGTTGCTGGCGTGCAGGATCAAGATGGGAAAACATTTCTTCGTTATGCGGATGATGCCATTAACCTTCCCTGTCAGGGCTCAACACAATGGGATGCGTTATGTCATATATTTCTAGATGATAAGATGTATAATGGGTATCCGGCAACTGATGTGACTGTTCAAGGCTCAAGCAATCTTGGCATTGAACATGTAAGAGACAAAATGGCAGGCAGAGGCGTGCTGTTAGATATAGCCCGATTTAAAGGGGTTGATAGTCTTGATGATGGGTATCCAATCACAAATAAAGACCTTGATGAGTGTGCTGCTGCACAAAATGTTGAGGTCCGAAAAGGTGATTTTGTTATTGTGCGCACAGGTCATCAAGAGCGTTGTTTGGCAAAGAAAGATTGGACTGGATATGCGGGTGGCGATGCACCTGGTCTTGCGTTTGAGACAGCACATTGGATTAAAAATAAGGATATTGCTGCTATCTGCGCGGATACTTGGGGATGCGAAGTCAGGCCTAATGAAACAGATGAGGCTAATCAGCCTTGGCACTGGGTGGTAATCCCTGCCATCGGAATTTCTATGGGTGAAATCTTTTATTTAAAAGAACTTGCAGAAGATTGCGATGAAGACAAGGTTTATGAGTTTTTCTTTAATGCCCCTCCTCTTCATATACCTGGTGCTGCAGGCTCCCCAATTAATCCACAAGCAATCAAATAATGATGCGTGTTTGGGGAAGAAAATCATCTTCCAATGTCCAGAAAGTTCTCTGGGCATTGGAAGAACTCGGCCAATCCTATGAGCACGAAATAGTTGGCGGTATTTATGGCGGTAAAGATAGGGTTGAATATGCATCTAAAACACCCACTAAACTTGTACCTGTTTTAGAAGATGGTGACCTTGCTATCTGGGAGAGTCACTCAATCCTGCGATATTTGGCCAGAAAATTCCCAGATTCTGAAATTGGCATCGATAGCAACCGCACAGAAGCCGAAATAAATTGCTGGATAGATTATAATAGCAGCGCGTTTCAGCCTGCCCTTATTGGTTTATTCTGGGAATTGGTTAGAACGCCTTCTGCTCAGCGCTCAAAAGCGAATGAAGAAAAAAACTATAAAGCACTTATTGCTGCCTCTGCAATTGTAAGCGAGCAACTACAAAATAAGGACTTTTTGTTAGGTAGTTTTTCAATTGCTGATATAGCCCTTGGAACCTTAATGTACCGGATGCGCGATGTTGCACCCAACCTTGCTGGAACACCGCCATTAACGCGCTGGTATGATAGATTATTAGAACGCCCCGGATACACAAAATTTGTTACTACTAGCTATGAAGAGTTAAGAGCAAAATACTGATTTATCTAATAAATTAATTAACTATCGTTGCTGTTGTACTTACAATTTCGTGCAGATTGGGGTTACTGCGGCCATCTTCATTACCGCCTTCAGGTTCTACAAATATGGTCGCTCCTAAGTCACGGGCGCGATAATGTGCGCGCGCTGATGCTGCTACGCGCTCTTCTGAATAAGCCTCCAGCGCCTCTGGAATAGTTGAGTAGCTATCTAATGAGCGCGCAAGGCATAACGCATCGCAGGCTGCCTTTGTAACCCCCATCCCAACATGAGGACGAGCGACACACGCAGCATCTCCTACCAGCCCAACATTACCCGCCCCCATTACAGGCGAATGGTGATCATATATTGGCGTAAAAAACGGCATTTCTGATTTCTCAAGTATTTCTGCAAAATTTGCGGGGAGTATCTGATGGGCTGTTTCGGTAAACCGTTTCATCACATCGTCTCTTACAAGAGGCGGCGGAATAGAAACAGAATAATATTTCCCATTATCGTCGGTAAGCATATCTTTTAGCTCTGCCTGCTCAACACCGATATACCAAACGAAATTATATCGTCTATGCCCTTCTCTTAAATCATTGCCGGAACCCGCAATTGGATAACCGATAATCTGACTGCCAGTTGGCACAAAAAAACCAAATGTTTTAAATACATCTGAGCGCACTTCTTCTGATAAATCAGATTCATTTGCTAATGCTCTCCAAACAACATATCCAGACGAAATTGGTTTTATATCGGGCAACATCTGAGCACGTATGTTAGAGCCAAATCCGTCTGCACCAATAACAAGGTCAGCCTCGATCTCTGTTTTATCATCTAAAATCGCAACTGCTTTATTCTGTTCCTGACGAAACCCTATTGCTGAACGCCCTAAATGATGATGCTCATTGGGATGCGACGCGCGAAGTAGGCTATGAATCCTATCCCAAGAAGTCACAATTTGAGGAAATGGCAGTCGTAGCACTTCATTTCCGCTTTTATCATAAGCCGTTCTGTCTTTAACAAATACACCCAGATCATCAGTCGTAATATCAATCGATTTAAGCGCATCAATCAATACATCATGCGTGACAATACCAGCGCCTCTGCCAGATAATTCAATTACGGTGCGTTCAAACACATCCACTTGCCATCCTGATTTACGAAGTGCCGCTGCCGCAAACAAACCGCCAATCGAACCACCACAAATAACCGCTTTTTTCATAAACGAACCTAAACATACTATTTATAATTAAACTTGAATTAGCTGAACGAAGAATTCAGATATCTGATAATCTATAGTGATCGGGGTTAAATTTCAAATCTCAATGCGTGCGTTTGTAAAAAACAACTGCTTTTTTTATAAGACGCATTGGTGATACATGATTGACAGTAAGAACGCCTTAGAGTAGCAGAGTACAATGAAATCACTATTGGCCCGGTGGCAGAGTGGTTATGCAGCGGTTTGCAAAACCGTGGACATCGGTTCAATTCCGGTCCGGGCCTCCAAATCTTCCACCTAATCCGCCACTCTGTAGTTATCGCATAACCGCTTCATATAGATAAGCATCACAGATTGCTTATAAGCAGTTCTGGTATTGAAACACGGCCTTCTGATTTTGAATTTATCGAGCGCCGCGCTGGTATCTCAGTGATGGATAATCCCTCATACAGCTCGTAAATTAATGGGTGTGATGCATTAGAGGCTAGGAATAATATGTTCTTTTTATTAAAATAATGCAAGAACTCGGCTAACTCTGACTGCTCATCCCTGCCAAAACCTATCTTATCATAATTGGTAAAATTTGAGGTTGGGGATACTGGGTGATAGGGCGGGTCGAGATACACAAAATCATCTTGTCTAACCTGTGATAACACATCCCTGAAATGAAACTGTGTTATTTTTGAATTTTGCAACGTATCATGGCATGCCTTTAGCCTGCCACTATTTGCAATTTCTGGATTTTTATATCTGCCAAATGGTACATTAAAATGACCTTTTGAATTCACTCTATACAGACCATTAAACCCTGTTCTGTTTAAAAAAATAAACCTTGCAGCGCGCTCTATTGGATCTAGCTTTAAAAGCCCCCCTTCTTGCCTATCAAGCTTCCGAATTTCATAATAAAAATCTTTATCATAATAATAGTTTGAGAGTCTTTTTAGTAGCTCATCCACCTCGTCACGGACTACGCAAAAGCAGTTAACAAGTTCATCATTAATATCATTTAACCAACTTCTCTTAGGAGCTACGCTAAAAAAAACAGCAGCAGCGCCCATAAAAGGCTCAATGTATCGCCCCTTAATTATCGGAATTCGAGGGTAAATTTCTGGCAATAATTGGCGTTTTCCGCCTGCCCATTTTAAAAAAGGGCTAACTGATTGTCTCAAGGCTTTCATATCGGTGACTATTATTTGAAAGCAAGATAAGTGCAATCACAAAATTTTAATTTATCTTATAACATGGTAATTTTTTTTAATTACTTTTGGAATGGCTGGTATATATAGTTTCCAGAATTGCTGATACGGTAACAGATAAGCAACACGATAACCATTATTCATGCTGTCTTTCTCTCACATACAGGAATGGATTTAATCTATGACACGAAATCAGGCTCACTTACTGCTATTAGTAGTAACGATATTATGGGGGTTTACATTCGTTGCTCAAAAAACAGGTATGGAAACACTCGGGCCAATGAGTTTTTCAGCAGCACGCTACTTAATCGGCTCTATTGGAATAGTACCAATTGCTTTTTTTGAGTTTAGAAAAAATTCTATTGTTATAATGTTGCGAAGAGACCGATTGCTTGCACTCAAAGCGTTTGGTCTTGGCTGTTTTATGTTTTGCGGCATTTCACTACAGCAAATTGCTCTTCAATATACAAATATCGCCAATGCTGCCTTTCTAACAGCCTTATATGTGCCAGCCGTTCCTTTTATAAGCTGGGTACTCTCTTCCAACCCTATTAAGGGTAAAATTTGGCTAGCGCTTATCATATCCTTATTTGGGTCTTGGATGTTATCAGGATCTGGAACCGTGCTTAGTCAGTGGGGAGATCTTCTTGTTGTAATAAGCGTTTTTTTCTGGGCAGGACATATTATTCTAATCTCCAATATAACCCAGAAAATTAATATGCCTTTTCAATTATCATTCATCCAAAGCTTTATTTGCTTTATTCTGGCGCTATGTTTTGCCTCTGTGCTAGAAACACCCACATTAATGGGTTTCACACCTGCTATTCCTGAATTAATTATAGCTGGTTTTTTCTCAGTTACGCTTGGCTTTTCATTTCAAATTGTGGGACAGCGCTATTCAGACCCAACCGCATCTGCCTTTATTTTATCTCTTGAATCTGTGTTTGGTGCTATTGCAGGATGGCTGTTATTATCGCAAATTATAGGCACCTCATCTCTGATTGGGTGCGCTCTAATTTTCTTAGCCGTAATTATCGCTGATGTCGTTCCAGACAGCTGGATATCGCTCAGAACTAAATGGAGAAATGAATAAATGAACTCAAGCACAGAGCCGATACAAACTGAGCTGGTATTAGTAGGCGGTGGTCATGCCAATATTCAAGTATTAAAATCATTTGGCATGCGCCCAATTGCAGGGCTTCGGGTTAGCCTAATTAGTGATGTTATAAATGCACCTTATTCAGGCATGCTTCCTGGATTTGTAGCAGGTGAATATAGTTATGACGAAATGCATATAAATCTGGTTCAACTGGCTAATTTTGCAAATGCCCGTTTTATAAAAACAAAAATAACCTCAATTAATACTATAAATCGGCAAATTCACTGTGAGGGACGACCAGCAATAAGTTATGATTTAATATCAGTAAATACAGGCATAACCCCCGATTTTGGAGATATAAAAGGGGCAAGAGAACACTGCATTGCTGTAAAACCGATTTCCCATTTCTTGAGTCATTTGCCAAAACTAGATGCCACTATTACTACGCCAACAGATGTAATCGCCATTATTGGTTCAGGCGCCGCAGGAATTGAGTTAGCATTTGCATTTAGAGCACGGTTTAATCAGAAAAATATTAAACCTAAAATCATACTAATCGGGTCGGCTGAGAGATTTTTTCCAACTCTTCCCAAAAAATGTCATCAAACCATCTATGAGCAATGCAAAAAAGCGGATATTGAAGTTCATCTTGGGCAGGCTGCAACACAAGTAAGCAATAAAGTGGTAACGCTAAATTCTGGTGTTCAATTAGCTGCCAGTCATACATTTCTTGTCACAGGCGCAAAGCCGTCAGAATGGCTAAAATCTTCGTCTATAGACCTTACTTCTGATGGGTATATAGAGGTGAATAATGCTTATCAATCTGTCTCAGATAACCGCGTTTTTGCTGGCGGGGATATTGCTAAGATTAAACATCAACCGCGTCCACGCTCTGGCGTATTTGCGGTACGTGCGGGCCCTATTCTTGCAAAGAATTTACGACTAGCATTAGAGGGTATGGCGGTTCAACCCCATCAACCACAATCTCGCTACCTCAGTTTAATTATGTTGGGCAATGGCACGGTAATGGCACTATGGGATAGGTTTTATATATCTGCAAAATGGCTCTGGCCTGTTAAAAAATGGATTGACCAGAAATTTATATCTAACTTTTCCAATTTACCTGATATGAAAGAGAGCACGCACAGCTCTATCAAGCTTTCCGAAAAAGAGCTAATAGCAGAAAAAGACCCCTTGCTTGAAAAAATGCATTGCGCAGGGTGTGGCGCCAAGGCAGGTGCCCATCTATTAGACACGGTTTTACCGATTGCCGCAGAAATGGCTGCAAAATTGGGCGGTGATAAGCGCTATCTTCCCAATTTGAATGTAGTTGCAGATGCAGGTGAATTTCCTATTGCTGAATTTTCAGACAGTAATCAAACTATGGTTCAAACAATTGATTCGATTAGTCAGATGATTAGTGACCCATTCCTATTTGGAAGAATTGCTGCCCTGCATTCACTAAGCGACCTTGTGGTAAGCAATACCATTCCATTAACAGCTCTTAGTTTAATCACACTTCAACGCGCAAAAAGAAATCTGCAAGAGTCTGATCTTACAAACATGCTTGCTGGCGCTATGATCGAGTTTAGTAAAGCAAAGGTTACACTTATTGGTGGACATACCTCACAATCATATGAAAATAGTCTTGGATTTGCCTTAACCGGAATTAAGAATAAATCAACACATTCCAAGGCTTACTTGCCATCATTTGCTTCTAATCTGGAACCACTCTCTGTTATTCTTACCAAGCCGCTTGGTATTGGATTGTTGCTGGCAGCTTCAATGCGCAATCAGGCACCTGATGGTGCTTATCAAAATTGTGTAGATATGATGCTTGCCTCTAATACCAGTGCTGCTGAATTTTTGTGGCAGAATGGGGTTTTAGCAATGACAGATGTTACCGGATTTGGTCTTGCAAGGCACATTGAAAATGTTATCCAAGATATTGAGACAAACCTTAATGTAAAAATGGGGGCAGCGTTATTCCTTCATAAAATACCAATATTAGATGGGGCTTCTAAGATTTTAGAAAATACAACCATAAGGGCCAGTTTATCCCCTTCAAACAAAAATTCTGTAAGAAAATTTACGGACCTGAATACCAAAAACACCTCTCTTTCAGATATTTTATTCGATCCACAGACTTCAGGCGGTATCGTTGCTGTTGTTCCAACCGCAACTGCAGATAAGCTTGTGGCACACTTGCAGGAAAGCATTGCCCCACATACCGCTATAATAGGCTCGCTTTCATTTGATCACACAGGCATTATTGCTAACTAATTTTTTTAGGCAGGGTATTATGGGCGCACCAATAGATATAATCCAAAATTGGACAGAAATTACAGCTGACATGATTATAGATGTGCGCTCTCCTGCGGAATTCGCCGAAGACCATATTCCAGGCGCGACTAATATGCCTGTTTTGAATAATGAGGAGCGCGCTGAAGTTGGCACAATATACAAACAGATTAACGCATTTCAGGCTAGAAGATATGGGGGTGCCCTCGTTGCAGGGAATATTTCTCAACATATTTTAAATTACCTGCAGAATAAGCCCGTAGAATTCAGGCCTCTTATTTATTGTTGGCGTGGTGGTCAACGCTCACATTCATTTGCACGCATTTGCTCGGACATTGGTTGGAGAACTTATGTATTAGAGGGCGGCTATAAATCTTACAGAAAAAATGTTTTGATAGGTCTTGAGACTGAAACACCGCAGATCAAACCCATTTTGATTAGCGGGCCAACAGGAACTGGAAAAACTCGCCTGCTTCATTTTATCAAACAAGGAAGCGCTCAAATCCTAGATCTTGAAGCGCTGGCTAATCATAGAGGATCGCTTCTTGGGCTAACCCCTGGCGAGACACAGCCGAACCAAAAATATTTTGAAACCAAATTACATCATGAAATAAAGCTTCTTGATTATAATAAACCCGTTTTCATAGAGGCTGAAAGCTCCAAAATTGGCGAATTACAAATACCGCAGTCGGTTTTTAAAATCATGAAATCAGCGCCCTTAATAGAAATCGAAATGTCAGCCGAAAATCGAGCTGAATTTTTAATCAAGGAATATCTGTATCTGCAATCCCATCCACAAGCATTATACAAGCTTTTTGATGCGATGGTTTATCGCCATGGCGTCAAGAAAACAGACCAGTGGCGATTACTAGCAGATAAAAAAGATTGGCAAGAATTAGCGAATGAATTGATTATGTTTCATTATGACCCAGCCTATAAAGGCTCCTCCATGCGAAAAGACAGGGAAACAGATTTTATTCTAAAGCTTGATTCTGGGCATGATGATGCGTTCGTAAAAGCAGCACATACAATAATACAAAAATATAATTAGATTTAGCCTTAAATAATCTTAATTTTAAAACCGTTTATATATTTTTCCCTTCTCCATGGACATGCTTTTCAATATGTCTATTTGCTTTTTTACCATTAATATTTTTGCCTGTAGGCAGCCATGTACAGATATTAGAATCGTTTTGCCAAACAGTATTATACGAACCTGGAACAAAAAATTCAGCAAAAACAAATTCTTCAGGCTCTTTGTTTATAAATGAATGAAGTTCATTTTCAAAGAAATACAATATATCGCCTTTTTCAACCACATGTTCGGTTTCATTAAATGTGACAATGCCTGAACCGGCCATTATATATTGAAAATGCTCCGCGCCTTCATGATGATGAAGTGGGGCGGCACCGCCATGCGGATAGATTATCATCTCTCCTTTTACGCAAGATACCCCCTGCCATAAACCAGGGCTTGCTAAATAAATTCTTTTACGAGAATCAAATTCAGATACTAAAACCGGCTCTACAGACCAGTCAACCAAGTGATTGTCAAATGGAATTGGCTCACTCTGTGATAGGAACCTGCTTACTTTGGGGATCGCGCAAAACAATAACTCAGCCTCAGTATCTCCCACATTTTCTATGATAATTTTAGTACCGCCGTTAAGCAGTATTAGTGATTGTGTATCAAATTTATGAGTATCCACCGCCAAACCTGATGTAAGCGCATGCAACCAATTTAGGCTATTTTGTTCAAGCGTTAATTCAAAATTTGCTTTTGCGTTCAGGCTGATTTTTTTTATTTCAAGCCGCGAATCTCCAGTCTCATGTCGATTAAGCAATAGCTTCTGGTTAACACCATCACTTATCTCATATTTAGCGATTTTAGTTCCTCTTATCAAAAGGGTCATTTCTTACTCCTAAAAATATCCGTTATTAGTTTTTCATAGTTTAAGAAAAAAAAGAAGAACTATTAGTTTAAGAGACATGAAAAATAGCTATATTTAGAAATGGAAGATTTTTTTTAATCCTCCCGCGTTAAACCAAACAATTTAATATATTCACGCAAACAGCCCCTATTAGCTTTATTGCAACTTAATCTGGGATTGGCTAAAACGCTATTATTCATACCCCCATACGGTTAAAGATATTTCTGCACTTTACTGGCACTGCATTACTGCTAAAATTTTTTTAGATGTGTCATTTTTGAAACTGTTTGACAAACATGTGTGTCATGAGTTGAAATCTAGTCAAATAAGGATATTGTTATACAGAACATACCTATCTATGTTAAATAATTAATGGTGTTTGTGTGTTGTTAGCGAGTACATCATTATTAGTTAAATTTGGTATTATTCCCCGGTAGCTCAGCGGTAGAGCAAGCGACTGTTTATATGAATAAATCAATACTTTAGACGCCATAGTTACTACATTTAGTAATCTAAATTAAGCGTTATCAGAATCTCATATTCAACAATAGTTTGCAAGTCTTTTCGCAGGAATTCTATTTGCAGTAATCAGGTGTTTAACAGGTGGTTAGTCCCTGCCCTTTTTTGGTTTATTCTTGCCCCTTTATCGACAAATTATATATTGTAAGTTAATCAAATAGATAGGATAGGAAATATTTTTGGAGGCAAAAAGTTGTCAATAAAATTTACAAGTTTAATAATACCAGCATTCTTACTTTCAGCATGTGGTTCGGAAACAATAAATATTGCTGGATATTCACCTGTTATTGATACATATCAATATGATTTAAACCAATATAATATTGATTTGAACCAGTGCAGAAGCTTAGGACAAGCCGCTCAAGCAAAATACGACGAGCAACAAGCCAAAGAACAATCCGACATGATGGCATCAATTATAGCAGGAGCAATCGTGGGTGCAGCGGTTGGGAATGCTATCGATGGAAACAATGACAGTGGAACAACTTTAGGTGCAACCTATGGTGCTGCCGTGGGAGCGTCAGTTGCGGCTGAAAATGACGATTATAA
>ERZ802822.733-NODE-733-length-22263-cov-13.035022_pt1 | contig 22263 bp, 23 predicted proteins | sample MGYA00345649_ERZ802822 | MGnify/ENA primary metagenome ERZ802822 (study PRJEB30503, sample SAMEA104212359) | marine metagenome | biome: Westerlies Biome; feature: [SRF] surface water layer (ENVO:00010504) within the epipelagic zone...; material: water...
GCTCGCGCCCTGCGCCGGTGGGGGCGTGCACAGCCACGTAGAGCACGTTGGGGGGCTACTCGAATGGGCCGCAGAAGAGGGGCTCAAGAACGTGGCCATTCACGCGATCACCGATGGGAGGGACACACCCACCCAGAGTGCACCGCGCTTCGTCCACACGATCGAAGAAGCCATCCGCTCCAGCGGTGTGGGTGAGATCGCCAGCCTGTGCGGCCGCTACTGGGCCATGGACCGCGACCAACGCTGGGAGAGAACCTCACGCGCCCATAGCCTGCTGACCGACCCGGAATTTCCTGTCTGCACGGAATCCCCCACCGCTGTGCTCGAGGCAAGTTACGCCGCTGGAACCACCGATGAGTTCCTCGAGCCGACGCGACTAAGCGCTTGCCATATCCAGGAGGGGGATTCGCTACTGATGTTCAATTTCCGGCCCGACCGCGCCCGTCAGATCATTCAGAGCCTCACCCTTGAAGACTTTGAGGGCTTTTCTCGTCCACACCATCCAAAGCTAGATGTCGTCACCTTTACCCAGTACGAAAGCGGGCTACCTGTGAAGGTCGCCTTCCCTCCAGAATCCCTCGACGACCTTCTCGGCCAGGTGGTTGCTGCCGACGGGCTCAAGCAGTACCGCACGGCAGAGACCGAGAAATATCCCCATGTGACTTATTTCATGAATGGCGGCATCGAGCAGCCCCTCGAAGGAGAAGACCGCCATCTGGTTCCATCTCCGCGTGTCGCCACCTACGACCAAGCTCCAGCCATGGCAGCGGAAACACTCACAGACAGTTGCATTGCCGCGATCGAAAAGGGTGTCTATTCCCTGGTGGTCATCAACTATGCCAATCCCGACATGGTGGGGCACACAGGAGTCATGGAGGCTGCCACCAAGGCGATCGAGACCGTGGACCACTGCATTGGTCGCCTGCTAGATGCGGTGGGTCGCGCGGGAGGCACGTTAATGATCACCGCCGATCATGGCAATGCTGAATGCATGCGCGGTGATGACGGACAAGCCTGGACAGCACACACCACAAACCCTGTCCCAGTCATTCTCGTTGAAGGTGAGAAGCGCAAGATGGTCGGCATGGGCAATTCCCTGCGTTTACGCAACGAAGGGGGCCTGGCAGACATAGCCCCAACATTGCTTCAGCTTCTAGGCCTCGAAAAACCGGATGCCATGACAGGTCACAGCTTGATCGAAGCCATTGATACGGCAGCTCCATCAACGGCAAGATTGCCCCAACCCGTCTGACCCGAGCAGCCATAGGATCAAACCATGATTACAACCGTTCTTTCCTGGATCTGGATCAGCAGTGGGCTGCTGCTCATTCTTTTTGTTCTCCTTCACAGCCCCAAGGGTGATGGCATGGGAGGTCTGGCGGCCAGTGGCAGCTCCACATTCACGAGCTCAAGCAGCGCAGAGGCAACGCTCAACCGCATCACTTGGACCACGCTGGCAGTCTTTCTCACGTTGGCCATCATCCTCAGCGCTGGCTGGTTGAAATGATCAATCCCCGTCGATGACCTGCATCGGGTTCACCGACTCTCTGATCGTGTTCACTCCACTCTCAATGGTGCGCTGTGTCGGGTTGTTCACTTTGATGATGATGAACAGTGCCCAACCAACAATCAGGGAGTTGAGCAAGACATCGAGAATGATTCCGATCGCGATGTCTCCCCCGTCATAAAGAATCACTAGGTTGTGCCAGTCCTCTCCACGCACAAAAGAGTTGAGGGCATTGCCATTTTTCGGAAGAAGAACTCTGTGAATTCTCGCAATCAACGACGGAGGTTCATCACAAGCCAACAACTCTCTGGTATCAAAGCTCGCAGCTACACACAAAAAGACCCCCGCTGAAGCAGGGGTCTTGAGGTTGAACAGAATCGATCGCGCTCGATGAACTGATTCGTGCTGATCAGTAGTCGAAGTCGCCACCACCCATGCCGCCGCCGGCAGGTGCTGCTTCCTTCTTCTCGGGAAGATCCGCCACGATGCATTCGGTAGTGAGCACCATTCCAGCGATTGATGCCGCGTTCTGCAGACCGGAACGTGTCACTTTGGCAGGATCAACGATGCCTGCAGCAAGCATGTCGACATACTCGCCATTGGCAGCGTTGTAGCCCTCGTTGAAGGACTTGGCCTTCACGTTCTCGGCAACGACAGCACCGTTGACACCGGCATTCTCAGCGATGCGCATCAGTGGGGCGGTCAGAGCCGCAGCCACGATGTTGGCACCGATCAGTTCTTCACCGCTGAGCGTGGACGAGGCCCACTGCTCAAGGGCGGGAGCCAGATGAGCCAGGGTGGTACCGCCACCAGGAACGATGCCCTCCTCAACCGCAGCCTTGGTGGCATTGATGGCGTCCTCGAGACGAAGCTTCTTGTCCTTCATCTCGGTTTCGGTGGCTGCACCCACTTTCACCACAGCAACGCCACCGGCCAGCTTGGCCAGACGCTCCTGCAGCTTCTCCTTGTCGTAGGTGGAGTCGGTCTCGTCCATCTGCTTCTTGATCTGCTCGCAGCGGGCGCCGACAGCCGCCTCATTGCCTTCGGCAACGATGGTGGTGGTGTCCTTGTTGATGGTGACGCGACGGGCGGTGCCCAGCATCTCCAGCTTGGCGTTCTCCAGCTTGAGACCAGCGTCCTCGGTGATCAGCTGACCGTTGGTCAGCACAGCCATGTCTTCGAGCATGGCCTTGCGGCGGTCACCGAAGCCAGGAGCCTTGACGGCGGCCACGTTCAGCACACCGCGCAGGCGGTTCACCACCAGGGTGGCGAGGGCTTCCTTCTCGATGTCCTCAGCGATGATCATCAGAGGCTTGCCGGTGCGGGCGATCTGCTCGAGCACGGGCACCAGGTCCTGCACCAGACCGATCTTCTTGTCGGTCAGCAGGATGTAGGGCTCGTCGAGCACCGCTTCCATCCGCTCGGTGTCGGTGGCGAAGTAGGGGGAGATGTAGCCCTTGTCGAAGCGCATGCCCTCGGTGACCTCCAGTTCGGTCTCCATGGACTTGCCCTCTTCCAGGGAAATCACGCCTTCCTTGCCGACCTTGTCCATGGCGTCGGCGATCATCTGGCCGACTTCCTCGTCGTTGCCGGCGGAGATGGTGCCCACCTGGGCGATGGCACCGCTGTCAGCGATGGGCTTGGCCTGCTCCTTGATCTTGCCGACCAGGAAATCGGAGGCCTTGTCGATGCCCTTCTTGAGGGTGATGGCGTTCGCACCGGCAGCCACGTTGCGCAGACCCGCCTTGACCATGGCGTGGGCCAGAACGGTGGCCGTGGTGGTGCCGTCACCGGCGGCGTCGTTGGTCTTGGAGGCGGCCTGACGGATCAGGGCGACACCGGTGTTCTCGATGTGATCTTCGAGCTCGATCTCCTTGGCGATGGTGACACCGTCATTGATGATCTGAGGAGCGCCGAACTTCTTCTCCAGCACGACGTTGCGACCCTTGGGTCCGAGGGTCACGGCAACGGACTCGGCCAGGATGTCGATGCCTTTTTCGAGAGCGCGGCGGGCGTTCTCGTTGTAAATGATGCGCTTGGCCATGGAAGGCGTGTCCTTATGAATGAAGTGGGGTGATCGGAAAGTGCTGGGCGTCAGCGGACAACCGCGTCAGCTGACGACAGCCAGGATGTCCTTCTCGGACAGGAGCACGTACTCGTCGCCGCTGAGCTTGATGTCAGTACCGGCGTACTTGCTGTAGAGCACCTTGTCGCCGACGCCGACCTCGGGGGCCTGACGACTGCCGTCGTCGTTGCGCTTGCCGGGACCCACCTGGACCACTTCGCCCACCTGGGGCTTTTCCTGGGCGGTGTCGGGCAGAAGGATGCCGCCGGCGGTGGTCTCTTCGGAGGCGGACACCTTGATGAAGATGCGATCACCGAGAGGCTTGACGGTCGAGACGCTGAGGGAAACAGCTGCCATGGGTTCTTGCAGGGGCAGGGACAGGGCGCCGCAGCGCCACACATCGACACGAGCTAGCACTCGATGCCAACGAGTGCCAACGTATTCATTCGCCCTGCCCCTCCACCAGCACCCTGACTGTGCGGGTGACCGAACCGGGGAGGGTCCACCACAGCAGTGGTATGGTTGCGCCGCTCCGAATGGGCCCGAGCGCGCTGCGCCTGCTCCCGAATCCCTTCTTCTTATGGTCGCTTCTGCTCCTGCATCCGCCGGCACCAAGGGCGTGGTTCGCCAGGTGATTGGCCCGGTTCTGGACGTGGAATTCCCAGCCGGGAAACTGCCGAAGATCTACAACGCTCTGCGCATCGAGGCGAAGAACACCGCCGGTCAGGACGTCGCTCTGACCGCCGAGGTTCAGCAGCTGCTGGGCGATCACCGCGTCCGCGCCGTTGCCATGAGCGGCACCGACGGTCTGGTGCGCGGCATGGAAGCCGTCGACACCGGCTCCCCGATCACCGTGCCCGTCGGAGAAGCCACTCTCGGCCGCATCTTCAACGTTCTCGGCGAGCCTGTTGACGAGCAGGGCCCCGTCAACGCCTCCGCCACAGCCCCCATCCACCGCGAAGCTCCCAAGCTCACCGAGCTGGAGACCAAGCCCCGGGTGTTCGAGACCGGCATCAAGGTGATCGACCTGCTGGCTCCCTACCGCCAGGGCGGCAAGGTCGGCCTGTTCGGTGGTGCCGGTGTCGGCAAGACCGTTCTGATTCAGGAACTGATCAACAACATCGCCAAGGAACACGGTGGTGTGTCCGTGTTCGGCGGCGTGGGTGAGCGCACCCGTGAGGGCAACGACCTCTACGAGGAATTCAAGGAGTCCGGAGTGATCAACTCCGACGACCTCTCCAAGTCGAAGGTGGCTCTCTGCTACGGCCAGATGAACGAGCCCCCCGGCGCCCGCATGCGCGTGGGCCTCTCCGCACTGACCATGGCGGAGCACTTCCGTGACGTGAACAAGCAGGACGTGCTGCTGTTCGTCGACAACATCTTCCGCTTCGTGCAGGCCGGCTCCGAAGTGTCCGCTCTGCTGGGCCGCATGCCGTCCGCTGTGGGCTACCAGCCCACCCTCGGCACCGACGTCGGCGCCCTGCAGGAGCGCGTCGCCTCCACCGTGGAAGGTTCGATCACGTCGATCCAGGCCGTCTACGTCCCTGCTGACGACCTCACCGACCCCGCTCCCGCCACCACCTTCGCCCACCTGGACGCCACCACGGTGCTCAACCGCGCCCTGGCATCCAAAGGCATCTATCCCGCTGTGGATCCCCTGGATTCCACCAGCACCATGCTGCAGCCGGCCGTTGTGGGTGATGACCACTACCGCACCGCCCGCGCTGTGCAGTCGACCCTGCAGCGCTACAAGGAGCTTCAGGACATCATCGCGATTCTCGGTCTCGACGAACTCTCCGAGGAGGACCGTCAGACCGTCAACCGTGCCCGCAAGGTGGAGAAGTTCCTCTCCCAGCCTTTCTTTGTGGCCGAGATCTTCACCGGCATGTCCGGCGTTTACGTGAAGCTGGAGGAGACCATCTCCGGCTTCAACCAGATCCTCTCCGGTGAGCTGGACAACCTGCCCGAGCAGGCCTTCTACCTGGTGGGCAACATCGATCAGGCCAAGGCCAAGGCCGAGAAGATCGCTGCTGAGGCCAACTGATGAGCGGTTCTCTGACCCTGCGCGTTCTGGCCACGGACCAGAACGTGTTTGACGGCAGCGCTGATGAAGTGATTCTGCCCAGCACCACAGGCCAGCTCGGCATCCTGCCCGGCCATATCTCTCTGCTGACGGCGATTGATGTCGGTGTTCTCCGCGTCCGCACCAACAGCGGCTGGAGTTCCATCGCCCTGATGGGAGGCTTCGCTGAGGTGGATGCCGACGAGGTCACTGTTCTGGTGAACGGCGCCGAACTGGGCAGCAACATCGACGGCAACTCCGCCGAGGCAGAGTTCCAGTCCGCCAGCAGCGCGGTGGCCGGCATGGAAGGGAAGCCCGCATCCCCCGAGAAGCTGAAAGCCCAGCAGCAGCTCAATGTCGCCCGCGCCCGCATGCAGGCCAGCAAAGTTGCTGGCTGATCGTCCTTGCGTTCATTGATCTTGTCCCCGGGAGCGTTGCTTCCGGGGTTTTTTATTGGCCAAGATGCCAAGCACAAAAAAGAGCACAAAAAAACCGGTCCACTGCAACAGCGGACCGGTGAAAGAACGTTGATTGCAAAGAATCAAGCGGTACCGCAGAAGGTGACATCAGGGAACTTGAGCTTGGCCTCATCCAGGCTCTTGCCCTTGCCTTCCTCCTGCCAGTAGTTGATCACTTCCGTGGCCTTGTTGAGCACCTCAACGCGTTCGTTGTCGGTGATCCAGCTCTTGCCTTCGAGTTCGGTCTTCAGGGTCTCCCAGGCATCCTCACGGGGCCAGAAGAAATACGACGTCAGTGGGCTGGGACCACCGCCCACGATCTGATCGACCGCCAGGGCGACGTTGTCCGGCAACCAGAGAATCTTCAGGAGGAAGCGTCCTTCATCCGCCTTGGGGGTGTAGCCGGAGGGCACGCCATCGGCGTCGATGGTGGCGGATGCCAGCGCGGCATGCCCGCCCCGCAGCACAGGCCGGCTCTCGCCCTCGTTCTCGCCGGTCGGTTCCTTCTCTGTCGTTGCCTCCGCAGCAGCGGCCGTCTCGACAGCAGCCGTTTCAACCGCGGCCGTCTCGACGTCCTGTTCAGGGGTGGCGGCGCCTTCGGTGACCGTCATGCTGTCAGCGCTCAAAAGATCAGTACAAACAACTAACCTACCAGCCGCTCTTCCCTTGCAGGCCCTGGGTTCGTTCACCATCCTGCTGTTCGACATCGACGGGGTGATCCGCGATGTGGCGGGCAGCTACCGCCGTGCCCTGCAGGAGACGGTGGCCCACTACAGCGGCTGGCGGCCGGACGCCAGCGACATCGACCGGCTCAAGGCCGAGGGGTCCTGGAACAACGACTGGGATGCCAGCCTCGAGCTGCTGCGCCGCCGCGGTGGCAGCGTGCCCGACCGCGACGCCCTGATCGAACGATTCAGCGGCTTCTACTTCGGTGGGGATCCAGAGGGAGACCCGGGCAACTGGCGTGGCTTCATCGGCGATGAGCCCCTGCTGGTGGAAGCGCAGCTGTTCGAAGATCTCAGCGCCGCCGGCATCCGCTGGGGCTTCGTGAGTGGCGCCGAACCTCCATCTGCCCGCTTCGTGCTGCAGCAACGGCTGGGGCTGGTGGATCCCCCTCTGATCGCCATGGGCGATGCCCCGGACAAGCCGGATCCGACCGGCCTGATCCGCCTCGCCGAGCGACTGGCTGCCGGCGAGCGGCCCGGACGGATCGCCTACCTCGGCGACACGGTGGCCGACGTGCGCACAGTTGTCCATGCACGATCGCAGCGTCCGGACTGGCCCTGGTGCAGCCTGGCGGTGGCACCACCGCATGTGACGGAGCGCGCCGCGTATCACGAGCAACTGCGGCAGGCCGGGGCGGACCACATCCTTGAGGCGAGCCGGGGCGTGCTGCCGTTGATCAAGGACCTGCCCCATGCCTGAGGCGGCCGCGCGCCGCGACCGCTCCGGCAGCCTGCTGACCCTGCTGCTGCCGCTGCTGATCGGCCTGGGAGCCCTGGCTGCGATCGAACTCGGCGGAACCATGACCTGGTTGCTCGTGCAGCCGACGGCGACGGTTCTCTCCGGCCTGGTGCTGCTGAGCAGCGTGGTGTTGCTGCTGTCGAACAGCGTGGCCGCCCAGGCGGACCGGGTGGCCGAACTGGTGGGCCAGCCCTATGGAACCCTGGTGCTCACCGGGGCGGTGATGACGATCGAACTGGCCCTGGTGGCCAGCACGATGCTCACCGGCGAGGCCAACCCCACCCTGGCGCGGGACTCGATGTTCTCCGTGGTGATGATCGCGCTCACCGGCGTCACAGGCCTCTGCAATGTGATCGCCGCCCTGCGCAGCCGCAGCTTCTTCGTCAACGGTCGCCTCGACTCCAGCCAGCTGGCGGCCCCCAACATGCTCGGAGCCCTCACCTACTTCGACCTGATCACCACCATGTGCGTGCTGGCGCTGGTGATTCCGAACTTCAGCCCCAGCACATCGGAGGCCAACTTCAGTCCGGCTGAGAACGCGGTGCTCGCCGTGGTCGCCCTCGGTGTCTACATCGTGTTCATCACGGCCCAGGTCGGCAGTTACCGCGACCTCTACACCGAAGTGGAGGGAGCGCAGGACGGGAACGCCGGCAGCGGCAAGGCGGAGGCGCCGATCGACCTGCCGCTGGGCCAGGCGACGCTTCTGCTGGCGGCGGGGCTGCTGGTGGTCTGTCTGATCGCCGAGTCGATGGGCCGGCTGATCGAGACCGGTATCCACGATCTGGGACTGCCCAGCTCCCTGGCCGGTGTGCTGGTGGCCCTGCTGATCCTGGCGCCGGAAGCGTTCAATGCCATCAGGGCCGCCTCCCAGGGGGAGGTGCAGCGCTCGATCAACACCCTTTACGGCTCTGTGGTGGCCACCGTCAGCCTCACGGTGCCGGCGGTGCTGCTGCTGGGAGCCATCACCGGCACGGATGTGATCCTCGGCCTGGATCCCCTCAACATGGTGCTGCTGGTGCTCACCCTGATGATCCTCAACCCCCGTGCCCGCCTCACCGGCATCGAGGGAATGATGAAGCTGGTGATCTTCCTGTTCTGGATCCTGCTTCAGGTGGCCTGACGTTCCATGGCCGCCACGCTTTTGAGGGCCGCAGCCGTGAGCACCTCATGGCCCTCATCGGTCACCGCCACATCGTCCTCGATGCGGATGCCGATGCCCTTCCAGCGCGCGTCGATCGCCGGCTGACCCTCCGGCACCGCCAACCGGTCGCTCACATAAAGCCCCGGTTCCACCGTGAGCACCATCCCGGGTTCGAGCGTCGCGGGTTGCTCCCCGAGGCGGTAAGCCCCCACATCGTGCACATCAAGCCCCAGCCAGTGGCCGGTGCGGTGCATGTAGAGATGCCGGTAGTCGCCGCGCTCGATGATCCCGTCGGGGTCTCCTGCCAACAGCCCAAGCTCCACCAGCCCCTCCACCAGAACCCGCAGAGCGGTGGCGTGCACCGCCTCCGCCGTTCCCTGGGGCTGCACGGTCTCCACCGCGGCTTCCTGGGCCTCCAGCACCAGGGCGTAGAGCTCCCGCTGCTCTCCGGAGAAGCAGCCGTTCACCGGGAAGGTGCGGGTGATGTCGCCGTTGTAGTAGTCCTCCAGCGAGCAACCGGCGTCGATCAGCAGCAGGTCACCGTCCTGCAGCGGAGCGGTGTTGGCGGTGTAGTGCAGCACGCAGGCGTTGTCGCCGCCGGCCACGATCGAGCCATAGGCCGGTCCACGGGCCCCGCGGGCGCGGAAATGGGCTTCGATCGCCGCCTGCACCTCCGCTTCGTTCATACCCGGCCGGGTCATCTGCCGGGCCAGCTCATGGGCTTCAGCGGAGATCCCGCAGGCCTGACGCATCCGCTCCAGCTCATGGGGCTCCTTGCGCAACCGCAGGCGATGCAGGATCGGCGTCGGCGCCACCAATCCCATGGCGGCCTCTCCGCTGCGGGAATAGCTGTCCAGCTGACGGCCCCAGGTGCTGAGCACCAGCGGTTCCACCGCCGGATGGCGGCCGACCCGGAAGGCGATCGCCTCGGCACCGGCCAGAAACTCGGGCAACCGGGCCGGGAGCTGATCCAGCGGATAGGCCATGTCGGCGCCGTATCGCTCGACAGCCCCCTCCGTTCCCCAGCGGAATCCCGTCCACACCTCAGCGGCAGGGTCCTTCGGCTGCACGAACAGCACGAACCGCTCCCCCTCGGGCCGATGCGGCAGCAGCAGGGCCACCGCATCGGGTTCGTCGAAGCCGGTCAGGTAGAAGAAGTCGCTGTCCTGCCGGAACGGCCACTCGCAGTCAGCGTGATGGGTGGCCAGCGGTGCCGCGGGAATCACGGCTGCCGCCTCCCCCAGATGCTCCAGAAAACGCTGGCGCCGGACGGCATGGATGCTGGGGTCGAACGCCATCACACCTGCGGTTGCTCAGGCCAATCAGGATGGCAGTTCAGCGACCGGATCGGACTTCGCCGATACGATGATCGCCACGTCATGCCTCAATGCGTTCCGACCTGCTGGTGCTGCTGCTTCTGGTGGTGGTGGTGCTGCTCGGCTCAGCCCTCTGTTCCGGCGTGGAGGCAGCCCTGCTGACGGTCAACCCGATCCGGGTGCATGAACTGGCGGCCCGCAGCCGTCCGCTGGCCGGAGCCCGCCGTCTGGCCCAGCTGCGGCAACGGCTGGGACGCACCCTGTCGGTGCTGGTGATCGCCAACAACGGCTTCAACATCTTCGGCAGCCTGATGCTGGGGGGTTACGCCGCCTGGGTGTTCGAGCAGCGGGGCATCAGCGGCATCGCTTTGCCCCTGTTTTCAGTGGGCCTCACCGTGCTGGTGATGCTGCTGGGGGAGATCCTGCCCAAGGCGCTCGGCAGTCGCCTCGCCCTGCCCGTTTCCCTGGCGGCCGCGCCGCTGCTGCATTGGCTGGGACTGCTGCTCAGCCCGCTGGTGCTGCTGCTGGAGCGGTTGCTGCCGGCGATCACGGCCGAAGCGGAGATCACCACCAATGAAGAGGAGATCCGGCTCCTGGCCAGACTCGGCTCTCAGAAAGGCCAGATCGAAGCCGACGAAGCGGCGATGATCGGCAAGGTGTTTCAGCTGAACGACCTCACCGCCCGCGATCTGATGACACCGCGGGTGGCGGCACCGACCCTCGATGGCAGCCTCAGCCTCGAAGCGCAGCGGACCGTGCTGCTGGGCAACAACGCCGACTGGTGGGTGGTGCTCGGCGATCAGGTGGACAAGGTGCTCGGGGTGGCCAGCCGCGAGCGGCTGCTCACCGCCCTGCTGGAGAACCGTGGCCTGCTCACCCCGGTGGATCTGTGCGAGCCGGTGGAATACGTGCCGGAGATGATCCGTGCCGACCGGCTGCTCACCGGATTCCGCCGCGACAGCGGCGGTGTGCGGGTGGTGGTGGATGAATTCGGTGGCTTCGTGGGAGTGATCGGTGCGGAATCGGTGCTCGCCGTGCTGGCGGGGTGGTGGCGCAAGCCGGCAGCATGAGGGGGATGAGCCAGGCCCTTCCGACACCGCCCTCCAGCACCGTCCGCTGCCGCCAGCTGCTGCAGCGCTGGCGCAATGAGCTGTGTCTCGGCGCCCGTGAGCAGGCCTTGCTGGCGGGTGAACTGCGTCAGCTCGACAGGCAGCTGCAGCGCCTCGAGAGCCGCACCCTGCGGGTGGCCGTCTTCGGCCGGGTGGGCGTCGGCAAGTCCAGCCTGATCAACGCCCTGATCGGCGAGCAGCTGCTGGCCACCGATGTGGCCCACGGCTGCACCCGCCGCCAGCGGGCCGTCCCCTGGCCCCAGGCGATCGACGGGCTGGCGGCCGTGGAACTGGTCGACACCCCCGGCATCGATGAGATCGAAACCGCCGGGCGTGCCCGCCTGGCGACCCGGGTGGCGATGGGCGCCGATCTGGTGCTGCTGGTGATCGACAGCGATCTCACCCGCATCGACCGCGACGCCCTCGACACCCTGCTGAACTGCGGCAAACCGGTGCAGCTGGTGCTCAACCGCAGTGACCGCTGGTCGGAACAGGAGCTGCCGGCTCTGCTGCGCAGCATCCAGCAGCGTCTGCCCAAGGAGCTGCCCCTCACCGCCGTGGCCGCCGCCCCGCGCCGGCCGGTGCTGGATGGGGAAGGCCGCGCCCGCAGTGAGCAGGCGCCGCCACGCATCGCGACGCTGAGCCAGCGTCTGATCCGGCAACTGAGCGGGGAAGGGGAGCTGCTGCTCGCCCTGCATGCCCTGAGGCTGGCGGATCGCTTCCAGCAGGCCCACCAGCAACTGCGGCTGCGCCAGCATCGCCGCTCCGCTCAGGGGCTGATCGGGCGCTACGCCGCCGCCAAGGCCACCGGTGTGGCGATGAATCCCCTGATCGCGATCGATCTGGCGGGCGGCCTGGCCTGCGACACCGCCCTGGTGATGCAGCTCTGCCAGCTCTATGGCCTGCCGATGGCGCCCACCTCAGCCCGCAGGTTGCTGCGCTCGGTCACGGCCCAGAACGCACTGCTGGGCGGAGTCCAGCTCGGTCTGAGTGCCCTGAAGCAACTGCTGCTGCTGCTGGTGCCGTTCAGCGGCGGAGCCAGCCTGGCGCCAGCGGCGCCGGTGGCTCTCGCCCAGGCAGCGGTGGCTGTGCACAGCACCCGCCGCACCGGCGTGCTGGTGGCCGAACAACTGCTGCGCCGCCGCGGTGGTCAGCCCGGGGCGCTGCTGCAGCGCCTTGCCCAGGCCGATCCGGTGGTGGCCCACTGGTTGCAGCGCTGGCCAGCATCCGCGGCCTCCGATCTGCAGCCGTTGCTGCCCTGATCCGCCATGGCCGACCCCATCGCCCTGCTCGGCACCAGCGCCGACCCTCCCACCCGCGGCCACCAGGCCCTGCTGGAAGGCCTGCTCGGGCTTTACGGAGAGGTGGCCACCTGGGCCAGCGACAACCCGATGAAACAGCACGGGGCCCCCTTGCGCCTGCGGGCCCAGCTGCTTCAGGCCCTGGTGAACGAGATCGGTGATCCCCGCCTGAGGCTGTGCCAGGAGCTGAGCAGCCCCTTTGCCCTCGCCACCCTGGAGCGGGCGCACACCCTCTGGCCAGGGAGGGATCTGATCTTCGTGGTGGGCAGCGATCTGGCCGGTCAGATCCCCCGTTGGCGGCAGGCTGAGCGATGGCTCCGCCTCTGCCGCCTGGCGATCGCCCCCCGCCAGGGCTGGCCGCTGCAACCGGCCGCGCTCGATGCCCTCAGAAGCCTGGGAGCCCAGATGGATCTTCTCGATCTGACGGTGCCTGCCAGCGCCAGCTCGGAGCTGCGGCAGGCACCGGAGCCCGGACAAGTGCCGACCTCCGTCTGGCCGCTGCTGCTGGAACACACTCTCTACGGCCTCACCCCAAGCCGCTGCTGATGCGCCTCGCCCTCGGCCAACTCAATCCCCTGGTGGGCGATCTGGCCGGCAATGCCCGCCGCATCCTGGAGGCCGCACACCAGGCCCAGAGGGACGGGGCAAGGCTGCTGCTGACGCCGGAACTGTCGCTGTGGGGTTACCCGCCGCGGGATCTGCTGCTGCAACCGGCCCGCCTGAACCGGCAGCGGCAGGTGCTCGACTGGCTCAGCCAGCAGCTCAGCGGCGAGCTGGGCCTGCTGGTGGGCATCGCCCTGGAAGCTGACGACGGACGCGCTCCTGCACTGCACAACGCCATCGCCCTGGTGGAGCCGGGCCGCTGGCGAGCGGTGGCCCGCAAGCAGCTGCTGCCCAGCTACGACGTCTTCGATGAACGGCGCTACTTCCGCCCCGGGGACGGCCCCTGTCTGCTGACCCTGTCGAGCGGCGAACGGCTGGGGCTGACCATCTGTGAAGACCTCTGGGTGGAGGACGCCCTGCAACGGGAACGGCTGGTGGGCCCGGATCCGATCGCCGCCCTGGCACCGGAACGGCCGGATCTGCTGATCAACCTGGCGGCGTCCCCCTTTGACCCGGCCAAACCGGCCTTGCGCCGTCAGCTGGCGGCGGAAGCGGCCCGGCGGCTGCACTGCCCCGTGCTGTATCTCAATCAGGTGGGCGGCAATGACGAACTGGTGTTCGACGGGGCCAGCTTCGTGCTCTCCGCCGATGGCCAGGCCCTTGTGAACCTGCCCAGCTGCCGGGAAACCGTGATGGTCTGGGACACCAGCACCCCGGCCGCGCCCCCGGCGCCGCTGCCGGAGGAGCCGGAGCAGCTGTTCCGGGCGTTGGTGCTCGGCGTGCGCGACTACGCCGCCAAGTGCGGCTTCCGCCAGGCGCTGCTGGGGCTGAGCGGCGGCATCGATTCCGCCCTGGTGGCGGTGATCGCCGCTGCAGCGCTGGGGGCGGAGCAGCTGAGCGCGCTGCTGATGCCCTCGCCGTGGAGTTCCGCCGGCTCGATCGATGACGCCACGGCCCTGGCGGACCGCCTGCAGCTCAGCACCAGCACCCTGCCGATCGCAGAGCTGATGCAGGGGTTTGACGCCACCCTCACCCCGGCCCTGGGCCAGGAACCGACGGGGGTGACCGCCGAAAATCTGCAGTCACGCATCCGCGGAACCCTGCTGATGGCGGTGGCCAACCAGCAGGGGCAGCTGTTGCTGACCACCGGCAACAAATCCGAGCTGGCCGTGGGGTACTGCACCCTGTACGGCGACATGAACGGCGGCCTGGCGGTGATCGGCGATCTGTACAAGACCAGCGTCTTCGCGCTCTGCGACTGGCTGGACAGCGAAGCCGCAGGCCCCTGCCGCCGCGACCTGGGCTTGCCGCCGCAGGGGGAGCTGGTGGGACGGGCGATCCGGGGCAAACCCCCCAGCGCCGAGCTGCGGCCGGATCAGAAGGACAGTGACTCGCTGCCCGACTACAGCGAGCTCGATGCCCTGCTGCGGGCACTGATCCAGGAGCGCATCAGCGCTGAGGCGCTGGTGGAGGCCGGCCATGAGCCGCAGCTGGTGGAGCGGGTTCAGCGGCTGTTGCAGCGGGCCGAATTCAAGCGGCGACAGGCTGCACCGCTGCTGAAAGTGAGCCCACAGGCATTTGGCAGCGGCTGGCGGCTGCCGATTGCTGCCCGCTGAGCCACATTGAAGGGACCGTCCCATTGAGGGCACCGCGTCCATGGCAGCCTCCGTTCTGACCGCCCCGATGGCCAGCATCGGCGTGCCGAAGGAGATCAAAGCCGACGAGCAGCGGGTGGCTCTCACGCCCGATGCCGTCCGGGATCTCGCCAGCCACGGACTGGAGGTGCGCATCGAGAGCGGTGCCGGAGCCGGGGCTGGCATCGGCGATGACGCCTACGCCGCGGCCGGCGCTCAGGTGGTCGACCGGGACCAGGCCTGGAGCGCCCATCTGGTGGTGAAGGTGAAGGAACCCCAGCCGGAGGAATTCGGCTTGCTGCGGCAGGACATGGTGCTGTTCACCTACCTGCATCTGGCCGCCTATCCCGAGGTGGGTGAAGCGCTGCTGAGCGCCGGCACCACCGGCATCGCCTACGAAACGGTGCAGCTGGAGAACGGCAGCCTGCCGCTGCTGGCGCCGATGAGTGAGATCGCCGGCCGGCTGGCCGCCCAGGTGGGAGCCCATCTGCTCGAGCGCCCCCACGGGGGCCGCGGGGTGCTGATGGGGGGCTGCACCGGGGTGCAGCCCGCCCGGGTGGTGGTGCTGGGGGCCGGCACGGTGGGCTGGAATGCGGCCCGACTGGCGGCGGCGATGGACGCCGAGGTGCTGCTGCTGGATCGCTCACCGGTTCGGCTGCGACGGCTGGAGGCGGACCGCCGCGGCCGGCTGACGAGCGTGGTGAGCAGCCGCGGGCTGCTGGAGCGCCTGGTGCCGACGGCAGACCTGGTGATCGGGGCCGTGCTCACCCCCGGCGGTCGCGCTCCGACCCTCGTGGATGAAGGGATGGTGGAGCAGATGCGGCCGGGGTCGGTGATTGTGGATGTGGCGATCGACCAGGGGGGCTGCGTCGCCACCAGCCGCGAAACCACCCACACCGATCCGACCGTGAACATCCACGGCGTGCAGCACTACGCCGTCGGCAACATGCCCGGGGCCGTGCCGTTCACCTCCACCGAGGCGCTGGTGAGCGTCACCCTCCCCTACATCCTGGGCATGGCAGGACGCGGCCTTGAGGAAGCGGTGACCGAGAAACCGGAGCTGCTGTCGGGCCTGAACACGGTGCAGGGGGCCGTCTGCCACCCCGGCGTGGCCAGGGCCCTGGGGGTGCCGCCGCGCCACCCGATGGCCTGCCTTCGCTGAAGCAGCACGATATTTACACCAAATCGTAACAAGATAATCACGATATCGTGCTACTCAAGCGGTTCTTCGAGGGCGCGGATGTACAGCCACGCGCCATCGGAGCGACCGTCGCGCCGCTGAAACAGAGAGGTCTCCCGCAGCACACCCCCCTGATGACGCGCCTCGAATCGCACGATGCCCTCCAGATCCTGGGGCCCGCCTGCGCGAACCTCCCGGATCGTCAATCCCAGCCAGCGCAGCTGGCGGCAGCTCCGCTGCAACTCCCGGCGGCGCCTGGCCACGGGCAGCCCGGGCTCGGGGTGGGTCGCCAGCAGATAGTCGACCTCTCCGCGCACAAAGGCGGAATAGCGGGAACGCATCAGCTGCTCTGCCGTCAGAGCCTGACGCTCGCCGCGGTGCATGGGGGCGCAGCAGCGCCCGTAGCTCCCACCGCCGCAGGGACAGGGCTGCTGATCGCTGGCAGTGGCGTTGGCGAATCCTCCCGGCATCAGCGCAGCCGGGGCAGCGGCCGCTGCAGCGACACCGGGGCCAGCCCCTCGCGCAGGGCCAGCACCAATCCGGCCGCCTCGCTGTAGCTGGCGGCCGGCAGCACAGCCTCCGCCAGCCCCAGCGCCTGAGGGGTCACCGCCAGCACCGAGGGATTGGCCACCGCGATCACCGGAACGTTCCGCGCCACAGCGGCCAGCAGCGCCTCGCCGCCGAGCGCCCCTTCCGGCACCACCACCGCCCCCAGTTGATCGGCAGCCACCTGATCGGCCTGCCGGCAACCGGCCGCCGCTTTTACAAGATCCGTCACCAGATCCGGCGCCCGGCTCAGGCCCACCAGCACACAGGCCAGAAACGTGTACCCCAGCTCTTCGGCGGCGGCGCGGGGATCCAGATGCGGATCCAGGGGCAACGGCCCCAGGGCGGGTGCATGGGCGCAGGGGATCTGCAGGTGGCGCACCAGCAGATGGCTGATCACCGCTTCCGCTCCCGCCAGGGCATCCACGCCGCTCCCCTGGCGGTAGGCCGCCAGCTCAGCACTCTGCGGATCCTCGGGGAAACGGGCCACCACGGCGATCGCCGTCGCCCCGGCATCTCGCAGACGCTCGCCCGCCCGCAGCAGCGCATCGGGGCGCTCCAGGCTGCCCCAGCTGGCTCCGCTGGCGCCCTGCTCCAGATGCACTCCCAGCGGCACATCGGTGCTCAGCACCGGACCGATCTCCAGCCCCAGCGTCGCCCGGCAGGCCTCCGCCACCTGGATCTGGCGCTGGGCCAGCTCCGGCTCGATGCCGGCATCCAGCAGCAGGCCGATGCGCTGCCGCCGTACCGGCCGCAACAGCCACTCCCCCGCCGCGAAACGATCCAGGCCATAGCCCTCCACGTAATGGATGCGGGGATCGCTCCAGTAGAGCGACGCACCGTTCAACACATTCGGGTGGGTGATCAGGCAACCGCTGGCGGCGGCCAGCAGCCGGGCACTGGGCAGCGCGTCACCGGCGTAGCCGCCGATGGCACAGCCGATGCCCGTGGGCACCAGCATCAGCGTGGGCATGGGCGCTGCCGTCATGGGCCAACCAGCAGTACAGCCTCCAGCTGCAGCCGCCGCGTCCCGTCGGGCAGGGTCTGAACAGCGGTGATGGCCCAGCGCAGCGGCTCTCCTTCCAACTCCAGCTGCTGCTTCAGCCAGCCGTGCAGCTGCCGCGGAGCCACGTCAGCGGGCCATGGCCGTTCCAGCGCAACGCGGCACAGCCCGCTCACTTCTGGTATTGACCGAACTGGGCTTCATAGAGGGCATCTTCCTGACCGGCCTTGAGGATCAGATCAGCCCTGGGGAACGACACGCACAGCAGCGCATACCCCTGCTGCTGCAGTTCCGCCTTCACCCCCATCGCATCCGACTGCTCGACGCTGCCTTCGCTGATCACCGCCGCGCAGGTGGTGCAGACCCCGGAACAGCAGGAACTGGGCAGGGTGACCCCAGCCGCTTCAGCGGCGTTGAGCACGGTCTGATCCGCCCGGCAGGGGAAGCTGTGGGTTGCGCCCTCGAACTCAGCGCTGACGTTGTACGTGGCCACAGCCGCTGCGGTGTCGGACATTGCGGGATCGCTGCTGTGGCGGATTCTCTCAGGTGGCCTGCTGCGCGGCCTGCTCCCAGGTCGCCGGATGGGGTGAGAGATATTCCGGCGGATCCCCCTCCGCCGGTGCCGTGAGCACGAAGTCGAAACTGATCGAACTGCGCAGCGCCTCGGGATCCGCGTTCGGGAGCACGCTGTGGTCCATCCGGGAGGGGAACAGCACCAGCAGACCGGGCTGCGGCGCCAGGTCCCAGTGGTCGGCATTCAAGGGATGTCCGTCCGCGATCGGTCCGCCATGGCCCACGGCCAGCCCAGACACGAGCTCATTGGGACGCAGCGGCGCATGCAGCCGCAGCATCCCCTCCTCTCCTGACCCTGTACCACTGAGATACAGGACGGCACTGAGGTGCGCATTGGGATGGTGGTGGCGTCCCACCAGCTGATCCCAGTCGCTGAGCACAGGCCAGCTGCGCTGCAGATGCAGCGCCACCCGGGTGCGATCGAAACCGACGGCATCCAGGTAGTGCCAGGCCGCCTCCACCACCCGTCCGGCCAGGTCGCGGAACTCCGCCCGCTGATGCAGCTGCCAGATGCCGTTGAGATCACCGGTCCAGGCGCAGCCGGGCGATGGATTCCCCTCCGCCTCGCCGCGCAGGTTCAGCAGCGTCTGCAGATGGCCGGCCAGATCCAGGGGATCCAGCGGCAGCTGCACCGTCGCGACGGCGCTGGGGAAGAGCTGATGGAGCTTCAGGGTCATCACTCCATTAAAAAAGCCGGTCCCGCAGGACCGGCTCAAACAACCTCCGGGGGAGGTTCAACCCATGGCGGCAGCACCGCCGACCACTTCCAGGATCTCCTGGGTGATGGCGGCCTGACGGGCCTTGTTGTAATCCAGGGTCAGGGTCTTGGCGAGCGCCTTGGCGTTGTCGCTGGCGTTGTTCATGGCCGTCATCCGGCTGGCCAGCTCGGAGGCGGCAGCCTCCTGCAGCGAACGCAGCAGCTGGTTCTGCAGATACAGGGGCAGCAGTGCATTGAGCAACTGCTCCGGGCTCTGCTCGAACACGATGTCGGAGGCCAGCTTGGGCTCGGTGTTGACAGGACCGGCACCGGGCTCGACGGTCAGGCGGCCGTCCTTGGTGGTGAGACGGAAGATCTCATCCTCGGGATCGGCGATGTCCTGGGGGTCGAGGGGCAGCAGGGTCTGCACCACCGGCTTGCAGCTCACCAGGTTGATGAACTTGGTGAAGATCAGTTCCACGCGGTCGGTGGCCGCCGCCAGGAACTCAGCCAGGAGATCGGTGGCGATCCCGTTGGCCTCATCAGCCGTGGGCACCTGTTCCAGGCCGGAGAAGGTGGCCTGAATCGGATAGCTGCGGTTGGTGAAGTAGTTGATCGCCTTGTTGCCGATCAGCACCAGCTTCACCTCGAAGCCCTTGCCCTTGAGCTCAGCGAACCGCTGTTCGGTGCGCTTGATGATGTTGGCGTTGTAGCCGCCGCAGAGACCGCGGTCGCCGGTGACCGACACCAGGGTGATGGTCTCGACGTCGCGCTGCTCCATCAGAGGTGCATCGGCATCCTCGAAGCGCATGCGGGACTGGAGATTCTCCAGCACCCGAGCCAGCCGATCCGCGAAGGGACGGCTGCGCAGCACCTGTTCCTGAGCGCGTCGCACCTTGGCCGCAGCCACGAGGCGCATGGCCTCGGTGATCTTGCGGGTGTTCTTGACCGATTTGATCCGGTCTCGGATTTCCTTGAGATTCGCCATGTCGGCTGGCCCCTCAGGCCACGAGGGTGGACACGACTTCGCTGATGGCGTCTTTCAGAATCGCCTCAGCCTCCGGGCTCATCACCTTCTTCTCCTGAATCTCGGTGATGAACTCGGGCTTGCTGTTCTTGAGGTACTCGCGCAGCTCACGAGAGAAATCCACCACCTTCTCAACGGGGACGTCATCGATCAGGCCCTTGGTGCCGGCGTAAACGATGGCGACCTGCTCAGCCAGGATCAGCGGGCTGAACTGAGGCTGCTTGAGCAGTTCCCGCAGACGCTTACCGCGGCCCAGCTGCTTCTGGGTGGCGGCGTCGAGGTCGGATGCGAACTGGGAGAACGCGGCCAGTTCGTCGAACTGGGCCAGCTCCAGCTTCAGCTTGCCGGCGATCTTCTTGATCGCCTTGGTCTGGGCGGCACCACCCACCCGGCTCACGGACACACCCACGTTGATGGCGGGGCGCAGGCCGGAGTTGAACAGGTCGGAGCTGAGGAAGATCTGACCATCCGTGATCGAGATCACGTTGGTGGGGATGTAGGCGGACACGTCACCGGCCTGGGTCTCGATGATCGGCAGAGCGGTCATGCTGCCCTTGCCCATCTCGTCGGAGAGCTTGGCGGCGCGCTCGAGCAGACGGCTGTGGCAGTAGAAGACGTCTCCGGGGTAGGCCTCACGACCGGGCGGACGACGCAGCAGCAGCGACATCTGGCGGTAAGCGGCGGCCTGCTTGGAGAGATCGTCGTAGATCACCAGGGTGGCCTTGCCCTTGTACATGAAGTACTCGGCGATCGAGGCACCGGTGTAAGGAGCCAGGTACTGCAGGGCTGCCGGCTCGGAAGCGTTGGCCGCCACGACCACGGTGTAGTCGAGGGCGCCGCGCTCACGCAGCACTTCCACCACGTTGGCCACGGAGGCGGCCTTCTGACCCACGGCCACGTAGACGCAGATCATGTCCTGATCCTTCTGGTTCAGGATCGTGTCGATCGCGATGGCGGTCTTGCCGGTCTGGCGGTCACCGATGATGAGCTCGCGCTGTCCCCGGCCGATCGGCACCATAGAGTCAATGGACTTGAGCCCCGTCTGCACCGGCTGCGATACCGACTTACGCGTGATCACGCCGGGTGCGATGCTTTCGATAGGCGCCGTGCCCGCAGTTTCGATTGGGCCTTTTCCGTCTATCGCTTCACCCAGTGAATCCACAACCCGGCCTAGCAGGCCCGGGCCGATGGGGACCTCAAGGATGCGGCCGGTACACTTGACCGTGTCCCCTTCCACGATATGCTCGTAATCTCCAAGTATCACCGCACCGACCGAGTCCTGTTCCAGGTTCAGTGCCAACCCAAAGGTGTCGTTGGGAAACTCCAACATCTCGCCCTGCATCGCATCGGCGAGTCCGTGAATCCGGCAGATGCCGTCAGTCAAACTGACGACAGTCCCTTCCGTGCGTGCCTCAGCACCGGCGTCAAAATCCTTAATCCTTTCCTTGATCAGTTCACTGATTTCGGAGGGGTTCAGTTGCATAGACATTCTTTAATTCCTCTTGCAGCTGTTTTGGCCTGAATCAGCCGCTCACCGCAGCTGCCAACTTTTCGAGCTGGGCCCTGACAGACCCGTCAATAACAAGATCGCCGGCACGGATCACCGCACCCCCGATCAACGAAGCATCTGTACTCACGCTGAGTTCCACCCGCCGGCCCAATCTCTTCTCAAGCGCCTCAGCGATACGCCGCTGGTGGTCATCAGAGACGGGCAGGGCGCTCTCTACCTGCGCCTGAATGGTGCGCTCTGCCTCCGCACGCAGCAGTTCGTACTGCTGCGAGATGGCTTCAAGCGCCCCCAACCGACGGTTGCGCGCCAGCAACCGCACCAGGTTTTTTCCTGCCTCATCGAGGCGGTCACCGCTAAGTTCGATGAGAACGCCGGCCAGCGCATCTCGAGCGACGCGAGGATGGGCGAAGAGACCGCTGACCTGTGGCTCCCGGGCAAGTTCTGCCAGCGCACTCAGCGCACCGGACCATGCCGCAAAGTTGCCACTCTCCCGAGCCGTCTCAAATACCGCCTGGGCGTAGGGGCGAGCAATACTGGCGTGTTCTGACATGATTCCGCAGCGTTACAGTTCGGTGATCAATTCGTCGAGCATCTTGGCATGAGCATCAGCATCAACTTCACGGGACAAGATCTTGGAAGCGCGGGTCACCGCCAGTGCTGCGACCTGGGTTCGCAATGCCTCGCGTGCCATATTCGCTTCCTTGTCAATCTCACCGCGGGCCGCGTTCAGGATCCTGTCGCCCTCGGTACGCGCATTACCTTTGGCCTCTTCGACCATTTCGGCTTCGCGCTTTTCCGCCCGGCGGATGATTTCCTGCGCCTGTTCTTTCGCTTCGCCGGTCACCTGCTGCGCATGCTCTTGTGCTTTGGCTTTTGCCTGCTGGCCTTCTTCGGCAGCCGCGAGTCCGTCGGCGATCTTGGTCTTGCGATCGTTCAAGGCGGTAACAATCGGGGGCCAAACGAGCTTCATGCAAAACCAGACGAAAACGACAAACGCCACACTCTGGCCAATCAGCGTCAGATTGATGTTCATAGCCGTTACCTAATCTGGTCCGCGTTTAGCCGCC
>ERZ802822.737-NODE-737-length-22184-cov-7.782738_pt1 | contig 22184 bp, 19 predicted proteins | sample MGYA00345649_ERZ802822 | MGnify/ENA primary metagenome ERZ802822 (study PRJEB30503, sample SAMEA104212359) | marine metagenome | biome: Westerlies Biome; feature: [SRF] surface water layer (ENVO:00010504) within the epipelagic zone...; material: water...
GCATCCCGTAGGGGATTCGAACCCCTGTTGCCGCCGTGAAAGGGCGGTGTCCTAGGCCTCTAGACGAACGGGACATCTACTGCAAAGCCAGTGACGCTTGTATTAGTCAAAACCGATCACCAAATCAAGCGGCTTTTCGCAAGAAACACCGATTTTCCGCATTAACTGTTGAAACCAGCCGCCAGCTTGGGTTCTGCCGCATCGTCGATCTCGATCTGCATGGCATCACCACCGCGAAACCGGTCACGCCTTACCCGCCCGAGGATATGCAGATAGCGGCCATCAACAGCCGCTTCGAGCGCCTGACCAAGCGCCGTTCCGCCAGCCTGAAAGGCGATCGCATTGAGCGTGCCGCTGCCATCATCCAGACGACAGGACAGATGCGCCCCATCTGCACCGACACGACGGGCTGACTTGATCCGGCAATCCGGGATGACAAAGCGCGGTTCCGCATTACCGCTGCCAAATGGCCCTAATTTATCCAGCCAATCGGCAATTAAAGGCTGGCAGCCGGCGACGCTTAATACCGCACCAACCGTATGTGTGACCTGCGGCATGACACCGTTAAATTCGGTCATAAACCGGTCATTCATAAATGCCTGCAAATTTTCAATCTGGCTTTCGAGGACGCTGAAACCGGCGGCCATATCATGCCCACCCCCGCCTTCGATAATGCCAGCCTGATGCGCTGCGATCACCGCATTGCCAAGCCGGAATCCGGCAATACCACGCGCTGACCCTTTGCCAACACCATCTGCACCCATCGAAATGATCATCGCCGGTTTTCCGAAACGCTCGCGCACGCGGCCAGCAACGATACCAATAACCCCCTCATGCCAGTCACGATCAGCCAGAATAATCACATGATGATTGGTTTGTGCCGCCCGGTCGAGCGCCACATTGCGCACCGACTCTTCGATACGGCGTCTTTCTTTATTCATGTCATCAAGTTGCAACGCCAGACCGGCCGCTGTGTCCGGGTCCTCTGCGGCCAGCAGTTTCACCCCCAGCCCCGACGCACCCAAACGCCCGGCAGCGTTTATCCTTGGCCCCAACAAAAATCCCAGCGCATAGGCATTGGGCGCCTCATTGACACCAGCGATATCGGCGAGTTTGACCAGACCATGATGTTGCCGCTGTGCCATCACCTTTAGCCCCTGCCGCACAAACGCCCGGTTCAGCCCGACCAAAGGCACCACATCACAGACCGTGGCCAATGCCACAAGATCAAGCTGGCTAAGCAAATCCGGGGCTGGCCGGGTGGTGCTAAAATAGCCCCGCTGGCGCAGCGTTCGCAGCATGCCGGCGATCACCACAAACACCACGCTGGTGGCGCATAAATAACCATAGGCGCCATCTTCGTCCAGCCGGTTCGGGTTGACCACTGAATGGGCTTTTGGCAATTCCGGCCCGGCGATATGATGATCAATAACGATCACATCCATACCGGTTTCGGCCACCGCAGCCAGCGGCGCATGTGCGGTGATACCGCAATCAACGGTCACCAGCAGACTGGCGCCTTTTTCCCTCAACGCCATCAATGCGTCAATATTCGGCCCATAGCCCTCGCGAAAGCGGTTCGGGATATGCACATCACAGGTCACACCAAGCTGGCGCATAATTTGCACCAGCAATGCCGCGGCGCACGCGCCATCAACGTCGTAATCGCCAAAAATCCCGATAGGTGCGCCCGCTTCGACACAATCAGCCAGCCGCGCCGCCGCCTTGTCGAGATCCTGAAAACGTGATGGGTCGGGAAGCAATTCGCGCAGACGCGGTTCCAGATAGGCAGCGACGTTATCGGCGGTCAAACCACGCCCAGCCATGATCCGTGCGATTGGCAGCGGCAAATCATCGACAGTCTCAACAAGTGCGGCCGCATAGCGGTCAATCTCGGATGCTGAAAAACTGCTGCGGGCTGGCACCCAGCGGGCACCGCTGCAAGATTTTACAATGCCAAGAATGGCGTCACCCGCCATTACCCCTCCTGATCGGCTGCAAAGATCGGCATCGCCACCGGCCTTGCCTTTACGCTTGGCAAACTGGTCATCTCATCAAGTGCCTGCCACAGCTTTGTGCTGGCGATTTCATGCGTTGTCATGACCAGCGCAACAACATCGCCGGGTGCCCGCCCCTGTTGGATCATCGATTCAACGGAAATCATATGTTTTTGCAAAATGCCGGTTACGCCAGCCAGAACGCCGGGTTCATCAACCACCATTAATCTGACATAAAATGGCGTATCAGCCAGCCCGGCGCCGGGCTGATCAGTCGTATCAGCAAGCTGTGCAACCGGGCGTCCGAACGGCATCCCGCCACGATCATGCGCCACATCAATAATATCGGCCAGAACCGCCGATGAGGTTGCCCCGCCTCCGGCCCCGGGGCCAATGGCCAGCACGCTGCCAACAGGTTCACCATAGAACTCAACAGCGTTTAACACGCCATTCACTTTGGCAAGCTGGCTGCTCAGCGGCAATAAACAGGTCTGCATACGTGGCACCTGCCCGGGCGCAGCGACCCCGACCAGTTTGATACGGAAGCCCAATTGATTGGCAAAGGTAAAATCAACGGCTGATACATCGCGGATACCCTGCACCAAAGCTGCGGCAAAGTCCGGCTTTTGACCAAACGCAATGGCCGCAAGGATCGTCAGCTTATGCGCCGCATCAATCCCGTCCACATCAAAACTGGGTTCAGCTTCGGCATAGCCAAGATGTTGCGCCTCGGCCAGAACATCGGCGAAATCTTGTCCCGTTTGTTCCATTGTTGTCAGAATATAATTGCAGGTGCCGTTGAGGATGCCGGCCAGCCGCGTCATCTCATTGCCAGCCAACCCCTCACGCAAGGTCTTGACCGCCGGAATACCGCCGGCAACAGCCGCCTCAAACAGTAAAAAACAATTGTTTTCTTCTGCAAGGCTGGCCAGCTCGGTACCATGATGCGCAATCATCGCCTTATTCGCGGTGATGACATGCTTGCCATTTTTCAGCGCGGCCCGCGTCAAATCAACGGCAACGCCCTCGCTGCCGCCGATCATTTCAATAATCACATCGACATCATCACGCGCCGCCAGTTCAAGCGGGCTGTCATGCCAGTCAATGCGATCCATGGAAAAGCCCCGGTCAGTAGCGGCTGAACGGGCGCTCACCGCAACCAGTTCTAACCGCCGACCGGCTGCCAACGCCAACGGTTGCTGCCGCTTGATGAGCTGGCGTGCCACCTCGCCACCAACAACACCGAGGCCAGCGATTGCAATTTTCAAAGAAGTGGACATTTCAGACATGGCGTGATCACTTGTGACTGGAAAAGAAGAAAATCTGGCGAAAAAATGTACCGCTCAAGATGTAACGGCTTGGCCTTTCTCTGGCAAGGTCTCAGCCAGTGACAGCAAAAAAATTTATCACAAAAAAGCCTGAAGCTAAAAGCTGGTGGCACTGCGCGCCGCCTGATCATATAGCCCGGACAACAGCCGGAGCTGTCGCGCCACTTCAGTCAGGCTCTCTGCATTTGCCGACGCCCGCCCGCCGTCAAACGCCGCATATTCATCAACCAAGCAAGATTCGCGCACATCACGATAGGCCATGCACAAGGCCTGACCACGCGCGCTGGTTCCATAAAACACTTCCTTGCCCTGTTTTTCGGACTGTACTAGCCCATTTTTAACCAGTTTTTTCAATGCATAATTAACAGTATGGCTATCTTCGACATTGAGCTTGAAACAGATATCAGCAAGTTTTTTGGGGCGTCCCCGATGATTCAGTGAATGCAGGCACAAGATGTCCAGCACACCAAGATCAGCGGTCAGTTCCAATTCGGCCAGTGCCGCCGACATGGCTTTGACGACCCACATGCCAAACGCATGTGACGCAACAATCAACCCATATTCAACCTCACTCAGCTCGGCAGCTTTTTCCGAGACAAGATGCGATGATGAGACGATCCGTTTTGGCGGCTGTTTTGACGAATCTTTTGGCGGGTTATTTGACGGGTTATTTGACATGGGTTTTATTCCGCATCATTTTTGTCAGGCTTGCCAAAGCCGCCACCACCGGGCGTTTCGATCACAAAAACGTCACCCGGTGCCATTTCACGCAGCCCGGTGGCACCAAATTCATCAATACTGCCATCGCTGCGCTCAACCCAGTTGCGGCCGACCTCGCCAGCGCCGCCCCCGGCCATGCCATAGGGGGGAATAATCCGGTGATTAGCCAGAATAACCGCCTCCATATGCTCGAGAAACCGTAACCGCCGCCGCACACCATTGCCGCCGCAATGCGCGCCAACACCGCCAGAATCATGCCTGATTTCAAAGCTTTCAAGAAGCACCGGATAGCGCCACTCCAAAACTTCCGGGTCGGTCAGGCGGCTATTCGTCATATGCGTATGCACGGCGTCGGTGCCATCAAAATCCGGGCCGGCCCCGGATCCACCACACAGGGTTTCATAATATTGATAGGTCGCATTGCCATAAAAGAAATTATTCATCGTGCCCTGGGCAGCGGCCATCACCCCCAAAGCGCCATATAACGTATCAGTGACAATCTGTGAGGTTTCGACATTGCCGGCAATAACAGCCGCCGGATATTGCGCATTTAACATGCAATTTTCCGGCAGAATGATGTCAACAGGCTTTAAACAGCCTTCATTCATCGGAATATCTTCGGCAACTAAGGTTCTGAAAACATACAATACAGCCGCCCGACAAACAGCGGCTGGCGCGTTAAAATTATTCGCGCTTTGCGGGCTTGTGCCGGAAAAATCAACAACAGCAGAGCGATCTGATCTGTCGATTGAAATGGCCACTTGCACCTGCTGTCCGTTATCCATCGGATAGGTAAAGCTGCCTGAATCCAGCCGGTCAATAACCCGCCGCACAGATTCTTCGGCATTATCCTGAACATGCCCCATATAGGCGATCACCGTGTCCAGCCCATATTGCCCAACCATTTTGTGCAATTCACGCACGCCCTTTTCGTTGGCGGCAAGCTGCGCCCGCAAATCAGCAATATTCTGATCCGGATTTCGCGCCGGGTATTTGGCGCCGGTTAGCAGCGCCCGCATTTCGTTTTCGCGATAGATGCCCCGATCAACCAATTTAAAATTATTGATCAAAACCCCCTCTTCAACGATATGCGCTGAATCCGGTGGCGCCGACCCGGGCGTGCGCCCCCCAACATCAGGGTGATGGCCGCGCGAGGCCACAAAAAACAAAATCTTGTTGCTTTCTGGCGACTCAAATACCGGCGTGACAACGGTGATATCGGGCAAATGCGTGCCGCCATTATACGGGTTGTTCAGCACATAGGCATCACCGGGCGCAATCTCGCCAGCATTATCACGCAGCACAGCCCGCACAGATTCGCCCATCGATCCCAAATGCACCGGCATATGCGGTGCATTGGCAATCAACGCCCCACTGGCATCAAACACCGCGCAGGAAAAATCCAGCCGTTCTTTCACATTCACCGAAAGTGCGGTGTTTTGCAGCGTATATCCCATCTGTTCGGCAATTGACATAAACAGATTGTTGAACACTTCCAGCATCACCGGGTCGCAATCTGTGCCAATGGCCTGATGCCGCTGAAGCGCAACAACACGCCGCACCACCAGATTGCCAATGGCGGTCATTTCCGCCTCCCAGCCCGGCTCAATCACATTCGTGCCGGTGGCCTCAATGATCAGCGCCGGCCCCGCCACACGCTGTCCTGCCAGAATTTTATCGCGCTGATACACCGGCGTCTCAACATAAGCGTCATCCATATAGGCGCTGATGACATCATCAGCATCCGGCGCGCCGGCAGCCGCAGGCAGCTGGCTGTGCGTCAGTTGAAATGTATGGCCGATTGATTCGACCGACACCATGGCCGCCACCAGCCCCTTGTCCGGCATTAAAAACCCAAAGCGTGACTGGTAAGCCGCATCATAGGCCGCCTGCATCCTGTCCAGACTGTCAAAGGCAACAGGCAGAGCCGTATCCGATCCGTCATAGCGCAGATGCACGAACAAATGTGTTTCGATACGATCTTTGGCAATATCCTGTTGCAATAATTCGGCTGTGGTTTCACCTGCCAAACTGTCAAGCTCGGCTTGCAACTTGTCCAGAACAGCGGCATTGAGTGGTGCCTCGATGGTTTTTTCGCGCAATGAAGTAACATCGGCCAGCCCCATGCCATAGGCCGATAAGACGCCGGCAAACGGGTGGATCAGAACGGTTGTCATGCCCAAAACATCGGCAATCAGACAGGCGTGCTGGCCGCCGGCCCCACCAAAACATTGCAACGCATAATCAGTGACATCATAGCCACGCTGTACGGAAATTTTCTTGATCGCATTCGCCATATTTTCAACGGCAATTTTTAAAAACCCGCTGGCAATGGCTTCGGCGCTCAATGTCACACCGGTGGTTTTGGCCACCTCTTCAGCCAATGCGGTGAATTGGCGTTTGACCGGCACCGCATCAAGCGGTTCATCCTGATTTGGCCCGAACACAGACGGAAAAAATTCAGGCTGCAGCTTGCCAAGCATGACATTGCAATCAGTCACCGCCAACGGCCCACCACGCCGGTAACAGGCCGGGCCGGGATTCGCGCCAGCGCTTTGCGGGCCCACCTGAAACCGTCCATTGTCAAACCGGCATATTGACCCGCCACCAGCCGCGACTGTATGGATCAACAACATTGGTGCATGAATACGCACCCCGGCAACCATGGTGTCGAACACCCGTTCATAAGCGCCCTCATAATGCGCTACATCGGTCGATGTGCCGCCCATGTCAAATGTGATGACCTTGTCAAAACCGGCCTGATTAGCGGTTTTAACAGCGCCAACAATGCCGCCAGCCGGGCCGGACAAAATCGCATCCTTGCCCTGAAACAAACCCGCATCAGTCAGCCCGCCATTGGATTGCATCATCTGTAATTTAGTCTGCGCCGACGCATCAAGATCACCTGCCAATCGATCAATATAGCGGCGCAATATCGGCGACAGATAAGCGTCGGCGACAGTGGTATCGCCGCGTCCGACAAATTTGATCATCGGGCTGGTGCCATGGCTTGTTGAAATCTGACTAAAGCCAATGCGTTTGGCCAATGCGGCAATCTTCTGTTCATGCGCCGGCACCCGGTAGCCATGCATCAGCACAATGGCAATGGCGCGGATACCATCGTCAAACGCCGCTTGTAAACGCGGCGCCAGATCATCGAGATCAAGCGGCAGCAAAATATTATCATTGGCATCGACCCGCTCACTGACCTCTTCAATCCGCTCATACAGCATTTCGGGCAAAACGATATGCTGGTCAAACAGCCGTGGCCGCGCCTGATAGGCGATACGCAACTGATCACGAAACCCACGGGTAACAACAAGCAAGGTGCGGTCGCCTTTGCGCTCCAGCAAGGCGTTGGTGGCAACTGTGGTGCCCATTTTGATCGCATCGATATGCTCGGCTGGCAGTGTCGCGTCAGCCGCCAGCCCCAAAATGTCACGAATCCCCTGCAAGGCAGCGTCATCATAGGCCTCTGGATTTTCCGACAGTAATTTATGGGTGATGAGTTGGCCATCCGGGCGGCAGGCCACAAGATCGGTAAATGTGCCACCACGATCAACCCAAAATTGCCAGCCTGATGTGCCTTTTGTTGTCATCTCATTCATCGCCGCATCTCCACCCGCGTTAGCCACCACAATCGGTCATAACAGGGTTACGTTGACAATTTATCGACAAATTGTCAACGTAATTTCACAAGGGCGCGGATCTCAAAGCACAAAAAAAGGGCTGCGATGTTTCGCAACCCTCTATTTTTTGGATTTTTTTGTAAATCTATGGTCTAACGCTTGGAGAACTGGAAGCTCCGGCGGGCTTTTGCTTTGCCGTATTTTTTCCGTTCAACAACACGTGAGTCACGTGTCAGGAAGCCACCCGATTTCAGTGCCGGGCGCAAGCCTGGTTCAAACAATGTCAGAGCGCGGCTGATGCCGTGACGCACCGCACCGGCCTGGCCGGATAATCCGCCGCCGCGCACCGTGGCAATCACGTCAAATTCACCAAGACGTTCAGTTGCCTCAAATGGCTGTGCCAAAATCATTTGCAACACCGGGCGGGCGAAATATTCAGCGACATTTTTGCCATTAATCGTCATCTGGCCGGTGCCACGCTTGACCCATACACGGGCGGAAGCGTCTTTCCGGCGTCCGGTGGCATATGACCGACCCAGATTATCAATTTTTGGTTCGGCTGGTGCCTGCGGTGCAGCTTCAACCGGTGCCTCATCTGCAAGCGCACCAAGTGCGGCCATACCTTCGGCTTTTGTTTCTGCAGATTGCACTTCTGCGTTTTGCGTATCTTCTGCCATAACTACCTCTTATTCTTGTCGTTCATGCTGGCAATATCAAGCGCAACAGGCTGTTGTGCCTCATGCGGATGGCTTGGCCCAGCATAGATATGCAGGTTACGCATCGCCTGACGACCAAGCGGGCCGCGCGGGATCATCCGTTGCACAGCTTTTTCAATCACCCGGGTAGGAAACCGACCATCGAGAATCTTGTCAGCGGTACGCTCTTTGATACCGCCGGGATAACCGGTGTGCCAATAATAGGTTTTTTGTGACCGCTTATTTCCGGTCAGACGCACCTTTTCGGCATTGACGATGATGATATGATCGCCACAATCCATATTCGGTGTGTAGGTCGGCTTGTGCTTGCCACGCACACGCATCGCGACCAGCGACGCAAGACGCCCAAGAACCAGATCAGCCGCGTCAATAACGAACCAGCTTTTCTCAATATCTTTTGGCGTTGCGACATATGTCCTTGGCAAAGGCATGTTACAATCTCCACTTCAATTATGACCGGCCAGAAACCCTGCCCGCATCAGCTCTGCCGCGGGTTATAGGGTGGTTTTGACATCACGTCAAATTAATAATTGGCACAAAAATTTATTTTATATATAATTTTCAATATGTTGATTGTGTGGTTTTATTTTACCACATTTTTTAAGCAATAAATTCCTGTGGTTATGATCAATCAGTCCAGCCGCTATGCCGGCAGCAACAAATCATTTGAATAAAAACCGGTGGGTTGATAAGGGTAAACACGGGGTTGCCAGAAACCAGTTAACCAGAAACCAAGTTAGCCAATAACCAATTAGAAAGATGCAGCATGTTTATCCTGATCGATAATTACGACAGTTTTACATGGAATTTGTGGCATTTTTTGTCGGATCTCGGGGCTGAGGTTGAAATCAGGCGCAATGACGCCTGCAGCGTGTCCGATATTATCGCCTGCCAGCCGCAGGGTGTGATCATTTCGCCTGGCCCCGGCATACCCGAAGATGCCGGCATCACCATTGATCTGATCACCGCCTGTCATGACGCCGCGCTGCCGTTATTCGGTGTCTGTTTGGGGCATCAGGCATTGGCCGTCGCCTTTGGTGCGAAGATAAAGCGCGTTGATCCGCCGGTTCATGGGAAATTATCGCGGGTTGTGCGGACGCACAGCAATGTTGTGACAACGGATATTTTCGCGCTCTGCCCGGAAAATTTTCCCGTCACCCGCTATCATTCGCTGGTGGTCGATGAAGCCACGCTGCCACCCGAACTGACCGTCACGGCGCGCACCGAGGCTGGTGCGATCATGGGATTGTCACACGCCACAGCCGAACTGCATGGCGTTCAATTCCATCCCGAGTCAATTGCATCCGTTGCCGGTTATCGTATTCTGGCGCAATTCCTGCAAATCTGCGGACAGCAGAGTGTCGATACCGATCAGCTTGCCCAGCTAGAGACGCAGATTTTACGTCTGGATGAGCGGTTTCCCGGGCAGATGCACGCTTAATAGTACTGCGCCCAAAAATGGCCCCAAAAAAAGGTTGGCCCAGATACGCGTTACCGACACGCATCTGCCATAATCGGGTGGCTGACAGCAGCAATATCGACAAGATCCCCGGCTTTTCCGGCATAACGATAGAGACGTTTATTTTGCTCGGGATAGTCAACAACGTCACAATCCAGACGCTGTCCGACAACAATACATGTCATTGGCGATGACCCGGTATTTCGCAGATCATGCGCCTCACCATCAGCCGGATAGGCAATAAAATCGCCAGCTTCAACCTCAAACATATCCGGCCCGATCCGCGCCGTGCCATTACCCGCTATGATATAAACACATTCTTCCGCGCAGACATGTCGATGAAATTCGGAAGCAACCGACCCAACCGGCAAAGTTGTCAGGTGAAACCCGAGATGTTGCAGCCCGCCAAGGTCACCAAGCGGCTTAGTGACGCGCTTTGCGCGCGGATTTAAAAAATGCGTGTTCTCATGCCCCGACATTTTCGCAATCTGTGTTCGTGTAAGGATTTGTTTCTGACCCATCTCACTCTCCTGTTCGGCTTGTGACAGCCAGCATAATGCAATTAACCAGGGCGAAACCGACAGCGGCAAGCGCGGCAAATCTGATCACCCGGCAGACTTGCCAAGCCTTGGCCGGGTCAATATAGTCGGCGGCGCATATTTTTGCGGCCCCCACATCGGGGATTTTAGCCACATAGGGAACTTTAGCATGTCTGACGTCATTAAAACCGCCCTAACGGCTCTGATCTCTGGCGCGCGCCCCGGCCCGGCAGCTATTCGTGATTGTTTTAATGAAATAATGGATGGCGCCGTGAGCGACGCACAGATGGGTGCGTTTTTAACCGCGCTTCAGATCCGTGGTGAACAGGTCGATGATATCGCCGCAGCAGCCACTGTTATGCGGGAAAAAGCCACCACAATCAGCGCCAGCGACGCGACGATGGATATTGTTGGTACCGGCGGTGACGGCATAGGTACCTATAATATCTCAACAGCAGCGGCTTTTGTCGTTGCCGGCTGCGGCGTGCCGGTCGCCAAGCATGGCAATAAGGCGGTGTCATCACAAAGTGGCGCGGCGGATGTGCTGTCGGCTCTTGGCATCAGGCTTGATTGCGATTTTGCCTGCCTTACACAAGCGCTGGACGAGGCCTGTATCGCCTTTTTAATGGCACCACGCCACCATGCGGCGATGCGTCATGTGGCACCGGTGCGGGCTGCGCTGGGGGTGCGCACCATTTTTAATATGCTCGGGCCATTAGCCAACCCGGCACTGGTCAAACGGATTATGGTTGGCGTTTATGAGCGCAGCTATTGTGCGCCATTTGCGCATGTTCTTGCGCAACTTGGCACCACCCATGCTTGGGTTGTGCATGGTGCGGATGGTCTCGACGAGGTCAGCACCACCGGCCCGACCCATGTGGCCGAATTAAAAGCTGGTAAGGTGCGCGAATTCACTATCGCGCCGCAGGATATTGGGCTACCAACCGTAACCCTTGATGATTTGACTGGCGGTGATGCGGCGCATAATGCGCGTCATTTACGCGGGCTGTTAGCGGGTGATACCGGCGCGTATCGTGACATTGTTTTGTTTAATGCGGCGGCAGCGCTTGTTGCTGGCGGTCATGAAACCAATTTGTCCGATGCAGCGCAGCGCGCCGCTGCATCGATTGACGATGGCCATGCCAACGCCGCGCTGGACAAGCTGATCACCATCACCAACGGCTGATGGCTGTTGTGGAGACAATTTGATGGATAATGTTCTGGCCAAAATTATTGATGAAAAACATGCTGAGGTGCGTGCGCTTGCGGCGCGGCAAAGCTTTGCTGATCTGGATCAGGCGGCACAATCCGCATCCGCACCGCGTGGATTTGTTGCGGCGCTGCAGACCGCATCGCTGCATGGTTACGGATTGATTGCCGAGCTGAAAAAAGCCTCACCCTCAAAAGGCCTGATCCGCGCTGATTTTGACCCGGCCAGTCTGGCCAGCGCCTATCAGCAGGGCGGCGCAAACTGCTTGTCAGTGCTGACCGACCGCAACTGGTTTCAGGGTGCGCCGGAATATCTGGTTGCGGCGCGGGCCGCTGTCAGCCTGCCGGTGCTGCGTAAAGATTTTATCATCGACCCGTTGCAGATTGTCGAATCGCGCGGCCTCGGTGCCGATGCGATATTGCTGATCATGGCGGCTTTGGATGACGCAAAGGCGGCCGAACTTGAGGCCTGCGCCATTGAATATGGCATGGATGTATTGATCGAATGCCATGATAACGCAGAAATTGAGCGGTCGCTGAAGCTGAAATCACCGCTGATCGGGATCAATAATCGTAACCTGAAAACCATGGAAATATCGCTTGATGTTGGCGCGGCAATGCTGCCGCAGCTGCCGGCAGACAGAATAGCCGTTGCCGAAAGTGGTTTGTTTCACCCGGCAGATTTGGCGCGGATGGCGGCCAGCGGCGCACGCTGTTTTTTGATTGGCGAGTCACTGATGCGCGCCGATGATGTGGCGGCGGCAACCGCCGCAATTCTTGCCAACCCGGTCACCCCAGCCGCATGAATAGCGGAATGATCGCCAAATAAACCGCCCAATAAACCGCCAGATAAACCACCAGTTACAGGAAAAAAATCATGGCTGAATTTACGCATTTTGATAGCGACGGCAACGCGCATATGGTTGATGTTGGCAGCAAACCGGCAACAGCCCGCTGTGCCATCGTCAAAGGCCATGTCAAAATGGCACCCGCAACGCTGCAAATGATCATCGACGGCACCGCCAAAAAAGGTGATGTTTTGGGGGTGGCGCGGCTGGCCGGCATTATGGGGGCAAAACACACAGCGACGCTGATCCCGCTCTGCCACCCGATGGGGCTTGATCATGTCAGCATTGATATGCAGCCAGATGACAAACTGCCCGGCATCAGCATCACCGCAACATGCAGCGTCACCGGGCCAACCGGCGTCGAGATGGAAGCCATGACCGCGGTCTCTACTGCCGCTTTGACGATTTATGATATGTGTAAAGCGGTGGATCGCGGCATGGAAATTGGCGCCATACGCCTGACCCATAAATCAGGCGGAAAATCCGGTGTGTTTGATGCCGAGTAGTGACAAAAAACCCGCTTTACTGCCAGTCAGCAAGGCCCGACAACGCATTTTAGACGCGCTGGAACCGACCAGCAGCACGACCATTCCGCTCAGCCAGGCGCTGGGACGGTTTCTGGCGGATGATATTCCGGCCAGATTGACATTGCCGCCACATGATGTCTCGGCAATGGATGGCTATGCTGTTCGGGCAGCAGATGTTGCCACATGTCCGGCAGAACTGATCCGTGTCGGCGAATCTGCGGCCGGTCATCCCTGGCCCGGGCACCTCGAATCCGGTCAGGCGGTGCGTATTTTTACCGGCGCCTATGTGCCGGATGGTGCCGATACCATTGTGATTCAGGAAAATGTTGATGCCGCGCAGGAAGCTGATAACACGCCGATCACAGTGCATCAGGGCGCCGCGAAAGGCCGCTTTATTCGGCCGGCCGGGCTGGATATTTCAGCCGGTGATATGGCGCTTGCAAAAGGCACCTGCTTGTCGGCCCGATCAATCGGGCTGGCCACTGCCGCCGGTGCCACCAGCGCGACAGTATCTGTACCGCCACGCATTGGCATCCTGTCGACAGGTGACGAGCTTGTCGCCGCCGGAAAAACCCCTGGCCCCGGCCAGATCATCAGCTCAAATGCAGCCTTTTTGACAGCATTTGTGAAAAGTTACGGGGCTGAAGCGGTTGATCTTGGTATCATTAAAGATCGACCCGGGGCGGTCTTTAATGCTGTCACCGCTGCGGAAAATCTGCAATTGGTGGTGACAACCGGCGGCGCTTCGGTTGGCAGTCATGATCATATCGCCAGTGATTTAGCCGCCGGTGCGCTGGATTTCTGGAAAATCGCCATGCGCCCGGGCAAACCGCTGATTTGGGGGAAAATCGGTGACACCCCGTTATTGGGTCTTCCCGGAAATCCGGTGTCTACCGCCGTCTGCGCGCTGGTTTTTCTGGCTCCGGCAATCTGTAAACTTGGCGGCGGCACCCCTCAGCACTATGTTTTTTCAGCCCCGCTGACGACCGACATGCCGGAAAATGACCAACGTCAGGATTATATCCGCGCCACCCTCACCACTAACGCAAACGGCCAGACCCAGATCCGCCCGGCACCACGTCAGGACAGCTCGATGATGGCAACGCTTGCCCATGCCAATGCCTTTATCGTGCGCCCGCCTTTTGACCCGCCAAAGGCGGCTGGTGATCGCGTCGATGTCCTCCCCATGCCCCGGCTGTTTTAATCGGCCAATTAAAAAAATCAAAAAACCAGTTGCGTGAAAGCCTGAACATATATAGAACGTTACATGAACGAAAACGGACATATGCTGCATGGGGGTCACTATGCTCACGCAAAAGCAAAGCGAACTTTTGGCGTTTTTAACATCACATATGGCGGAACATGACGTCCCCCCCTCATTTGATGAGATGCGCGATGCCTTGGGTCTGGCATCAAAATCGGGTATTCACCGTCTGGTATCGGGCCTTGAGGAACGTGGCTATATCCGGCGGCTTGCCAATCGCGCCCGCGCCATCGAAATTCTGCGGCCAGCTGCCGCCGGACAGGCTATAACCCGCGCTGTCAGCAGCGCTGTTGAACATGTCACACTGCCCCTATTAGGCCGGATTGCCGCCGGTACCCCGATTGAGGCGTTGAGCGATCCGACAACACATCTTGAGGTGCCAGCCAGCATGATTGGCAGTGGCGAACATTTTGCCCTGGAAATTATCGGTGATTCAATGACCGGTGCGGGTATTTTGGAAGGCGACACAGTGTTGATCCAGCGTGCCGATACAGCGCATCATGGGGATATTGTCGTGGCGCTGATCAACAAACAGGAAGCCACCCTGAAAACCCTGCTCAAAGAGCCGGGCCGTGTGGGGCTGGAAGCCGCCAATCCGAACTATGAAACCCGTTATTTCAGCACTGGCGAGGTTGAAGTGCAAGGCAAGCTAGCTGGCCTGATCCGGAATTACTAGAGACATAGTTGACCCCTGTTTTATCTATATATAACAGATAATTGTCATCCATATCTTGCGTAAAATAATAAATTGGTTTTGCGGTTCTGCATGGGTAAAGCGGGGTTGCCAGAGAGATAATTACATCTGTATTGCGGTCATCACAGGCTGCCGACAGCCCGTGCCGTTTTAACACAATGGCAACCGCCTCACCCCGCCGCAATTGATGCTGGCAAAATTCATTACAGAGCTGAATTTTTTCCGGGTCAGCATGCTGGCCAAGGCGCAGCGCCGCCATATCGATCAAAAATGCGGATAGCCGTCGATAGATTGTCAGCTCGCCGCCGGCACTGCCAGCGACCACGGTTGGGCTGCGGTTTTGTGCAAAAATCACCGCATCGGGCAACGGTTTCAGGCTGCCGATCAAGCAGGCAAGCCCAACCATCCCCCACCCCGCAAAACGCCATGGTGCGGTGCATGCGTAGCCCACAACAACGCCCATCACCAACAATGCCAATACCACATATCCGGGCGGCCCCACCGCGCTATCGGCAAACGGCAATTCGGCAAAGAATTCGGCCGTGTGAATCAGCATCACAATTCCCAATTCCAGCACCGGGGCGATGATGCCGCTTGCCCCAAATGGCAGCGCCAGCATATAGAGCAACGCCGCTGGCATGATCCAAAAGCCAGTCAGCGGGATACCAATCATATTGGCAATTACCCCCCACGGGGTAAAGCTGCCAAAATGCTGCGCGGTAAACGGCGCTGTTGCACAATTCGCCAGAAATGATGCAATGATGATACCGGTCACATAACGCCACAGCCAATGCCGCCGCTGCATGGGTCGGTGTTGGGTTTTTTCATACGCCATCACCAATATTGCGGTTGCCGCAAAACTCAGCTGAAAGCCAGCGCTGAACAGAGCCACCGGGTTCAGCGCTAAAATCACAAAACCCGCCAGCGCGACATTACGCATGGTCAATGCCCGCCGGTCAATCAGCACCGCCATAATGACCAGCAAAGTTATCATAAAGGCGCGCATAGCGCTAACCGATGCGCCGGACAGACACACATAGATCAGCCCGATCAAAATCGCCACCACCGCCGCATATTTATGGATCGACACACGGCTTGCCCAGGCTGGCAGCAAGGCGGCGATCGCCAACGATAAGCGCCGCGGCGATACCACCGGCCGGCTTCGCCAGCGCGTCATTCAGGTCTTTTGCCTGTGCGGCCCGCAGCTTGCCAAGCACTAATGACATAGTGAGTTTTGCCGACACTGCCAAAACCCTGATCGAAGAGGTGACAAAGCCGCTTGCGACAATATCTGCAACCCGCGCATTACGGCCAAAATCAGTGGTGCCGGGCAGGATTCTCCGCGGCGGTGGAAACAGCCGCACACGCATTTCAATCACCGCCCCGATCGTGGCGGCTGTCGGCACAGTCTTGCTGGTCACACGCACCCGGGCATTAGCCAGTTGCGGACAGTCAGAATCCTTCCCGATAATTTTCACCCAAAGCCGACTGCGGTCTAAAGCCCACCTGTCAATATTGAGAAGTTCTGCGGTGATTTTCACCTCTGACGGGGCGGCAAGATAGGCTGACTGATGCAGATTATATTGCACCGCCGCCAGATTAAAGCCGGCGGCAGCACAAAATAATGCAAATATGAAAGGCCCGATCACGGCGATTTTCCGCCTGCGGAGATACACCCAGATAAACAAAACCATCAGCCCCAGCATCAGGCATATGGCGGCGCCGGTGATCTGCATCAGTCTGGTGCCCCACAACCAGCCATCGCCGAGACAGTGAAGGCCAATGATGCCACCCATAAAGCTGCACAAATAGATGATGATGCGTCGTTCGGTAATAATCAGGGGTGCCATTTTCGCTTGCATTGGTGTACATTCGCGCATCATTTGACCGGCTGTCCCAGCCTATCAGAAAGGCCTTAATGAATAATGAATGTGGTCACCCGATTTGCGCCCTCACCGACTGGATATCTTCATATTGGCGGTGCCCGCACAGCGCTTTTTAACTGGTTATTTGCGCGGCATCATGGCGGCACCTACCTGCTGCGCATTGAAGATACAGATAAAGCAAGATCAACCGATGATGCCGTCGCCGCGATTCATGACGGGCTGGACTGGCTTGGCCTTGCCGGCGACCGGCCAGCGGTCAGCCAATCTGCACAAAGCCATCGACATGCTGAAGTGGCAGCACAGCTTATTGAAAAAGGTGCCGCCTATCGCTGTTATTTAGATGATGCCGAACTGCAGGATCTCCGCCAGCAATGCCAGGCAAATGGCGACGCGTTACGCTCACCCTGGCGGGAACGCCATGCGGCTGACGCGCCCGATCGGCCCTTTACCGTTCGGATGAAAATGCCGTCAGATGGCAGCACAACAATTGATGACGCTGTTCAGGGCGCGGTGACAATTCAAAACAAGGTTTTGGATGACATGGTGATTTTGCGTGGCGATGGCAGCCCGACCTACATGCTGGCTGTCGTTGTTGACGATCATGATATGGGCATAACCCATGTGATCCGCGGCGATGATCATCTGAACAATGCATTCCGTCAATTGATGGTGTATCAGGGCATGGGGTGGCAGGCACCGGTTTTTGCCCATATCCCGCTGATCCACGGCAGCGATGGTGCAAAAATGTCAAAGCGGCATGGCGCACTTGGTGTTGACGCCTATCGCGAGATGGGATTCCTGCCGGATGCGATGTTTAATTATCTGTTGCGACTTGGCTGGAGCCATGGCGACACTGAATTTTTCAGCCGGGCACAGGCTGTTGACTGGTTTTCGCTGGATCAGGTTGGCAAGTCGCCGGCCCGGTTTGACCTTGAAAAATTGCGCGGGGTGAATGCGCATTATCTGCAACAGCTTGATGCAGCCAGTCTTTTTGATTTGATTCTGCCACATATCACATCAACGAGCCAGCACGCCAAAGACCGGGTGATCGCGCTATTGCCATTGTTTAAAGAGCGCGCCAAAACGCATCTTGATATTCTGCCGCTGCTGGATTTTTTACTGCATGACGGCGCACCGAACATGACCGACGATGCAGCCGAGCTACTCACCAGTGAGGCCAAAGACAGGCTGTTAAAGCTTGCCGAAACCCTTGCGAACAGCAGTTGGCAAAAAGCTGATTTAGAGCAGAATCTGCAGGCGTTTTTAGAGCATAACGGGCTGAAAATGCGTGATATTGGTTTACCATTGCGGGCCGCTGTAACAGGAATGAAACAAACCCCGTCTATAGTCGACATTATGGCGGCGTTGGGTGAGGACGAAACCCTTGGCAGACTTCGCCTAGCTTGCAAATAAAGTGAGTTTGCGGTAAATCATTGATCGACGCTGTGGATTAACGCCGGTTCGACAGCCTTCAAATGAATCTATTCCAACTTTGCGCGAGAGGTTCGCTTATGGCCGACAGTCAAAAACCTGAGAAAACTGTTACTGTTACTGACAATAGCACAGGTAAATCAGTCACCCTGCCGGTCAGCAGTGGCAGCATCGGCCCGGATGTCATCGATATTCGCAAACTATATGCCGAAACCGGCATGTTCACTTTCGACCCGGGCTACGGTGCCACCGGATCATGCGTTTCCGGGCTCACCTATATTGACGGTGAAGAAGGTATTTTGCTGCATCGTGGTTATGCCATTGAAGACCTTGCCGAAAAGTCAGATTTTCTTGAAGTCGCTTATCTTCTGCTCGAAGGCAATCTGCCAACCGTGCAGGAAAAGGAAAAATTTGATGGTGCCATCACCCGTCACACAATGGTGCATGAGCAACTCTCGATCTTTTTACGGGGGTTCCGGCGTGACGCGCATCCAATGGCTATTTTATGCGGCGTCACCGGTGCCTTGTCTGCATTCTACCATGACTCGACCGATATTCACGATCCGCAACAGCGGATGATCGCATCGCGCCGGTTAATTGCCAAAATGCCAACCTTGGCGGCGATGGCGTATAAATACTCGCTTGGCCAGCCATTTAACTATCCACGCAATAATTTGTCATATGCTGAAAACTTTTTGCATATGTGTTTCGCCGTGCCTGCCGAAGAATATGTTGTTGATCCCATCCTGGCTGATGCCATGGATAAAATCTTTATCCTGCATGCCGATCACGAGCAAAATGCCTCAACCTCGACAGTGCGTCTTGCCGGATCATCCGGCGCCAACCCCTTTGCCTGTATCGCGGCTGGCATCGCTTCTTTATGGGGGCCAGCGCATGGCGGCGCGAACGAGGCCGTGCTGGACATGCTGAACGAGATTGGCCACAAGAAAAACATTCCTGAATATATTAACAAAGCGCGTGATCGTGATGATCCGTTCCGGCTGTTCGGATTTGGCCACCGGGTGTATAAGAATTTCGATCCGCGTGCGATGGTTTTGCGCAAGGCCTGCCATGATGTGCTGGACAAGCTGGGGATACATGACCCGCTGCTTGAACTCGCAATGGAGTTGGAACGCATTGCCACCGAAGATAGCTATTTCATTGAAAAGAAGCTCTATCCGAATGTGGATTTCTATTCAGGCATTATTCTCAAAGCCATGGGATTCCCGACATCAATGTTTACCGTGCTGTTTGCTGTTGCCCGCACAACCGGCTGGATCGCGCAATGGAACGAGATGATCAAGGACCCGGCACAGCGTATCGGCCGACCCCGGCAACTCTACACAGGCCCGGAACAGCGCGCCTATATTGATCTGTCGAAACGTTAAGCAGATGTCCCGGGCAGCAGCCATCTGCCAAGTGCTGCCGCCACCAACTGATCAAAACCGTCAGCCTCGCGAACCAGACAAGAGCGCAGTTCCATGGCTGTGTGATAGGCTTTCATTTTTGCCTGCGGATCGTTCAGCGTACGGCTAACAGCCTCTGCCAGATGCGCCGCTGTCAGGTTTTCCTGAAACAAAAACGGATAAACCTCACGCCCTAAAATCGCATTTGGCAAAATCACTTTCCGCATATCGACAATCATCCTGCCGAGTGTGGCGCTGAGCCATGACGCCTTGTAACAGGCGACACCCGGCGCCCCAAAAAGTGCCGCCTCTAGCGTCACCGTCCCTGACGCCGCAATCACCGCGTCACAGTGGGCCAGCACCTCTGCCAGATGCTGATCACCATCAACAATTTCAATCGGCTGTTCAGCGCAAAGCGCGCTGATCATATGGTGGTATTTTGGCACCGCCGGCAAAGTGACAATGGCGTTCGGAAAATTCTGCCGCAATTTGCCCACCGCCGCCACCATAACGGGCAAAATCTGGCTAATTTCAGAATTGCGACTGCCCGGCAAAAGCACAATGCGCGGCGCGGATGATGCTGTGCCAGAGGATCTTGAGCCAGAGGGTGCTCTCGGCTTTTGCGCCTGTATGTCAAAAGCTGCCGGATGCCCAATAAAGTGGCTTTCCAAACCGAGCGGCGCAAAATAATCCGGTTCAAACGGAAACAGGCAGAACAGCCCATCAAAGGCCCGGGCGAATTTATGCCGCCGCCATTTGCCCCATGCCCAAACCGTCGGGGCAACAGTGTGAATAATCGGGGCCGACCAACCATGACGTTGCATCTGCCGCTTTAAACGCGCTGCAAAACGTACCGAAAAGCCTTTCGCATCAACGGTCAATATCAGTTTCGGTCGCTGCTGCAGTACCAAATCAACCAGCTCATCAGCAAACGCCGACAGCTGCCGATAATGCTGTATGGCCGCACCAACGCCGATCAGTGATAATCGGCTCATATCACCGACCGAGCGCAAGCCTTCGGCGGCCATATGCGGCCCGCCCAGCCCAATCCATTGCTGTTGACCATAATGCTGATGCACCGCCCGCATCATCCGGCTCGCCAGCACATCCCCTGACGCCTCACCCGCTAGAATGAAGATTGGCGCGGTCATTTTTGTGCCGTTGCTGATATGCCGACAAATGTCAGCCGATGTTTTTCGCATAAATCCGAGATAAGCGGCAGATCATCAGCCAACATCACCGCACCAGCCTCAATCGCCAGAACATGAATGCCGGCCGCCGCCGCCGCTTGCAGCGTATCACCCCCGATAAACGGTGTGTCCAGCCGCTGATCCTGTCCCGATTTTTGCATTTTCACAAACACCGCCACCCCGGCATGGCTGTCGATCAGCCCGGCTGAACGCGCCAGCATTGCCGATGTGCCCTCGGCAGCTTCAATCGCCAGAATCCGCCCATTCTGAACGACAACTGCCTGACCAACATCACTGTTTCCCAAACGATCCAACAGATCGACACCGATCTCAATCATAGTTTCGCCAGCGGCGTCCAGCGGCGGGCCAGCAACATGCCCCAGCGGCATGGCACGGTCTGTCAGAAATTGTGAAACAGGCAAGGTGGTGATGCCATGCTCGGCAAAATATTGGGTGATGACCCGCAAAACCGAATCATCGCCACGTCGCACTAATTTGCTCAAAAGTTTGATCGCTGCGGCATCGGGACGAAGCGCCGCCAGCGATGGCCACGCCACCTTACCAACCATCACCAGCTCGCTACAGCCACATTTATTCAGCTGGCGTTGGATCTGGCCAATCGCACCAAGCCTGACGGACTGTGCCGTAAAACCGTCAAAGGCAGCATCCGCCTGCCCCTCGATCGCAAAGATAAACACTTCATAACCAAGTCCAGCGGCTGCCTTGGCAACCTGCAGCGGCAACACCCCGCGCCCGGCAATAATGGCAAGATGCGTCATCACCTCTCCCGCTCCACAGCGTTATGGTCGCTTATAGGTCTGACATACCCCATTGCGGCCTGCGGTTTTGATAAATTCAAACACAGCATCATATTCGGCAGTGCCTGAAAACCGCTCTTGTACAGCCGTCAGCCGCGTCGCAAACAGCCCGTTACCGCGAATAAGATTACGGAATAAATCGCGCAAACCGGCAATGATTTCGGGCGAAAATCCCCGCCGTTCAAGGCCAATCACATTAATGCCACTCAAAGTGGCACGGTTACCCGCTGCGATGGTGAACGGCATCACATCTGCGTCAACCAGACTATGTGCACCAACCATCGCATGCGCACCAACCCGGCACCATTGCTGAACCGCCGCAAAACCGCCCAGCATGACATGATCACCAATCTCCACATGGCCGCCAAGTGCGGCATTATTGGCAAAAATAACATGATCGCCAACCACGCAATCATGCGCCACATGCGCACCAGCAAAAAACAACCCGTTATTGCCAACGATCGTATACAACAAGACAAACGACGTAACAGAATACATAGAAAAAAGAACACAAAACACAAAA
>ERZ802822.740-NODE-740-length-22147-cov-9.709017_pt1 | contig 22147 bp, 22 predicted proteins | sample MGYA00345649_ERZ802822 | MGnify/ENA primary metagenome ERZ802822 (study PRJEB30503, sample SAMEA104212359) | marine metagenome | biome: Westerlies Biome; feature: [SRF] surface water layer (ENVO:00010504) within the epipelagic zone...; material: water...
GGTCTGTCATACCTGGTATTGTATTAATTTCTAAAAGAATTATTTTCTTACCTTTAATAAAAAAATCTAATCTACCCCAACATGAGCACCCAATAACATTATATGCTTTTCTAATGGTATTATTTAAAATATTTCGCGTCTCTTGTTCGATCTCAGGAAAAGTAAATTTAGTCAGATCTGATTTATATTTAGCATCATAATCATAAAATATATTACCTGGTATAATTCTTATGATAGGAAGGACGTTTTCATGAATAATAGCAGCAGTGTACTCCTCTGCTATTATTTTCTGCTCAATCATGTATTCACGGTTAGAATCAAATTTATTTATAAAATCATCATAATCAGTAGAATTCGAAATTAAAAATATGTTATTACTGGAACCTGAACATGTATCTTTGATAAAAAAAGAGGTACCGTATTTTTCTTTACAATAGTCATAGCTCTGTGAGTTATAAATTTCATAATCTGGAGTAGAGAGATTATTATCAGACCAAATACGTTTAGTTTGATATTTATTAAATGAAATTTTAGATGATTCAGTGCCAGAGCCACAGTAGGCTATACCAAATGAATCAAGATAACTTTGTACCGTTCCATCTTCTCCACCTTCACCGTGGATGAGATTAAATACTAATTCTACAGAATTTTCCTTGAGAAATGTCTCCAGCTTCGATGCAGAATCAGAGACCATATCATAATATATTACATTATGATTATTTTTTCTGAGACAGCTGTAGACATCATTTGAGCTTTTCAGGGAGATTTCTCTCTCATTAGACCAGCCACCTCCTAGTATGCAAATTTTAATTTCTTTATCAATCATTTTATTAAAATAACTTCTTCCTTCAACTTTATATTATAAACTGATAAGACTTTCCTTTTAACATAATCAAGTAGATTTAAAAAATCAGTAAATGATCCAGAGCCATCATTAATAAAATAATTTGAATGTTTCCTTGAAATATATATTCCACCAAAACGCTTGCCTTTAAGCTTAGCTCCTTCTATTAGTTTAGATGCATATTTATGAGGTGGATTTTTAAATATGCAGCCACATGATAATTGATTTACTGGCTGACTACTTTTTCTTTTATTATCAAGATTTCTAAGTAATTTCTTATCAAATATCTTTGTATGATTATAAAATTCTACTCCAATAATAATCGAACTTTTATTGATATTTGACTTTCTGTAGGAGTAGTTTAATTCTTTACCTTTTAGATAATAAAGGTCACCATTATGATCAAATAATTTAATCCTATGAACATGTGTAAGTATTTCTTTATCAAATGCGCCAGCATTCATATATAATGCTCCACCTATTGTGCCTGGAATTCCATAAAGATACTCAAAGCCAGAAATACTATTATTAAATAAATACTTTGCAATCTTGGTACATGAAATATTACTTGAACAGTATATATATTTATCATCATGGGATATCACTTTACTCATTCTCTTAAGACTGACGATGGTTCCATCATAATAATCAGTGATAAAACATATATTTGATCCATTCCCAATAAATAATTTCTTTTTTGTCAATTTTATTTTCAATAGTTCTTCGATACTTGTGGGACAGATGAACTCTTTACATATCCCACCAAGTCCTATAGTTGAAATATTCTTTAGTGGATAATTACTTTGAATCATTATCACGTAACATATTAAGTATATTTTTTATATCACCAGCACCCTGTAGTAGTAATATTGATTTGTTATCAATTATAGGTCTCAAAACATCCAGTACTTGGTCTAAGGTCTTGACATATAGCTTATTTTTTGTAGCAAGCTTTTTATATAAAAATTTACTATCATAAACAGATTTTTTTTCTCCAGCAGAATAAGTTGGCAAGAGTATTATATTATCAATACTTTTCAGTACTTTAGTTAAGTTGGGCCAAGAGCTTTTTGTACGCGAAAAGCGATGTGGCTGGAAGATCATTATGATATTTTTTTTTGGATATATCTTTCTAATAGTATCTATTGTGGATTTAATTTCAGTTGGATGATGGCCATAATCATCTATCGTAATAATACTTTTTTTATTAATTCGTATATTACGATGGATATCTAACCTTCTACTTACACCAAAGAATGTCGAGATTGATTTAACTATTTTAGTAATTTTTAAATCTAGATGTAAGCACACAGATATCGCTGCAAGTATATTATAAACATTATGATTACCAATTAGATTCGATGTTAAGTGATATACTTGATTATTATAAATCATATCAAATTTCATTTTTTTGTCATAAAAAACAATATTTTTAGCATATAAATCATTATTATCTTTTAAACCAAAGGTAAATATATTTCTGTTAATTTTTTTACATATTTTTTTTGAGTTTGAGCAATCTCCATTTACAAATGCTTGACCATAGAAAGGTATAGAGTTAATAAATTTTTGGATAGATTTTTTTAAATTAAGGAAAGAGTTCTGATAGTTTTCAAGATGCTCAGCATCCAAATTAGTTAGAACTACTAGGTGAGGTTTAAGGATTGTAAAATTAGGATCACTCTCATCAGTCTCAGTGATTAAATAATTGCTGTTACCTAATTTTACATGTGGATCATCTGTTTTTAACATGCCTCCTATTAAATAAGTCGGATCAAGATTATTATCGTGAAGAATATGGCTTAGTAGACTAGTAGTGGTTGTTTTACCATGTGAACCAGTTATTGATATTCCGTACTTGAGCCTCATAAGCTCAGATAGTATTTCCATTCGAGTCAATATTGTCATACCTTTTTTACGTGCATATTTTATTTCAACGTTATTGGCTTTAATAGCATTCGAATAAATTATTATATCATTAGGCTTAATTTTAGAACTGTCATGTCCTATGTATATTTTAATTTTGAGTTTTCGTAATCTTGTTATTGAGGAGCTATCAGCAATATCTGACCCATGGACTATGAATCCTAAATTGTGAAGTAATTCAGCAATGCCCATCATTCCCGCGCCACCAATACCAATTAAGTAAAACGATTTATTTTTAAGATGCTGAGTTATCGTATTTTTCATGGAGTTCTGGAATATTTTCTAAGATTATATCACTAGAATCCTCAGGAAAAAGAGATTTAACATTAATAGCCATAGTCTGCATATCTGAGATGTTATGAATAAGATGTTTTAAAGTGGATGATAATTTATCATTAAATTTCTCATTTTCTTCGATCACAACTGATGCATTATTATCTTCAAGGTACTTTGCGTTAATAAATTGATGGTTATCTGTGGCATATCTATATGGTATTAGTATGGAAGCTCTTCCAGACGCAGATATTTCGCTTAATGTCATAGAGCCTGCTCTAGATATAATTATATCTGCCCAATCATATAATCTATTCATTTCATAAGAAAACTCAATTACCTCATGAGTAATATTTAATAGTTTATATGTTTTTTGTAAAGAGATCTTATTGTTCAAACCACATACATGTTTTATGTTCAACTTTGTTGATAGTTCAGTTAGAGAAATAGGAATATTTTCATTGAAGAACATAGCGCCTTGACTACCTCCAAAAATTAAAATATTAGAGACATTCGTTTTTTTCATATATTTATATTTAGGATGCTCGATGTCCTTGAACAGAGATTTAATAGGATTACCTGATGATATAATTTTATTATTTTTTGAAAATGTACCAGGGAAAGTCTCAAATGTTTTTTTTGATATCATGTGATTAATTTTGTTTGCTGTACCAGGAACAGAATTCGCTTCATGGACATATACTGGGACTCTGCAAAAAAAAGATGCTAGGCTTGCTGAAGTGCTTATATACCCGCCAAACCCAAAGATAAAAATAGGTTTTTCTTTTCTGATTATAATATAACACTGAAAAAAAGCTTTTATAAAGTTAAGCAATCCTATAACTTTACCAAAAAAACTTTTGCCTCTTATGCCTGTGGAACTTATATGTTCCAATTTTATGACTTCATTATTAACTAATTTATTTTCTATACCTTTTTTAGTGCCAATCCAAGTTATTTTATAGTTAGTATCTAAAAGTCTCTCTGCTATATTTAACGCAGGTATAACATGTCCACCTGTCCCGCTAGCAGCTATTAGTATTTTTTTAGTCATTCGATAGTTCTATGGACAGCCTGACTATGAGACTGTTTATTTTCAATTTGAATTCTTACTAGGATACCTATGTAGGTAAACATTAGCAAAAGATTAGTTCCTCCATAGCTGATAAATGGAAGTCCCATGCCTTTTGTAGGAAATAAACCTATATTAACAAGAACATGTATGACTGTTTGAATCATCATCAATAATATAATTCCTAATATTAGATTAGAAGAAAATTTAGAAACATTGCTAGTGATTTTATAGAAAATGATAATACGCCAAAATATTATTACATAAAGCAAAAGTATAAATATTAAGAATATAAAACCAAGTTCCTCCCCTATTATAGCTAAAATAAAATCATTATACTGTTCTGGTAAATAAAATAGTTTTTGCATGCTAGATCCTAAACCTTGTCCAAAATAACCTCCAGATGATAATGCGATTTGTGATGCTATTATTTGATATCCACTTCCTTGAGGATCATCCCATGGACTTATAAATGCAAGGAGTCTTTGTATTCTGTAAGGATACATAACTATCAAAAGCAGAATAGGTATAATAGCGAGAGAGAGTACTTTCAAAAGATGCTTGATTTGAACATGTGATAGGAAGGAGAAAGTAATAAAAGCAACAAAAAGGAGTATCATGCTCCCAAAATCTCGTTGTGAGACAATAGCAAGCATAAGTATTGATAAAAATAAAAATATCTTTAGATAATTTTTATTAAAATCATTCCTAGAAATATAACCAGACAACCAGATAAAGAAAAATAATCTTGAAACTTCAGAGACTTGAAGAGTAAAGAATCCTAGATTAATCCACCTAGTTGCCCCATTAATTGTTACTCCTAGACCTGGAATATGAACTAAAAGAGAGATAATTAAGGATAATAATAAAAAATATTTTCCATAGTCATAGTAAAAATTAGTTTTTATATGTGTAATTATATATAGAACTACAAGTCCTAATATAATAAATATCAATTGCTTTTTGAAAAAGAATAATGGATTTGAAAACTTAGTGGCTGCAAAATCAACTGTAGATGATGTAACCATTACTAACCCAATAATTATTAAACTAGTTACACATGCTAAAAAAAGAGAATCGAGACCCCTGTTATCAAAAAAATTGATGATATTTTTAAGTTTTTCCAAGAACATAATTGCTCACAAGAGTTTTAAAGTGATTACCTCTATGTTCAAAGTTTTTGTATAAAGAAAAACTTGATGAACCTGGAGAAAAAAGTACAGTGCAATTAGATTTTAAATTAGCAAATATATAATCCGTTGCGTCTTTTAAGGTTTCAAGAAGAATAGTATCTATGTTTACAGATAATTGATTATTAACATATTCCCTATTTTCACCGATTAATATTAATAATTTGACCTTATTATTAATTGTATTTTTTAATGCATTATAAGAAATCTTTTTATTATCTCCCCCCATGATTAATACAATGTTACCTTCTACAGACTCTAATGCATTAAATGTTGAATCTGAATTAGTTGATTTTGAATCGTTAATATAGGTTACGCCATCATAAGTACAGAATCTTTCTAATCTATGTGATAAATGAGATCGTTTAGAGAATCCGAGCATAATCTCATCTATAGAAAGTCCCAATATGCTTATAACTGCAATACAGGCTGATAAATTGTAAGCCTCGTGCCTCCCATTAATCTTGTATTTTTCATCTTTATATGAAATAAAATTATAGTTTTTAAATTCTAAATTTTCTATAGATCTATTGTTAACATATATTGAATTATTCTTTACGTCAAAGGTAATACCTTTTTTAGAACATTCTAGATTATTATTTATTATTTTATGCTTTGCATTATCAAATATTTTTAATTTTGTATTGAAATATTTCTTCAATGTTTCATGTCTCTCTAGATGGTCCGTTGACAGATTCAAAATAACGGATATATGAGATTTTAGCTTTTTAATATATTCTAATTGATAGCTTGATATTTCCAGAACTATAAAGTCATAATTATCCTCAAGTGATTTAAAAACGGATACACCATTATTACCACATGCTAAAGATTTAATATGGTTACTATTCAGGATATCTGATATTAAGTTTACAGTTGATGTTTTGCCATTTGTGCCAGTAATACATATGTAGTTTAATTTTGTGATAGTTTGAAGAATTTCTATATCTGTAGTTATGCTACAATTGAGCATTATAAGCTTTTTAACTATAGAATTTTTTTTTGAAATTCCAGGGCTAATAATAATATAATCAATATTATTTAAATTTATTATATTATTTTCAAGAATTAATCGGCGATCTTTTATTTCAAGGATTTCTCTTGTCTCTAAAACCTGATAAGTAACTGATTCGTTATCAAAAAACTCTTTGCAGCTTTGATAAGTCATGCCTTTCCCGAGTATGAGAAAGGAGTCTTGATGTATATTCATCTAATTTTAAGTGTAGCCAAGGCGATTAATACTAAGATGAATGTAATAATCCAAAACCTCATAATTATTTTTGGTTCTGATAGTCCGGACAATTCATAATGATGATGAAGTGGTGCCATCTTAAAAATTCTCTTACCTTTTCTTAATTTAAATGATGCAACTTGAATAATTACAGACAATGCTTCAGCCACAAAGATTCCGCTCATGATTGCAAACGCTAGTTCTTGCTTAAGAATGATTGCTAATAATCCAAGAGAGCTCCCCAATGATAAGGAGCCACAATCACCCATAAATATTTCCGCAGGGTATGAATTAAACCAGAGAAATCCTAATCCTGCTCCGACAAGTGATGCAGCAAATATAGCAGTTTCTCCGGCGCCTTCAATATATGGTATCAACAAGTATGATGAAATATTTATATTCCCATGAACATAAGAAAAAATGACAAAAGCTGATGCAATCAAAATACAAGGTAATATAGCAAGTCCGTCTAGCCCATCAGTTAAGTTCACCGCGTTCGATGATCCAACCAAAATAAAAATTGACCATGGAATGAAAAGTATTCCTAAATAAAAACTATTTTCTTTTAAAAAAGGAAAAACTGATTCAATACTTCCAGTGTCCATAAAGAAATATAAAAATAACGTCATTATTGAGGCAAATATTATTTGTAGAAAAAGTTTAAATCTGCCTTTTATACCATCACTATTTTTTTTTATAAGTTTCTTATAGTCATCATAAAAACCAATGGACCCAAACCCAAGTATTCCAAATAATAGTATTAATATATAATTGTTAGATAAATCTGCCCACAAAATAGTTGATATCACTACTGAAGATATAATTATAATCCCGCCCATAGTTGGAGTTGTATTTTTATCATCAAGATGACTTTTAGGCCCATCTGCACGGATAGATTGATAGAATTGTTTATTCTTGAGGTAAGAAATAATATAAGGCCCAAGGATGAGAGAGATTACAAGTGCGGTCAGTGCTCCCATTACTATTCTCAATGTTAAATATTGAAATGCATTGAAGCCAGAATTAAATTGAGAGAGATACTCAAAGAAAGTTAAAAGCATTTTCTATTTCAACTCCTTTACAATGTAATCAAAATTCATAAAACGCGATGCTTTTACCAAGATAGTTGAATCAACGCCTGAGATTTTTTTAAGCTTTTTTACTATTTCATCCATGTTATCTGAAGTATAGCAATTCTCACCAAATATTAGTTCGGCATCTCTCCTATATTCTCCCATATAAAATAAATATTCTATACCTAATTGCTTTGAGAGTTGAAATATTGATTGATGGTGTTTTTGAGAATTTATACCTAACTCCCCCATATCTCCCATAACAAAGATCCTGTTCTTACTATAACTAGCTAATTGACGCAAAGCAGACTTCATAGATTCGGGGTTAGCATTGTATGAGTCATCAATAATCATAGATTTATTCTTTGAGTAGAGTGTATAAAACCGACCCTCAATTCCAGAAAATGATTTTAAACCATTAATTACATCATCAATAGTAGAACCAGATTCCATTGTTATTGCTACGCTAAATAGTATATTTATTGGTAATATGTTAGTAGTGTAATCTTTATCAACATTAAACTCACCATGCGGTGTCAACACACAATAGTCCGCCTCATCAGATTTCATAACATAATCTGCATTGCCTATTAAAGATAGAGTTGTTATTTTCTTACCCTCATTAAGTTTTTGCCATCGTGAGAAATTTGCATCGTCTATATTAAGAATTATATGCTTAGTTCTAGGATGAGAAAATATCTCTTCTTTTGTTTGGATAAGATTTTCCATACTTTTAAATGACTCCATATGAGCCTCTGAGACGTTCAATAAGGTGGTCAAATCTGGTTGCGAGATTTTAGTTAAATAGTTTATATCATTTTTTTTACTTGCCCCATGCTCGTAAATACATTTCTCTGTTTCATTGGAAGCATTCAGAACTGATAATGGTAGTCCTATTTCATTATTATAGTTTCCTATTGTTGCACTTGTTCTAAATGAAGTACTTAGTATAGATGTACATAATTTTGTTACTGTAGTTTTGCCATTAGTGCCTGTAATTCCAATCGTATGTGGTTGACCTATTTTATTTTTATATTTTTTAGCTATATTACCCAGCGCTTGAATGGAATTTTTAACAATTATAATTGGAGTAGACGAAGATATAAAATTATGAGGCTTTTCACATATTATACAAGCTGCTCCCTTATCAATCGCATCTGTTATATATTTATGTCCATCATTATTGATTCCAGAGATAGCCAAGAAAAGATCTCCTCTTTTGACTTCTCTACTATCGATAACTATTTTGCTGATTACTCTGTCGGTTCCTTCAAAAGAAGAAGATAAATACTCGGCTACATCTGATACTCTAAGATTCATAGTTATTGATAAGATTATTTAAATAAATGATATCATTATGTTTTACTTTTGAACTATTCTTAATGAGATAACTCTCATTTCCTTTGCCTAGTATAAAATTAATATGTTTTTTTGATGAATAGGTAAATAGATGTTTTATTGCTGTTTTGCGCGACTTGATAACAATATACCTTTTTCTATCATTAAAACCAGAGGTTATATTGTTAACTATTGAAGAGAGTTTTTCGTTACGTGAATTATCTTCAGTTATTATTGAAAACGAGGAATTACTATCAACAATTTTTCCAATAATAGCTCTTTTTGATGGGTCGCGATCTCCTCCACAACCAAAAAGTGTAGTTATGTGATTATATGATTTAAATTCTTTATAGATGTCTCTGAAAGACTGTACTGTATGCGCATAATCAATTATAAAAGTACCTTTACTTCTGGTTCTTATAACTTGCCTTCTGCCCGACAATTCACGAAGAGCGGTAATGGATGAGTTAATTAGTTTTATACCATAATTTTCAAGTTTTAATATTGAGCAAATCATCAATAAAGAATAAATATTAAAATGATTTTTATTAGCTTCGTCAAAAGTAACAACATGGTTATTTATTAATATTTTATTATCTTTCATATGTTTTGATATAATTTTCTTATTTTTATACCTTGATTTTGAAAAATAAAAACACTCTAGATTTCTATATTTACTGAAATTGTTTTTCATAAGTATGGATGAATCATAATTTAAAATAGCTTTTTTACTTTGTTTCAATATAGATAGTTTCGAATTAGAATAGTTTTTGATTGTTTTATGATAATCAAGATGATCACTATGGATATTTGTTATGCACGCATAGTCAAATGCTAAGCCCTTTACTCTTCCTTGATGTAAACCTTGTGATGAACATTCAATAATAATATAATCACATTTCTTAGAGACAAAATTTCTATAATATTTATAGATTACGTCAATAGGTGGGGTTGTATAATCACTATCCACTAATGCGGGATAGATTCCGCATCCCTCGCTTGTTATTACCCCCACTTTCTTTTTTAAATAGGTTAATGATTGTGCTAATAATAAAACAGAAGATGTTTTACCATTTGTACCCGTGATACCTATAGTTTTAACTTTATGTTTATATCCTATGAGATCAACATTAAACAACATATGAAAAAGATTATCTAAGTTTTTTTGAATTAAAAAAGGTATAGAAGTCTTTAGGTCACTTCGTTTGTATAAAAATTGCGTAACAAATCCGGATGCTCCATTAGATATTGCATTTTTTATATTTTTAAAATTTTTCGATTCATCAGAATCAATGGATATGAAAATTTGCCCTGATTTAACTTTTCTAGAATCTATACAAAACCTATCACTAAATTTAATAGCCCTTTTTGAGTTACTAATAATGAATTTTTCTAAATGTACTAAATTATTGTCTGTTATTAGCATAACTTATATCATTTAAAATTCTCATTGAATGTTGCATAAATTCGCCAAAAATAGGTGCTGCATGAAGACCTCCAGAGCCTTCCTTATTTTTTGGGTTCCTTACTATGACAGCAGCAACATATTTAGGTTCAGGGTCTCCTAGTATTCCAACAAATAAGGCGTTATGTTTATCTTTTGCATATTTGCCATCTACAATCTGTCTAACTGTACCTGTCTTGCCATAAACCGTGTATCCTTCTACTTTAGCCTGCCTTCCTGTTCCATCGTTTGAATGTACTACATCTCTCATCATATCTAATACTTTTATTGAGTTATCCCTATTTAAAATATTATCTTTTTTAAAGTCTTTATTATTTTTCAAATAATTTATTTGTACCCTGTTGCCATAATTAGCAAGTGTAGTGTAAGCACTTGCAAGATGCATTAGTGATGTTGAGAGACCATATCCATAACCGAGACTCATATGGCCTGAATTTGATAACTCAGATGAAAGCGGCAAAGAACCAGTTTTTGATCCAGGTAAATTTAGAAATAGTGATTGACCGAAACCTAGTTCATTTAATCCGTCTATAAGCTGTTTCTTTGAGAGTTTACTTGAGACTTTTGCTGCTCCGATGTTACTAGATAATTTAATAATATCTCTTGGACTTACTTTTCCTAAATATTTCCAATCTTTAATTTCTTTATCTTCAAGTAGAATAACGCCTGGTGCGGTATTTATTATTGTTGATTCACTAATTACTTCATTGTGTAAACCGTAGTATATTATCAATGGTTTAATAGTAGATCCAGGTTCAATTAAATCATAGACAGCCCGGTTTTTAATTTTCTTCCCTCTAAACTCACTCCTTCTATCTGGATTAAATGATGGATAGTTAGTCATTGACATTATGTCGCCTGTATTTGATTCAATTAAAATTATAGAGCCACTCTCAGCTTTAAATTTTGTAATATATTTTCTTAGGGTTTCATATGCAATTATTTGTATTCTTTTATCCAATGTGAGAAAAACATCTTGGCCTGGGACTGGTTTTCTTATAATGCCTATTGTTTCAATGGGACGACCGATATTATCTTTTTTCACTTTTTTCAATCCATGCTCTGGTAATAGAATTTTATTACTTATGAATTCAATGCCTTCTTGTCCTTTATCATCTATATTTGTAAATCCTATAATATTTGAAAAAGGTTTACCGCCTAGATAACTTCTTTTATTTTCATTAATAAAATAAAGATTAGGATTATTTAAACTCTTAATTTTCAAATAAAAATCTTTCGAGACATGTCTTTTCAAATAAAATTCTTTTTTATTTTTATTTTTATAAATAATTTGTTTTAATTTTTTTCAGATAAACCAAGATCTTTAGATAATTCCATAATAGATTTATTGTTACTCTTATATAATCTACTCGGATTAATGCAAAGAGTTTTTATTGGTAAAGACATAGCTAAAATATTATTGTTTCTATCATAGATACTTCCTCTTTGTGCGGTCAGTTTAACACTATGAATTTGCCTTTTTTCAGCCACTTCAAGAATATTCTCTTTGCATGATCCTTTATTAAAATAAAAACAATCCGTTGCATTAACTTGAATCTGATATAGTCTAAAAATTATTATTATCAAAACAAGAAAGGCTGCCACTATAAATAATGACAGCCTCAGGTTCTGATTTTTTTTTAGATTATTAATCAGCTTGTTGTCTTAAAAATGCTGGAATATCGAGAGATGTCTGATCTTCCTGCTGACTAACATTTACTTGTGTTATTGCATCATTTTTTGCTTCACTATTACTAGGATATGAAATACTAGGATTATTAGTTGTGCTTTCTTGTGTGCTTTGGTTAACTTCAGAAGAATTTACATCTATTTTATTATCTTGTGAAAAACCAGTAGCAATAATAGTCACACGTAAATCTCCGATGTTATCATCTTCTTTAATACAGCCAGTTATAATTTTAGCATCTTCATTTGCTATTTCTCGAATTTTACTACCAATAACCTCGAATTCATCAGTAGTTAGATCAGAACCAGAAGTGATATTAACTAATACACCGCTCGCGCCTTGAAGATCAATATTATCTAGTAGCGGACTACTAAGAGCTGCAGTTACAGCATCGATGGCACGATTCTCGCCTGATGAAACACCTGATCCCATCATGGCCTTACCCATCCCAGACATTACTGTTTTAACATCAGCAAAATCAACGTTCATGAATCCCCTGATAGTTATTATCTCTGTAATACCTTTAACAGCTCCTCTTAGAACGTCATTAGCGTTTTCAAATGACGAGAATATAGACTCTCCACCACCATATACTTCTTTCAATTTCGAATTAGGTATCACTATAAGTGAGTCCACCCATTGCTCAAGGTTATCAATGCCCTCTTGAGCGTTAGACATTCTCTCTGGACCTTCAAATTCAAATGGTTTGGTTACTACAGCAACCGTTAAAATACCAAGATCTCTAGCAATCTGGGCAATCACAGGTGCTGCACCAGTTCCTGTTCCACCGCCCATGCCAGCTGCAATAAAAAGCATATCAGCGCCTTCAATAGACTCTTTTAATATTTCACTTGCTTCTAATGCTGCTTGTTTACCTTTTTCAGGATCTGCCCCAGCGCCTAAACCTTTTGTGATTTCAGAACCAATCTGTACGGTAGTTGCACCACTCACATCTCTTAATGCCTGAACATCTGTGTTTGCAATTATGAAGTCAGCTCCATGAATTTGGGACTTAAGCATTGATATGATTGCATTACCGCCACCACCTCCAACACCAATGACTTTGATAACCGCGTTCTGATTATAATTATTTACTATTTCAAACATGGTGTTCCTCCTAATTGTTTAAGTTCATGATTAAAATTCTTTCTTTAGATGGAAGGCTCATTCCAAGCGTTTCACCTAAACCGCTCTTTTGAAGTTTACTATCAGTGAGATTTACCTTTTGCTCTAAAAGCTCTCTATATCTCTCTGATGTTTCAAATAATATTCGCTCATTCTTTGAAACTTCTATATTAAGTATTCTGTTTTGGTATTTAACAAAAATAGCGCCAAATGCAGATACAGTAATCAAAACTATTAATATTAATGTTGTCCCAAGGTTCATGATTGTTTCTCAAGTACATTAATTTTGGCAGATCTTGAACGAGGATTTATTTCAATCTCTTCATCGGATGGCTTAATTTTTTTTATTAAATTAAACATTTTGTCCATAAAATCTTGTTTTATTGGAATTTTTCTTGGCGCTGATAAGTAGTGATCTGTATATATTAGAAAATCTTTAATCACTCTCTCTTCTAGAGAATGATAAGTGATTAATACAAGCCTTCCTTTTGGTGCAAGAACATCGAAAGATTTCTCTAAAACATCCTTTAGTACATCCAATTCTTTATTGATGAATATTCTTAGAGCTTGAAATGATCTTGTAGCATTATGTTTATGCTTATCATTTACTAAAACAGATTTATTAATAATATCAACAAGTTCTAAAGTATTTGTTATTCTGTTTTTTTCTCTGTACTTAATGATATTTCTAGCGATTCTTTTTGAGAACTTTTCTTGACCATACACTCGGAGTATTCTTTCAATTTCTTTTTCTGGTAATTTATTCAAGTAATCAGAAACAGTTTTACCTTCCAATCTATTAAATCTCATATCTAATGGAGCGTCTTTAGTAAAGCTAAAGCCCCTATCGCCATCATCTAAGTGAACTGATGAAACTCCTAAATCAAATAGTATCCCATTTACAGCTCCATAAATGTTCCATGTCTTCGCGTATTCATGAAGAGAAGAAAAACATCCATGTCTTAGGGTAAATCTCTTCTCATCTGATAATTCATTCGAATTAAATTCGATAGCATCAATATCTTTGTCTATTCCATATATCCTAGCTTTCTTGCTTGTTGAATCGAGAATCTCTCTTGTATGCCCTCCATAGCCTAGAGTTGCATCTATGTAAATGCCATTTTCATCTGTAATTAGCTGATGAATAGAGTCTGCTTTCAGTACTGGGATATGAAAAGATGTATTATCCATTTTTTCTAAACTCCATTATTTTTTCATATGCAGTTGTAATTTTTATAAAGATTCTTTGAGCATCAATGTTGTCATTGTTTTTATCAGGATGATATTTAGATGCTAGGCGTTTGAATGCTTTTTTAATAATATCCAAATCTTCATTTGGAGATACGCCAAGAGTTTTGAAATAGTTATTATTGATCATATGCTAATATCACTTAGTGCTTCAGCATCATCATTAGAAGTCACCTCGTCTCTCCACTTATCTACATTTTGATTCCATAAATTTTGATCCCATATTTCGAACTTATCACCCTGACCTATAAGAATGATTTTTTTAACTAATGATGCATATTCTCTCAATGGTTTAGAAATAAGTATTCTGCCGGAGGAATCAACATCAATATCTTCAGCATGACCCACTAATAATCTTTGTATTCTTCGAGCGTTCTTATTAAATGATGGTAATTCATTGATTTTGCTTTGTATTTTTGCCCATATACCAGAGGGGTAAAGTAGTAGACATTTTTCTTCAGTATCGATGGTAATAACCATAGAGCCTTTTAAAAGTCCTGTGATATGGTCTCTGTAGGTTACAGGTATACCTAATCTACCTTTTGAATCAAGGTTGATGTTATGTATACCTTTAAATAAATTATCCATTATTCTCCACTAATTGACAAAATATTCCATTTATCAACACTATATGCCTTATTTTTATTATTTGCAAGCACAAGAAGCGTTAAATCAATGATTTTTCAAAAAATATGAAATATATTAATCTGATATAAATCAATAGTTTATATTGTATATATGAGGATGTGAGAGTTAGTTGATAAGCCGGGTTCTGTCTTGTACAGCCATTTATCTAGGGTTATTGTCACCAATAACCTCATAAGCAGCAACCACGTGATTATTTTGGGATTAATCACAAATTTGCCTTGCTCCAAGCGGGGTTTACTTTTGCCTAATTAGTTACCTAATCAGCGGTGAGCTCTTACCTCACCTTTTCACCCTTACCTTCAATGAAGGCGGTTATTTTCTGCAGCACTTTCCAAAACTCACATTTTCCAGGTATTACCTGGCGCTTTTATCCCTGGAGCCCGGACTTTCCTCTATGTAAAACATAGTAGCTGTATAACTAACTCTCAGATGTATTATAAATTTCTACAGGCAGTAATCAATCTATTTTCTTGCTGCAAGATACGCTACCCATGCTGGATCTGCATCACATTTAGTGACCTTATAAAACCTTTCTGTTTCTTCATTTTTCTTCTCATTCCAACCTTGCATATATACATCTACTTTGGTGAATCCAGCTTCTTTAAGGCATTCTTGTATTTCCGGTAGCATCCATAATCTCCACTCATAGGTAAATGCTCTTTTACGTGCTGTTTTATCAGGAAACTCAAAATGGATATGACATTTGATCTCATGAGTAATAGGATTAAAAGACGACTGATCCCATACGTATGTAAAATTTTTGTGTTTCGTTCTTTCCTCCAAAAGCTGATGAGCTTCATAACCGCCAAATGCATCCAGCATAAATATTCCTCTGTTTTTCAGTTGTTTATATGCATGTTTGAAATAATCTATTAATTTTTTTCTCTGTTTAAAAACAAAATAGCTGAAATTTGTGGCTAAAATACAGTCAACTTTATCAGTATTGAACTTTGATGAATCTCCGTAACAAATCTTGATTCTTTTTTGCTGTTCTGAACTAAGTCTTGATAAAGCTGTTTTCTTTGCCTCTTTAATCATGGTTCTATCTAAATCAACAGCAATGGCAATATTATCTTTATTATCGCGAACCCACTCAGAGGATATTAAAGCAGAAGCACAGAAATCCTCTCTAAGGCTCTTACATTTTGTTTTGTTATATCTCTTGAATAGCTTATTAATGAAACTTACTTCAAATTCTGTACATTGTACAGACTCCTCATAGAGTCTGTTAATATCTGCATTACGAGCAGTTAACTTTCTTCTCTTCATAATGATTCTCAATAAAAAAGTTCCCTAAATTCTCAATACGTTGGTCAGAATTAATTAAATTATGAAGATATATTCTCCATTTTTTAGATAGTGCTGTCCCTTTATATAAATTAGTAAGGTGTTTAAGCGCATATTGCTTATTAAGTGCCTCCTCAGCATCTAATCGACTAATGTATTCGCGAACAACATCTTGGATTGAAAAGGTAACATTATTTGAAAAAATAATATGCTCTACTTCTGACAAAAACATAGGATTATTATAAATTTTTCTTCCTATCATGACGCCATTATATGTATCCAACATCTTTTTAATTTCATTAATGTCTTCAATACCTCCATTGATATAAATATTAATGTGAGGAAATAATTCTTTAAGCTTCAAAACATCATTATACCTAAGTGGAGGAATGCTTCTATTTTTACGAGTTGATATACCATTCAAAATAGCATTTCGAGCATGAATATAGTACGTGTCACACCCAGATTCGCTTGTTATTCTAATAAATTCTTTAATATTTTTTAAATCATGGTCATAACCTAGACCTAATCGGGTTTTTATTGATACTGGGATATTTGTTTGAGCTTTTATAGCTTCTACATATTGAGCAACTTTAATTGGGTCTTCAATTTGGCATGCACCAAAGCCGCCCTTTACAACTTTAGAACTAGGGCATCCAATATTTAAATTAATTTCATCAAAACCCTGCTCTGATACAATCTTAGTACATTCAATAAATTTATTTCTATCATTGCCTGCAAGTTGAATTACTAAAGGGTGTTCTGTTTCATTAACTGAATATTTTTTAAAACTGCCTCTGATAAGAGAATCGACTGTTATCATTTCAGTAAATAAGACAATATTTGGCGAAATTATACGTACCAATTTCCTAAAATATTTATCTGTTCTACCTACCATGGGTGCCAAGAAAACTTTCATATCTATTTATATAAGTTATTTATTTCTAATTATCCGACTATAATATTGTAATGTCACACAAATTACAAAAGGATGATGTATCAGTTGCAATCTTAGCTGGTGGCAAATCATCACGAATGGAAGGTAAAGACAAAGGATTAATAAGGTTCAATGGCAAATTAGTGCTTTCAAGGATTATCAGTATAGCAAATGAATTCTCATCAGATGTATTTGTGATAGCAAATAACAACCTCAAAGAATATGAAAAAATACATAAGCAGGTATATACAGATATCTTAGATGATTTCCAGGGACCTCTCTCAGGTATATACACAGCTCTTAAAAAATGTAAAAACCATAAGTTAGTAGTATTGCCATGTGACGGACCTTTTATAAATAAAGCATATTTTGAAACCCTGCTTAATCATACTGGAAATAGCTCAATAAAAGTAATTAGAACTGGTGATAGATTACAGCCTGTATATGCTTGCATAGATTCATCTTTAGCTAATAATCTCCAAGAATTCCTACAATCAGGGGAGAGAAAGATCGATAAATGGTATACTTCATGTGGATTTGATGAAGTATTATTTAATCATGATAATGAAATGTTCTTAAATATAAATTCAAAAGAAGATATAGAAATAAATAAAGAGTTAATAAGTAAAATATATGGATAAAAAAAAGATTGCATGGTGTATAACCGGTTCTGGTCACTATCTAAAAGAATCAATAGAATTGTTGCTTACACTTGAGAATGTTGATTTATATTTAAGTAAAGCTGGTGAGGAAGTATTAAAATGGTATAACTATGATTTATCAACCTTTAAAAAGAAGAAGATAAAAATATTTAAAGATATAACATCTAGTTCTGCCCCAGTTAGCCTTTTATATGAGTCAGTTTATAAATTGATTGTTATCTCACCAGCTACTTCTAACACTATTGCATTAATGGCACAGGGTATTTCAACTAATTTGGTGACTAATATGTTTGCACAGGCAGGAAAATGTGAAGTCCATTCTTTAGTTTTTGCATGTGATACTGAGCCTGTTGTTATAACTCAAGCACCTAAAAAGCTTGTGACTCTATATCCAAGAGATATAGATTTAAAAAATTATAAAACATTAAAAAAGTTTAAAAATGTAACCGTTGTTGATAATGTGAAAGCATTAAAAACAAGCCTTAAGAAACTAAATAAATGAAAAATATATTATTTATTACGGGTAAATTAGCAGAAAAAGGATTAAGAACAGTTATTGAATCTATCGAAAATAAAGATTTTACATATGAGATAAGAAATCTAAATGTAAATGTTGCTGCTTTACTTACAACAGACATGATTGAGAGAAGAATAGGAAATATAGATTCTTTTGATGAAATTATTATCCCAGGAAGAGTTCGTGGTGACTTAGAATCTTTGAAAGAAAATATTAACAAAAAAATAATACGCGGTCCTGATGAACTAAAGGACTTGCCCACACTTTTTGGTGCTAGTCCTGTAAAATATGATTTATCGAAATTTGAAACATCTATATTTGGAGAAATTACTGATGCTTTAAATATGACAGTCGAGGAAGTAATTAAAAGAGCTGAATATTTTAGATTGGAGGGTGCTGATGTAATTGATATTGGCTGCTTACCAAATAAAAAATTTCCTCACTTGGAAGAAATAGTGCAAGAGCTAAAAAATAGAAACTTTTATGTAAGCATAGACTCCCACAATACTGAAGAACTAATTAGAGGCTCAAAAGCAGGGGCAGATTATTTGCTAAGTATAAAAGATGAGACTTATCACATATTGGAAAATTTAGATTCATACCCTGTTCTCATTCCAACAGATAACAATATGCCGAATTTCTACAAGCTCATTGATAGAGCAGTACAAGATAAACTTACTTTCATAGCTGATCCAATACTGGACCCTATTTCTTATGGCTTCACTAAGAGCATAGAGAGGTATATCTACTTAAGAGAAAAGTATCCTGACATACATATTATGATTGGGATAGGAAATATAACTGAGCTCACACATGCTGATACCTCCGGTATGAATATGATAATGCTTGGTATAGTTGAAGAATTAAAATTGAATCATATTCTTACTACACAAGTAAGTAGACATTGTTCAACAGTAATTAGAGAAACTGATTTGGCAAGGAGAATAATCCATGCAGCATCAGAGAATAATATTACTCCAAAGCATATCAATAATGGCTTATTAATAAATCATGGTCATAAAGATTATGCTTACACGTCTGATGAACTAAGTGATATGAAAAGCAATATAAAGGATAAGAATTATCGAATATATGTAAATGATGATGGAGTGCATTTATTCAATAAAACGATTTATAAAGTATTTTCTGATCCTTATGATTTTTATGAATTCCTAGAAGTAGATGAAGATTCAGGGCATTCATTTTATTTAGGTGTTGAACTTGCTAGAGCACAAATTGCATATCAATTAAGAAAAGAGTACTCCCAGGATGAAGAATTAGATTGGGGTTGTTTGATAGACAAAAAGGCAGATAATAAATTACAGTCTAAAGAATTGGGGCCAACATTTAAGAAAAGAAAATGATTCACGAAGTAATCGTCACTACAATCAATAAAGATAAAAAAGTACATATTGCTCCGATGGGTGTAAAGATTCTTCAGTCTGATTCAAAAAAATTAGTACAGATTTCACCTTTCAAGCCATCTCAAACTTTGAATAATATTTTAGAAACAAAAATCGCAACAGTAAATTATATAGATAATGTTAAAGTTTTTTCTGGAATAGTTACTGGAGAAAAAAAAGATTGGGAGCTAGAAGTATCTGATGATAAATGTGCTCCTCACCTTCAAAATACAAATACACACATGAATGTTAAAGTGAGTGAAGATCATGACGATCCCGTAAGGCCAAGAATTGTATGTGAAGTTATCAACGAACAAATCCATAGGCCGTTTTTGGGTTTCAATAGAGCTCAGTTTTCTGTTATAGAATTAGCAGTACTCTCAACACGTCTTGGGAGAATTGATGATAATAAAATTAAGGATGAGATGAAATACCTAAAAATTGGAATTGATAAAACTGCTGGTAAAAATGAAAAAGAAGCTTGGGAATGGATAGAGAAAAAGATAAATATCTACTTTGAAAATAATGATTAAATCTCTAGCTAGTATCAAAAATATCAAAGAAGCTTCACTTATGGCTGATTATGATTTTGATATCATTGATATAAAAAATATTGATGATGGTCCCCTAGGATATGCAGGAAATGAAGAAGTCGAGCTTATTTCGAATAAACTCAATGATAGATTATTAAGTGTTACTGCTGGAAATAGTGATCACCCAAATAAAGATATAATTTATGAAAGACTAGAGTTTCTAAACTCTTTAAAAATTGATTATATTAAAATCGGGATATTTGATATAAATTATCTTGAAATGCATTCAATATTTTTGAGAAAAGCATTAAATTTAAATATTAAAACTGTAGGTGTTTTATTCGCAGATAATAATATTGATATCAACATAATAAAAAAAATATGTAAACTTGACTATGATGGTCTAATGATAGATACAGTTAAGAAATCTAGTAAATCAACCCTCGATATTATGGGTGATAATTTAATAAACTCTTTTGTTTCAGAATGTCATAAGATAAAAAAATTTTGTGGACTCTCTGGCTCTATGCAACAAAATACTATTGAATATGCAATGAAATTTAAGTCTGATTTTATTGGATTCAGGGGTGCGTTATGTTCACCTAATTCAAGAGATAATATTGAGTCAATTCAATGTCAAAATATTATAAAAATAATAAAAAATATTAATCAGAAAATGTATCAAGAAGCGGTTTAACTTTATCAATTGATTCATTATATTCGCTCCTTATATCAGAATCGTTTACGATACCTCCTCCGCCCCAAAAATATAAATTCTTGTTAACTGCAAGCATAGTTCTAATTGAAATATTTAAATCAGTTTTTTCATCGAATCCAATATAACCAATGCTTCCACAATAAATTGACCTGTTATTCGGCTCTAACTCTTCGATTATCTCCATAGATCTAAGCTTGGGAGCTCCAGTGATGGAGCCACCAGGAAAAGCATCTTTGATCAGATTATATATATTTGAATCATTATCTACTTCACCACTTATAGTGCTGACAAGATGATGAACATTTGCAAATGTCTCAATCTCAAAAAGCTTATCGACTTTGATACTTCCATTTTTACAATTCATACCTAAATCATTTCTCAGTAAATCAACAATCATAAGATTTTCAGCTTTATCTTTTTCTGATGTTTTTAAATCTTTGATATTTTTTTTATCAATTACTGGATCAATAGATATTGGTCTCGTCCCTTTAATAGGTTTTGTTTCAACAACTCCATTATTTATAGATAAAAATCTCTCCGGTGAAAATGATAAAATCTTACCAAATGGATAATTCATAAACGCTGAGTATGGTGATGCGAATGATTTGGTTAATGTCTTATATATTGAATATTCATCACCTTCAAATCCAAGAGAAAATCTTTGAGCAAGGTTGACTTGATAGCAATCACCACTTTTAATATAGTTCATAATTTTAGATAATTTTGAATGATATAAATCATAATTCATATTAGATTCACAACTAGATGTACAGTTAAATGATTCAGATTCATTTAAAGATAGCTGGCTAATTGATAATTTTAATATGCTATCAATTAGTTTATTTTTTTGATGATACAAGATAAATGATTTTCTTTTTAAATAATCATAAATTATGCACCAATCATAGATACCAAAAGCTATTAAAGGATATTTGAAATCTTTATCATTTTTCTTTTCAATATTGTGAAG
>ERZ802822.744-NODE-744-length-22024-cov-7.299813_pt1 | contig 22024 bp, 21 predicted proteins | sample MGYA00345649_ERZ802822 | MGnify/ENA primary metagenome ERZ802822 (study PRJEB30503, sample SAMEA104212359) | marine metagenome | biome: Westerlies Biome; feature: [SRF] surface water layer (ENVO:00010504) within the epipelagic zone...; material: water...
CATCCCTGTTCAGCGCAACGCGCCGTCGCTGACACGACGCCTCACGATTTTGGGCGTGCGGCCGACAGCCTGCGCGGCCGATGGAGATCTCGGCGCCACAGGCACCAGCAGCGGCGCCACAGCCACGGGTACTCACGGCACCGGTGCGAGCCTGCAAAACCTGAGCAGTCGAGTAATTGGCGCCCGTATTGCGCTGGCTAACGGCGACATAGTCGAGTGTTCTGCCGAGCGAAACAGTGAACTGTGGCAGGCAAGCCGCCTACATCTGGGTGCGTTTGGGCTAATCACCGCCCTGCAGCTCGATTGCTTACCGTCCTATCGGCTGCGAGAACGCAGCTGGACATTGCCCTTGGGCGATCTGTTGGCCGACCTCAACGATCTCATTGCCAACAATCGCCACTGCGAATTTTTTTGGTACCCGCAATCTGATACCGCCAACCTCAAAACCATTAATCCCACCGACACCCCTGCCGAATACCCATTGGCAGGAGAAGGCGAGCGCTGCGGGTGGAGCTATGAGGTACTGCCCAACCATCGTCCTCACCTGCACACAGAAATGGAATACAGCGTTCCTGCCAGCCAAGGTCCTGCGTGCATGAAGGCCATTCAGTCCCTGCTGAACAGCACTTTTACCGATGTACGCTGGCCGGTGGAATATCGAACCTTGGCCGCGGACGATGTATGGCTGTCGACGGCTTACGAGCGCGACACCGTCACGATTTCGGTGCATCAAGACGTGAATCTGCCCGACGGTGATTACTACCGCGCTTGCGAGGAAATCTTTGTCGACTTCGACGGTCGACCACACTGGGGTAAGGCCAACTACCTGAGCGGTGACCAACTGGCGAAGCAGCACACCAAGTGGGATGACTGGTGGCGAGTACGCGACAGCGTGGACCCTCAGGGCACGTTTTTAAATCCCTACATGCGCAGCATACGACCCTAGGAAAAAGCCAATGCACCCATCCTATACCTCGAAGTTTCCGGAGTTGGGTTTCTATGGCCTACCCGGCCATAGCCGCACGCCGAGAGATATCCTGAAACAGGCCCAAGATGCCGAAGCACTGGGCATCGGCAACATCATGATTTCCGAGCGGGCAGACTACAAAGAGATCTCTGCGCTGTGCGGCGCAGTGGCGGCAGTAACGCAGAGCATTTACATAGGCACATCGGGCACCAACCTCAACACCCGCCATCCGGTGATTACCGCATCCATCGGTTCCACCTTAAATAGCCTGTCCGAGGGACGCTTTGCTCTAGGCCTTGCCAAGGGTGTCGGCCTGCGGTGGAAGGCAATGAACGTTGATTTTCCCACCTTTGAGCGCGAGGCAGAGTTCATCGCGCTGATGCGCAAACTCTGGCGCGGCGAGCGCGAACTGGGCCACCAAAGCGCCCTCGGCCAATACCCTGCCCTGCACCTAGCCGACTACGTGAGTGAGGACATTCCCGTGCTTTATGTGGGTTTCGGACCCAAGAGTTTGCAGCAAGCTGGCAAAGTCTATGACGGCGCCCACCTACATACTTTTATGAGTGACCAAGCACTGAGCGAGGCGGTCGCGCATTTTCGCGCAGGCGAAGCCGAAACGGGACGTTCTGGCGGCAAGCTGTGGTCGGTGTTCGCCACCGCCTGCGACGTCAGCGAGGAACGCTACCTCAAGCTGATCGTGGCGCGGCTGGCAACTTACCTACAAATACCGGGCTACGGCGAAGCCTTAGTGAACGTCAACGGCTGGGATATGGATACGCTTCAGGCCTTTCGCAAAGCCCCTATCGTCGCCAGCATGACCGGCGCCATCGACAGCGTGGCGAGCTATACCGAACTCGCCGAAATCGACAAACTGATTCCGCAAGAATGGCGACCCGCCGCGGTGGGGGATGCTAAGACCTGCGCCCAGCGCTGGTTGGATCAAATCAACGCTGGCGCTGACGGCATCATCATTCATGCCAGTACGCCGGAGGAATTTGCGCCGGTGCTTGCTGAATACGAAAAGATCAGACCATCTGAGTTATTCGCGCAGCGCACCAATCGACCGGGTTAGCGGTCACCAGCAATTTTGGGCAGCAATTCCGCTGGCGATGTAACCCAACGAGCAAACCCGGACGCCTTAAATTCTGCTGCGCTGCCGTAGCCATATAGCGCGCCAATAAAATCCATTCCGTTATTTTTCGCCCCCACCGCATCGTGACTGCGATCCCCGATCATAAGGGCTTGCTGTGGGCTGATGCCAGTTGCGGCCAAGGCGTATTGAAGCAACTCGCTTTTGTCTGCCAAGGAGCCATCGAGGTTCGAGCCAAATGTACGGGTGAAGAACCCGGCAAGGTCAAAGTGCTCGAGAATTTGATCTACAAACACCAGCGGCTTGCTGGAGGCAACATACAGCGGATAACGCTCAGATAACTGCCTTAGTACCTCAGGAATACTCTCGTACAGCGCATTTTCGAAAAGCCCAACAGTGCTGAAACGCTCGCGATACCACTTAACGCCTTCTGCCGCTCGATCAGCTCCTACCAGTTTCGCAAAGCTCCCTACCAAGGGTGGCCCAATGCACCAGGTCAGCTCATCCTTGCTCGGCACAGGCGCGCCCATTTGTTTAAGCGCGTATTGCACGCAGCCGGTGATACCTTCTTTTGGGTCGGTGAGCGTGCCGTCGAGATCGAAGAAAATTGCGCCAAGCGCTGGCGTATCCGGGGAGTTTTGCACAGTTGTTAGGCTCTGATTTATCGCTCTATTATGCGTGCTGAGTTTTCAGGACGCACTCATCATGACCATCTCCAGCGACTTTCCCGATATTGCTAACCGACGTATCGCCAGCAACGGCATTGAACTGAACATCGCTGAACAGGGTGATGCTGGCGCGCCGTTGATTGTGATGCTGCATGGCTTCCCCGAGTCGTGGTTTTCTTGGCGACACCAGTTCGCGCCGCTCTCTGCTGCTGGCTATCACGTCGTGGCGCCAGACATGCGCGGCTACGGTGAGTCGGATAAGCCGTCTGACATTCGCGCCTACAACCAAGTCGAGGTCGTCAATGACGTTAAGGGCTTGGTGGCCGCGCTGGGTTACGACACAGCCATCGTCATCGGCCACGATTGGGGCGGTCCCACCGCATGGAGTTGCGCTCTTTGGCACCCCGAGATTTTCTCCGCCGTAGGCGTACTGTCGGTGCCCTTCACGCCACGCTCGCCGGTTCCGCCGCTGGATGCGATGAAAGCGTTTTTTAAGGATCAATTCTTTTATCAGCTCTACTTTCAGACCCCCGGCGTGGCCGAGGCCGAATTCGAAAAAGATGTGCGTACTGCTTTGCGCAAGTTCTATCACATGGCCAGCGGTGAGCTAGATGTGAGCACTTTGACTGAAAAATCCGCCGACGATGACATGCTCACCAGCTTGACCGACCCTGAGAAGATGGGCGACTGGCTCACCAGCGACGATCTCGACTTTTACGTCAATGAATTCACCCACAGCGGTTTTGCTGGTCCGTTGAACTACTACCGCAATCACAATCTCACTTGGGAACTGAGCGCCAATAAGCCGACAGAGATTCATCAGCCCGCCCTCTTTGTCGCCGGCGAGCGCGACGGTGTCATCGCCATGACCGGGCCAGCGCTTGAAAACATGCCCAACTTCGTCAAAGACCTGCGCACCAATGTGCTGATCCCAAAGATCGGCCACTGGACGCAACAAGAGGCGCCGGATGCGGTTAACGGCTATCTGCTCGACTGGCTCGCTGGACTGAACTGATCGTGACCGATTCGGCCAACGCAAACGCCGGAGTGTTTCAGGATCTCACCGTTGTCGACGTCAGCGGCAGCGTCGCCACCAGCTATGCCTCGAAGCTGTTCGCCGATTACGGTGCGCTTGTGATCAACGTTGAGCCACGCGATGGCTTTGACACGCGCAGGCTCAAGCCACTGCTGCCCAGCGGTGATAGCGCTATGCATGGCTACCTGCACGCCAACAAGCACAGCGTGCTGGCCTCTTGCACACAGTTTCACGAAGAGCCGCTAGCCCACACCGCGGATCTGGTGATTTTTGATCCAGATCGACTGCCTAATGCTGATTATTTGCTGAATATCGACACCAATACCTGCGCAGTAAGCTGGTATGGATTGACCGGTCGATATAGCAACTACAAAGGCTCCGACGCCACCGTACACGCATTGACCGGTCTCATGCGGGGTATCGGCACCGTTGCGGGCCCGCCGGTAATCCCGCCGGGGTATCAAGCCCAAATGATTGGCGGAATAAGCGCGTTTAATGGCGCCTTGGGTCACTTGCTGGCCCAACGTTTGGGTAACCTCACGGCGCCCTTTCAACTGGACGCGAGCATCATGGAAGCCAACATGTGCTTTACCGACTTGGGGCCGATCAACGCCTATAACGAGAACCCGCTGCCGCCGCGCATGGGCATCAACCGGTTTCCGCCCACCTACCCGCTGGGCATCTGGCCCTGCAAAGACGGTTGGCTTGGTGTAACCAATCTCACCCCCGGGCAGTGGCAGGCCTTTTGTCAGCTGTTGGGCATGGAGCATTACGCCGACATCGAGCTGTTTCAAAGCAGCGTAAGCCGTCTGGAATCCTCAGATATTTTGGAGCCGGAGATATTGCAGGCGCTGGCCCAGCACAGTGCTGAGGATTTGTTCTATCGCGGCCAAGCCATGCGCATTCCGCTGGCTCGAGTGCCAACCATGGAAGAGTTGTTCAGGGTAGATCAATACGTCACGCGCAACGCCTTTAGCCAGGTCCACTCCGGCGATGATGCGTTTGCCGCGCCATCCACACCCTTTCGACTGTTCGCCACGCCCCCGCACTTTGGCGGTTCGGTTGCCGCCCTTGGCGCGCACACGACGCAGTGGAGAAGCCGTCTATGAGTCACCGAACAAGACCACTAGAAGGCATCCGCATCATTGATCTGTCCATGGGCTGGGCCGGACCACTGGCCACCCGCAATCTGGCAGACATGGGTGCACAAGTAATCAAGGTAGAAAGCTGCGAGCGTTTCGACTGGTGGCGCAGCTGGGAAGCGACCCAAGCGTGGATTGCAGACAACGGCGCAGAAAAATCGCCGCAATATCTCTACGTGAATCGCAACAAGCAAGACATCACGCTGGATCTCGAAAATCCGCGAGGACGCGAACTGCTGTTGCAACTCGTCGCAACGGCGGACGCCCTGGTTGAAAACTACTCCGGCGGCGTACTGCCAAAACTGAAGCTCGATTACTCGTACCTCATCGAAGCCAACCCTGACTTGGTGATGGTATCCATGCCGGCCTTTGGCAGCACCGGACCATGGTCGCAGTTTCGGGCTTATGGCTCTACGGTAGAACATTCCTCTGGCCTGCCTCACTTGGTCGGCGACCCAGAACAAGCACCGACCATGCAGCATGTGGCCTTTGGCGATGCCGTCGGCGGCCTCAATGGCACCGCGGCCATTCTTACGGCGCTTTGGCATAGGCAGCGTACTGGCGAGGGTCAATTTGTTGATCTCAGTCAGGTGGAATGCCTGTTTCCTCTTGCAGCACCAGGTATCTTGCACCAATCAGTGCACGGACAATCACCACAGCGATTTGGCAATGCGCACCCGGATCACGCGCCTCATGGGGTCTATCCCTGCGAGGGGGATGACGCTTGGGTGGTTATTCAAATCACCGACGAAACACAGTGGCACCAGCTACAGGACGTCGTCCCGTCGCTAACAGCATTTGGTGACTTGAACGATCGCTTGGCAAAACGCGAGGCGATAGATGCGTGCATTGGTACATGGACACAGCAGCGCACCGCCACGGAGGTCATGCAAACCCTGCAGGCAGCTGGCGTTACGGCCGCCAAACTCAATAATGGTCAGGAGCTACTGAACGAGCCACACCTGCATGACCGCGGCTATCTACAGTGGCTTGAACGCGATTATGTGGGTGTGCAGCCCCACCCCAGCGCACCGTTTCGCACCGATGCTGGGCCCATACCCATCACCTCGCCTGCCCCCACCTTGGGACAACACAACCACACCATACTCGGAGAACTGCTAGGGCTGAGCGCTGATGAACTGCAAAAACTGGAACAGCAGGGCATCGTCGGCACTAAGCCGCGTATGCCCCAGCGTGAAAAATCTACGCAATAGCTCAACGAGTTGGGTGCGCATCCGCGGCCACCAAACCGGTGAACACGATGTCATCTATGGCGGCAATGTCTTCAAAGGTCGATGAGCCCGGCAAATCAGAGAGAAAGCGCACGACAACCCGGTGAACGGGGCCGCCGAGCGTGATTGGAATGATCTTTAGAGTGCTTACAGCCTGTTTGCGATCGATGATCTGTCCGACTGAGTTGTAGGCGATGGCTTCGACCGCGTTGCCTTGGTTTAGCCACAGCACCTGAAACTCCACACTTGCAGCGGCCAGTTGGTTTTGACAGGCAGGCGCAACACAGAACCTAAATTCTATGGGACGAGAGGGTTCGTTATTGCCGTGCTCAAGTCCAGGATTCAGATCTCGGCCTCCTTCAGCCTCGCTAACGAGGGCATTCGGCGGGGAGACAGCACTACGGTAGAAACCAAACACTACCGGGTGCCGTGATGCATCGCCAAAGATAATGCCTTGGGAGACATATTGGTCGGACACCACATCGCCTGCAGCGAGATTATCAAAGTCGATCGTCACTTGTGATTGAGCAGCAGGTTCAATACTTGCCAGTGCAAGTAAAGCTGCCATCGAAACCCGCAATGCAGGCAATGCAAGGCCAGAAAAGACCGCCATAAACCTCGTCATCTCACGTTCCAAATCAGGCGCTCATTTCTATCAGCGATTCGTCAGTCAGTTACAGGCAGTAACCCCCGATGACGCAAAAATCGTAAGAACTGTGACCGGCGTCACGCTGCTTGTCGCGAAGTTGTTGGTCGTAAAACTCATACTTCTCATTGCCCCAACGTTGATCGGGGCCAACATATTTGATCCACCCCAGCGCATTTTTTGAGGAGACTGAAATGCAATACGTCGGCTTTTGGAAACGCTTACTCGCCTACATCATCGACATCTTGCCGATAACCCTGTTGGTGTTTGCGTTTTACTTTTTCTTCTTAGACTTCGATCAAATGCTGAGGATCTATCTGAACGAGCCGGGCCACCCCTTCGCAAGGACCGAGTTCTTGGTGCAAAGAAACCAAATTCGCGACATCGCGGGCATGGTTTGGTTGATCTACGGATTTGTCATGGACTGCTCAAAATACCAAGGCACATTTGGCAAACAGCTATTGAACATTCGAGTGACGAGCGTTGACGGCAAGCGTCTCACTGTTGGGCAATCTGCGATTCGCACCGTGATGAAAATTGTTGGCGCCGTGGTGCTAATGCTTGGCTACATTTGGGCGGGCTTTCGCAGTGACAAAGCCGCTTGGCATGATCTTGCGGCCAAATCTCGGGTCACTGACCGCTTAGCTGCATAAAATCTAACGCCCAGCCGACCATGCCGGGCGCTGTGCCTATTACTTAGCCATATCCATCAGTTCGGTGAAACCTGACGGTTTGTGGGGGCCAATAATCAGTTGTTCCAGCACGCCATGACCTCGACGCTCGCCGAGCGAGCCGGTCATATGGGTTTCGCAGCATGCCTGAATGTGCAGCGTGTGCGCATCGTCTACCTCGCTCAGCTTGTGCTCTTCGTAGGTAGACACCGCACCGCCGTGATACCTGCCGTGGCCAAAGGTTTCGTGGCCATAGCCCACTCCTTTCATATACCAATGAAACTTCGGCTTCATGGTGATGGTGACCTCACCAGCACCGCGACGCCGCTGCCATTGAATCTGAATCTCCTTGGCGTGGCGGGTACCGGGAATAAAGTCGATATGCGACCCAACCTGAGCCATCACCTCGGCATCGCCCTGGCCATGCAATGGTACGAATGCCCCGGCGGTATTCCACGGATCGCCGAATTCATCATCGTTTAGGTGATAAAGCGTCACCGCGTCATCCCAGTTAATCGGCGCCCACAGCCAGTAGAACTGTTGAAAGGGTTCCGCTGAGGGGTTTGCCTGAGCGTCGCGCTCGCCAATGGGCCGAATGCCCCACGAGCGATCACGAGTGCCAAGCCAGCGCAACGGCGCCACCTCTATGCGCTCACCCTGATGTTTGATCCAACCTTCCCAATGACCGTTTTGCGTCAGCCGCGTGTAATCCATGAAAAGCTGGGAACCCAGGCGACGCGTAAAGCGGGGCTCTTCTTGCGCGGGCGCACGACCGCTAAACAGCAGGTCGGCCTCAATACCGTGCTCGGGTGCGTCAATTCGAAGGCGTAGGCTTTGCAGCGGCTCGATGACCTCAACCTGGATGTTGCCCACGTGGGTATCCATACGCTCCATGCCTAACGCGCGGGAGCACAACAAATCATGCTGCACACCATTGCGAATCAGGGAAAAGCCCGCGTCGATGACATCGACATGGGGATAGACCCCCATGCCCAGCGCGAAGAACACATCGCCTCCTATGTCATAACCATTAAAAAAGTAACGGTCGTAAAAGTTCCGGCTCTGGCCCGCATAGGCGATGGGTTCTGGACTTTGATGAATGGGGTAATCGTCTGCCTTAGACAACATGGTATGGCTCTCCCTCTCACGATTTGCCGATGGCAGCAGTCTAGCCTCAACGGAGCCTTTCTGGCAGATTGCCGAGAGTGTTTTCATCAACTTAGGAGCAAGGCCATGCGCCACGCACTATTTGCCACACTTACCCTAATCGCCGCCCTTACCGCCTCTTCTGGCGCCGTTGCCGGCCACCATCTGGAATCTGAGAAAACACCAATCAGCAAACTGTCATGGATGACCGGCAGCTGGTCTGGCGACATTGGCGGACCAGTGCTGGAAGAAAATTGGACCGAAGCCAAGGCCGGCAGTATTGCTGCACTGGTGCGCATCACCTCACCTGAGGGCACCGCCATGGTAGAGATCGTTAACATTGAAGAAATGGACGGCACCTTGGTACTGCATATTCAGCAGTGGGACCCCGGCTTCGTCGCCAGAGCCGAAGCGCAAAAGATGGTACTCGACAGCATTGGCGAACAGCGCGTGAGCTTTGTTGCCGCAAGCTCGGGTGGACTGAAAAAACTCGGCTATACGCTTACCCACGCGGGGCAGTTTTTGATCGAAGTGACCACCGCAGAGGATCAAGAAATGACCCTGCCACTCGCTGCGATGCAGCGTTAACGACAGCAATCCTTGGGAGGGGACTATGGCCACCATTAATAGCGTACTCGGCGAAATCGATAGCAAGGACCTGGGTTTTACCCTCATGCACGAGCATGTGATGGTGGCTGCGAGCGGGCTATCCACCCACTACCCAGATCTACTAGGACCCAACCGCGAACAACGTGCCATTGAGTGCTTGAAGACCGCCAAGGCTCACGGCATCGACACCATGCTCGACGCCACCACCTTTGATCTAGGACGCGACCCAGCCTTGCTAAAAACGGTTGCCGAAGCCTCAGGCGTGAACCTCATCAACGTTACCGGCTGGTGGCTGGATGTGCCCCGCTTTATGCAAGGCGTTGGCGCCAACCAAATGGCTGATGAATTCATTAAAGACCTCACCGAGGGATTTCGCGGCACGGATATCAAGGCAGGCATGCTCAAGTGCGCAGCAGACTTTGAAGGGGTAACACCGCCCTTGGAAACCATGGCCCGCGCGGTGGCGCGCGCGCACCTGCAAACTGGGGTGCCCATCATGGTGCACTCCTACCCCACGGGACAGGTGGCGCGACGACAAATCGCGATCTTCAAAGAAGAAGGTGTCGATCTCGGCAAAGTCAAAATCGATCACAGTAACGACACCACCGACACCGAGTATCTCAAGTGGATACTCGACCAAGGATGCTTCCTTGGGCTGGATCGCTACCCCGGCAGGCTGGTGAGCCCGCATATGCGGACAGTGACCCTGAAGAAGCTGATGGATATGGGCTATGGCGAGCGCCTGTGCCCATCACACGACTGCATTTGTTTGCACATTCACAATGAGCAAGCCGACGGCAGCATTGCCGAGCAGCACGACTTTCACAAAAGCAACCCAGACCAATATCTGTTTATGCACCGACACGTTATTCCTGAGCTACAGGAGCTTGGGGCTACGGACCGGGATATTGAAATGTTATTTGTCGACAATCCACGGCGGTTGTTTGAGGCCTAGACGACAGTTGCTAGGCCCTTCGGTTTAATCAGTACTGCTCTACCGTATTCTCGAAAATAAACCCGCCCGCTGGCATGGCCAGTCGGTGTCGCTCTCCGGCCACATCCGGGTTCCACTCGTCGTAGCCTGCATCACCCTTCCACATGGCAACGCGTTCGCCGCTGGCCGCTGGCACCACTCGGGTGTTGTAGGTCAGGCCAGTGTTTTGCTGAAAATAGGCAATTACATCATCCGCTGAGGTTTTCAGAGAGAGGTGATACAGGGTCACCCAAGTGGGCGGTACCAGATCAATCTCGCCCTTGGCATGCTTGGCCAGCGCCTCGGCTGGATTCAGCCACGCGTGGTCTTTGATCTCGCCATCGTCTATGGCGATGTCCATGGCGCCCTCAACCTTGGCGACAAAAAACCACGTCGCGAAGCGCTTTTGTTGTCCCGGAGGCGGTGTCCAATGCGAGAGGAACACATAGTCCTGGGCATCTACGGTGATACCAGCCTCTTCCTGGGTTTCACGCACAGCGGCTGCGCGAGCCGCAGCGTCGATGTTGTCAGCACTGACCTCACCACCGGGGTAGTCGGCGGCGTCGATCTTGCCGCCGGGGAATACCCACATGCCACCGAAGGTAATTTTGGAGTTCTTGCGCAGCATCAGCACTTCCACTGCGCTGTCACCGTCACGGATCAGCACCACGGTAGCAGCGGGTATCAGCGTGGACACGTTCGGATCGTCCTCGCTGCGCATATCGACATTGCCATACATGTCGTTTCGATGTTGCGGCGCTTGGTCTGTTTTTGGGCCTTCGCTCACGGGCTACTCCTTGGTTTTCTCGTTCTTTTTCGTGTTCGTGTATGTCGTTCTTATTTTGCGACTGCCGCGCGCAAGCTCAGGCTCGCTGTAGTGCGTCGGACCAGTCCTCCCACATATCGCTGTCCACCGGCTTGGTGCGCAAATGGTCAAGGTCGTCTGTCCAAAAGTCCGCCAGCACCGCTTGGCGGATCTGCTCGCTGTAGTTCTGCCCGGCGGCGTGGGCGAGCCGATGATGCCAAAAGACAATGTCTCCGGCCTGTCCATGGCACTCTACGGGTTCTATCTCTGCGATCACTTTTTCCAGTTCCGCCAAGTAAGCATCGCTATGGGCAATACCTTTGTAAGCCGGCAAATGTGGGTAATAGGGTATGCGCGGTTGGTCGTAGCGTAAGACAAAAGTGGAGAACAGCCGCGTGTGTGACTCAGGCCAAACTTTGAAAGCCCCACCATCCTCTGGACAGTCGTCTAACAAACCCACGACGCCCAGTTGAAACGGGTGGCCATCGGTGTGGCAGCCGTCTGGTCCGCGTGCTTTGTTGCCGTAGGGCAGCGTGCAATAAACCCCTCGCGCGCCGTCATTGCCCAGCGCTGGATCCGTTGGCCCACCCGGCCAGGCGGTGCCATGACTGCCCATGGGCAGTCCGTTCACCACCGCTTGGCGCAGGTTACCGCCTAACAGCTGCTGGGCCATGGCACAGATCGACTCGGAGTAAATCAGCGAGATGACATCGGCGTTCACACCCAAATGCCGATTCAGCCAACGATACCCGGCGCGCAGGTGTCGTTCGTCAGAGGTTTCATCCTCCTCAACAAAGGGTCCAATAAAACTATCGGGGTCGTCTCGATTCAGGCGGGCGTCAGCAGGCAGGGCCTGCCACATCAAATCTCGCACGCGCTGACACAGAGCACTGTCCATGGCGCCGGGAACAATCAAGTAGCCTTGGGTTTTGAAAAAACGGATTTGTTGCGCATCCAGCATTCTGGCCTCCCCGCCGAACTGCGCCCAAAAAGATAGCACTCTGACCTTTTTCTAGCCATCGCTGCAGGCACCCTCTGGGTTATGATCGGGCACGCAGGAGATGAGGAGATCTGCATGGCGTTAGCTGGCATTCGCGTTATCGACCTTACCGATGAGCGCGGCATTTACGGCACCAAGCTGTTGGCGGACTTGGGCGCACAGGTAATCCGACCTGAGAGTGTCGAGGGTGATCCATTACGCAAGCGCGGCCCGTTTATGCCGGGCGATGGCGACCAACTCTCGCTTTGGCATAGTTTTTTTGCCTCGAATCGAACGTTCGTCAGTGTCGACCAAACCGATGTGGTGGCGATGCAAACCCTGCAAGCGCTGAGCGAGGCCGCAGATATTGTTTGCGTTGATGGCGAAACGAACCTTGTCGATCTCGATTCTGCAAAGCGGGCCAACCCTGGCCTGGTGGTGATCGAACTGTCATCCTTTGGCAAGCAGGGACCCTGGGCTGACTTTCTCGCGCCTGATCTTGTTGCGGGCGCCCTTGGCGGTGCAGCGGCGACGACTGGCGACGTGGACACACCACCGCTGAAGAATTTTGGTGATCTGAATTTCATGCTGTCCGGCGCCTATGTTGCCATCGCTGCGCTAAGCGCCCTGCATCACCAGCGCACTACCGGACAAGGTCAGACCGCACAGCTTGCGGTACACGAGTGCATCGCTTCCTGTCTTGAGCATGTCTTCATGTTCTATTTTTATCAGCAGTCACTAGACCGCCCAGAAGGACGAGTGTTACCACGACGCGGCGCCCTGCATTGGACCGATGCCTACAACGTGCTGCCCGGCAAGAATGGCGCGATCATGGCAACGCCAGTGCCCGATTTTGACTCTCAGCTAATGTGGTGGATCGAGGAAGATGTCCATGAAGATCTCATCGACCCAAAGTATATGGAGCCGCAGAACCTGCGCCTGCGCACCCACCGCGCCATGGATATTATGCGCCGCTGGGTGGCGAACAAAGACGTCGAGGCCCTGTTCCACGAGGCTCAGTCGCGGCACTCGCCCTATGGCCGCGTGCTGCCCATCGAGAGCGTGGCAGAAAATCCACAGCTTGCTGCGCGCCACTGGTATGTGCCCTACAGCATTGCGGGGCAAAACGTTACCTCAACCGGCACGCCCTACCATTTCAGCAAGACACCCTGGCAACTTAGGCCCTATGAACCTCAAGCAGAGCCCGTGGAGGCTGTTGCAGCGCGAGTGAACTGGCAACAGCAGTCCAGCGCGCAAAAGCACGCTGATGTGTCTGGCGACAAGCCTCTGGCCGGTATCAAGGTACTCGACTTTACCCACGTACTCGCAGGCCCCTTCGCCACGCGCATGCTCGCGGACATGGGCGCCGACGTGATCAAAATCAATAGCAGCGAGCGCGCGGTCACAACCCAAGATCCGCATCACCCCTACTACCTCATGTGGAATCGCAACAAACGCGCCTTGGCGCTGAAAATGTCCGATGACTCCGCCAAAGCTCTGGCCAGACGCTTGGCAGATCAGGCCGACATTGTCATCGACAACTTCTCCGTTGGCGTGCTGGATCGCTGGGGTATTGGCCATGATGAGGTCAGTCAAACCAATCCCGGCGTGACCTACGTACAGATGTCTGGCATGGGTGACGGTGGTCCTTGGTCAAAGTATGTGACCTACGCGCCTACCATTCATGCGCTTTGCGGCCTTACCGCCACCACCGGCGTGCCCGGGCGCGAGGATATCGGCATCGGTTTTTCCTACAACGATCACCAGGCAGGGCTGCACGGCGCCGTTGCGGTGCTCGCTGCACTGCAAGCGCGGCGCACTACGGGCAAGGGCCAGCGGGTGGATATCTCCCAGTTTGAGGTTGGCATCAATTTCATCGGTCCGGCTTTGCTGGATTTTGCAGCCAATGGCACGAAGGCCAGAGCCGTGGGTAACGATTTGCCCTATGACACGCTGGCACCTCATGGGGTATATCGCTGCGCGGATCAGCCCAAGGACACCGGCGCGGATGAACAGACCGCCGCGCGAGTGAGTGAGCGCTGGATCGCCATCGCCTGCATGAACGACGACCAATGGCAGGCGCTGAAGAGGCTTATGGGCAACCCCCCATGGGCAGATGCCCCCGACTTTGCAGACGGGGCCTCACGCTACAACCATCGCAGCGCACTGAATGAGCATATGGCAGCATGGACGCTTGCTGCGCAGGCCGATGAGCTGATGCAGCGTTGTCAGCAAGCCGGCGTGCCCGCAGGTGTGGTTCAAGATGGCGCTGATTTGGTCGAGCACGATCCACAACTACGTCAGCGTGGGTTTCTGCAGCCACTGGATGATGTGCACCCAACCATTGGGCCCACTTGGATCGATAAGCTCGCCATTCAATTTACGGCCACACCCTGTGATGACTATGCGCGCACCCGCGCCGTTGGCGAAGACAGTGAGGCCATTTTGCAAGATTGGTTGGGTTTGGATAATGCCCAGATCAAGGAGTTCGTGCAGGCAGGCGTACTCAGCTAAGTCAGTCTCGGGGCTTAAACCATTGCTGCAATATCCAGCGCGCACAGCGCGCCTGTTCGCGCAGGGGTTCAACGTTCAGCGGTTGCGCATCCAGCGGTCCGGCGTCGAGGGTGCCCACGCGCTGCTGTTGACGTAGCGCACTGATACCAAGGGCCAATTTGTTGTGAGCGCGCTTGCTCGTCAGATCAATGACACCCACGCGAGCCGCAGACGATAGCGCCTCGTAGAGCATCGACGCGCTGTCTGCGCTGACCCACACTTGCCCAGCACGAGAGAGCGTTTGCGACAACCACTGCGGGTCATTGTTCAAATAGCGGACGGTCTCTGCATTGGCGGCGCCCTGCAAGACGTTATCCAGCAACGGAATGAGCGCTTTTGAGCTACGGGGCGAATCCGATATCTGCCAGTGCACCTGTGGATTTTGTCCAACGATATCCGCCACCGCGGCTGCCACATCGTCATCTGACCAGTGAAAGTGATCGTTCTTGCCGCCCAGTAAGATCAGCCCGCACTCGGGCTCTGGCACGCCTGAAACCGGGGGCCCAAGCGCTCCCAACGTGCGCAACACCTTACGCTCTGACCAAAGTCGGTCGTGCTCCGGCACTAAGGCGAGGTCATAACAGAAACTGGGCAAGCTGGGTTTCATAACACATATCGCGCGACTGCCGAGATGCCAGCGCACTCGCGCCATGGGCAAATGGGTGCGACGTCCCGCCCCGATAACCAGATCGGGAGCTTGGCCCGGATCTCGCCATAACGGTGCCAAGCCATCGGGATAATCGGCTAACGCAATATCACGGGATTCGATCGCCGAGTCAGTCCCTGCGACCTCAGATAAGCACTCGCTCAACCCCTGCACCAAGGCCGCAGTTTGTTTTTCGTGCCCAGGTCGACCGTCGGTAAAGCGCCAGATTCGTAATGTTAGTGACATGTGATTAATTCATGGCAACCAGAAAATAGTCAGATTTAATGATAAGCCCTTCCTCCTAATTTGGGGCACCATAATCAACAAGGCAAAAAGCTTTAGGCGTTCTAGCGTCGATGTTTGAAGCGAGCTTTTTGTTAGTTTCTGATCAACAAGATGGGCCCTTTATGATTCAACTGCTGTGGAGCGGCGAATACCTGATTTTTGTGCTGCTAATACTCGCCTTGGTGTTATCGCTTACCTTTCATGAGCTGGGCCACGCAGTCGTCGCTAAATGGTTTGGCGATGATACCGCCGAGCGAGCTGGGCGGGTCACGCTGAACCCCGTTGCGCATATCGATCCTGTCGGCTTGCTCATGGTCGTTGTCGTAGGTTTTGGTTTCGCCAAGCCCGTGCCAACGAATCCTGCTAATTTTACCAGTCCCCGCGCAGATCTTTGGGTCGCCGCAGCGGGTCCGATGATGAACTTATTGCTGGCGCTGATTTGTTGGAATCTCTACGTGCTGGCGTTTAATGCGGGCTTCACGACTCGACCTGTCGAGATCTTTTTTACTCTACTAGCCCAAATCAACTTACTGCTGATGGTATTCAACCTACTGCCGATTGGGCCACTCGATGGTCACTATATCGCTCCCCACTTGCTGCCTAAGAGCGCCGCTCGGCTGTATCGCTATTACAATGCTCGCTACGGGGCCATGGTGCTGTTGGCGTTGGTGGTGGGCAGCTTACTGGGGCTACCGCTGCTGAGTTGGTTGGCGGAATTTTCGATGACGCTGCTAAATCTGATCACCCTAGTGTAGCTGGGCTGCGAGATTCGGGTGGGAGAAGCCCCGCAGAAGAACGCCTTGGCGGACTAACCGCCAAGGTTCGACTAACTTTTAAGACGCTCTTCTATTCGTTGGCAGGGACTATGCCAGCGCTTGCTCGAGGTCTGCGATGATGTCGTCGATATGCTCGATGCCCACGGACAGACGAATGGCTTCCGGAGCCACACCCACCGCTGACTGCTCGTCTTCGCTGAGCTGGCGGTGCGTGGTTGAAGCAGGGTGACAGGCCAGTGATTTGGCATCGCCGATATTGACCAGACGCTTAAACAGCTGCAACGCATCGTAGAACTTCACGCCCGCCTCAAAGCCGCCTTTCACGCCAAAGGTCATGATGCCGGAGGCGCTACCGTTCATGTATTTTTGCGCCAATGCATGGTGCGGATGATCTGCCAAACCTGCGTAGCTTACCCACTCCACTTTGTCGTGAGCCTGCAAGTATTTGGCGACCGCCATGGCGTTCTCGCAGTGGCGCTCCATGCGCAGTGGTAGTGTCTCTATACCCTGCAGTAGCTGAAAGGCACTCTGGGCTGATAAGGCGGCACCGGTATTACGCAGCGGTACGGTGCGTGCCCTGCCAATATAGGCCGCAGGCCCAAAGGCTTCGGTATAAACCACGCCGTGGTAACTGGCTTCGGGTTGATTCAAGCCGGGATAGCGCGCCGCGTTCTCGGCCCAAGGGAACTTACCGCTGTCGACAATGACGCCGCCGAGCGTCGTGCCATGTCCGCCCATGTACTTGGTCACCGAGTGCACGACAATGTCGACACCGTGCTCAATAGGCTTCAACAAGGACGGCGAGGCCACAGTGTTATCTGCAATCGTGCATACCCCATGACGATGAGCCATTTCGGCCACCGCAGCGATATCGACAATATTACCGGCGGGGTTACCGATGGTTTCCATGAACACGGCCTTGGTGTTGTCATCGATCAAGGCTTCAAGGGCGGCAACGGAATCATCCGCAGCAAAGCGCACATCAATACCCAGCGCCGGAAACATGTGGGCAAACAGGGTATAGGTACCGCCGTACAGTTGAGGCACGGTTACGATGTTGTCGCCGGCTTGTGCAATGTTGATGATGGAGTAATGAATGGCAGCGCTGCCAGCAGAGACCGCCAAAGCACCAACCCCACCTTCAAGCGCCGCGATGCGCTGCTCGAGCACATCACAGGTTGGATTCATGATGCGACTGTAGATGTTGCCGGGCACCGCTAGATCGAACAGATCCGCACCGTGCTGAGCATTATCAAATTCGTAGGCAACGGTTTGATAAATCGGCGCGGTCACGGAATGCGATGTCGGGTCTGTTGTATAACCTGCATGTATGGCTATGGTTTCGTCTTTCATGGCTTAACTCTCTTTTGTACGCTGCCCTTTCTCGCCACATGACGGTGGCGCACTCAACGGCTATCTTTTGCACTTGTGGTAGTAGAAGCGAGTTATTTTGCCTGCACGGCATACGCATGCCTAGCGCGGTTCTAGAACTTTGATCGATAACCATATCCGTGCAAACTCACCAGTGTCGCTTTTGCACCCTAAGGTCTCGCTGCATGCGCTGGATCTCTGCCCCCTTGGGGGCTCGCTACATCAATCGTCAGGTTCTGGGTATTTTTCTTGCCGCGCTAGCCGTGCTGCTGAGCATCGCGCTGGGCGACAAATTGATTCAGCTGCTGGAAAAAGCCGCCACGGGTAACATTCCCGCGAACAAGGTGCTCTACATTGTCATGCTGCGCATCCCAGAGTTGGCACAGACGGTCATGCCATTTGCACTGTACATGGGGCTTATCATGGGCTTGGGTCGGCTGTACTCCAGCCAAGAAATGTCGGTGCTGCGAAGCGGCGGTTTAAGTACCCGCATGTTATTGCTGTGGCTGGCACCTGCCATTGTCTGTGTCAGCGCGCTGGTGGCGGTCTCTTCATTAAGCGTCACACCCATGGCCAAGCACGCCTTCGAGCGAGAACTGTTTGAGCTACAGAAAAACGTCGGTATCGCGGCGCTACAGCCCGGTGTTTTTCGCATTGAAGATGCCGGGGAGCAGGTGACCTACAGTGATGCCATCGATGACGATCAGCAAACGATCCTCGATGTCTTTATTCAGCGACGCCTCGATGATGGCCGCCAAATGACGGTTTGGGCCAAGCGCGGGCAGCGTAGTGATCCCGACGCTCAGGGCCGACAGTTACTGACGCTGGAAAACGGTCGCCGCTACGTCGGCCAAGCAGGCAGTCCGAGCTTTGAGGCCATGTCATTTGGTCAGCTCGTGATCAGCATTGATACCGAACCTGTGTTGGAGCGGGTCCGCGACATTCAATCCATGGGCTCCGCCGAGCTGGGCGGCAGTTTGGCGCACCGGGCAGAGTGGCATTGGCGGCTCGGGTGGCCGATATTTTGTGCCATCCTCGCCTTACTCGCCATTGCGCACTCCACCGTTCAGCCCCGCCAAGGGCAGTACGCGCGGGTTGGCAGCGCCATGATCTGGATGCTGACTTACTACCTAGTGCTGATGCTCAATCGCTGGCTCTTCGAGCAGGGATTTGTGCCCAGTATCCTTGGGTTATGGCCCGCACACTTGGTTTTCGGGCTCGTCGCTGCGCGAAACTTATACTTACTTGGCAGACCTACCTCACAGTAGAAGGACACATGCGCGATTCCACCTATTTACACCGACTTCCTCTATGGCTTGGCTACAGCGGCTTGCTACCGATGTCTGCTTTTCTGGCAGGTCTTTGGTTTTGGCCACAGCTGACCCATCAACTGGTCTTCATGGCCATGCTTTACGTCGGCACCATTTTCTCGTTTCTAGGCGGCATCCAATGGGGTTTCGCAGTCAACAGCGAAGCTTACGCTGCTTCGCCGGAGGCAAATGTGCGCAGATTTGTGGTGGGTGTGACGCCAGCGTTAATCACCTTTGTGGCACTGGTGATTCCAAGTCTCTATGGAGGGATGCTGCTGGTATTGGGCTTGTGGTTGCTGTTGGCCTTTGAGTGGCAACGGCGCACTTCAAGCTCACTGCCGGATTGGTACCTACCGCTGCGCATGAATCTCACCATATTGCTCAGTGGGTCACTGGCTGCAGTATTTTGGTTGGGTGGCTCTTGACGTTTTGCATGCAGCGACGGCGCGTATTGTCTCTGCTCCGTCTTCGCCACGTCACCAACATCTATGCCTGAAAAAGCCACCGATAAGCAACTGTCTGACGCGGACATTAGCCGCGTGATTGAAATGGCTTGGGAAGACCGCACGCCGTTTGAGGCCATTGCGACGCAGTTTGGGTTAGCCGAGCAGGAAGTAATAAAGGTCATGCGCGCCAACATCTCTGCTGGCGCTTTTAAACGCTGGCGCGCGCGGGTCACCGGGCGCAAAACCAAGCACGCCCAGTTACGCGCGCCGGGCGTTTCTCGGCATCAGTCCAGCACGCACAACAAGGCCAATCGCTGAGCGCTACTGGCGTTAGTCGGACTTTTGAATATTGCCCATGGTACCCATCACCGTGGATACCAGCGTAGACACGTCGCCCAGCTGAGCGGGCACGATCATGGTGTTATTGGTCTTCGCCAGTTTGCCGAACTCGGTCACCCACTGTTCCGCAACACGCAGATTGATCGCATCCTTACCGCCTGGCTCACTCACTGCAGCCCCCACAGCCCGCACCCCGGCAGCAGTCGCTTCGGCAATTAAACGAATTTCTTCCGCGCGGCCCTCGGCCTCGTTAATTTGCCGCAGCTTTTCGGCCTCGGAAAGGTTAATCGCCTCCTGACGCTCACCCTCTGAAACGTTGATTCGCGCTTGTCGCTCGCCCTCAGAAGAGGCCACTACGGCACGGCGCTCCCGTTCTGCACGCATCTGCTTTTCCAGTGCGTCTTTAACCGAGGCAGGCGGCACAATATCTTTGATTTCGTAGCGCAAAATTTTCACGCCCCAAGGCTCTGCGGCACGATCCACCGCATGGACAACCTGGGAGTTAATGGTTTCACGCTCTTCAAAGGTGCGGTCGAGCTCGATTTTGCCGATTTCCGAACGCAGCGTGGTTTGCGCAAGTTGGGAGGTGGCGAACATGTAGTCTTGAATGCCGTAGCTGGCGGCGCGGGCATCGTTGACCTGCAGATAGATCACGCCATCGATCTCCACTGAGATATTGTCCTTGGTGATACAGCTTTGCGATGGCACGTCGACGGTTTGTTCTTTCAGCGTGTGCTTGTAGGCCACCACATCCACAAAGGGCACCAGTATGTGAAAACCCGCGTCTAAGGTTTTCGCGTACTTACCTAAACGTTCAATGACAAACTGCTCGCGCTGAGGCACCACTCGCGCGGTCTTGAGCAGTATGACCACCACGGCAACGGCCAGCAGTACGCCAAGAAAAAAGCTCATATCCATTAGTTAGTCTCCTGATTCACGATCAACGTATTGCCATCTCGGCCCGTGATTTTGATGATGGCGCCAGAGGCAAATTCCGCTTGTTCGCTGCGTGCATTCCAATCTGCGCCGCGATAACTCACACGCCCCCGGCCCGGGCTAGACTCGTCGAACCCATGGAATCCTATTGCATATGCACTGGGATTCATTGATTGCGAAGCCATTTCTGCAAGATGCATGCTTACCATCTTTATGATGTTCGCTTCTAAGACAGAGGCCTCTAAGCTCAACCTACTGAAGGGATCACCCCACAAATGGCTCACTAAGCCAATACTCGATTACATTGAACAAAGAGGCGGAAGACTTCACTTAGAAAATATTGTTAAAGAAATTCATTCAGAGGATTGTGATCATCCATCTGTGACCGGAATAACCCTTCAAACTCCCGAGGGTGAACAAACAATTAAAGCCGACAAATATCTAGCTGCTTGCGATGTGTCTGGTATAAAAAGAATAATTCCTAGATCATGGAGACGTTTTAAAGAGTTCGACTCACTTTTTAAGCTTGATGCTGTTCCAGTAGCGACAGTACAACTTAGATACGATGGCTGGGTAACGGAGATCAATAATCAACAAGCTCAAAAAAACCTAGAAAGTCCATCTGGTTTAGACAACTTGTTATATACAGCCGATGCTGATTTTAGTTGTTTTGCAGATTTAGCTTTATCAAGCCCAGAAGACTATAAAAAAGAAGATCAGGGCTCTCTACTTCAATGTGTGTTAACCCCTGGAGATCCATGGATTACCAAGTCCTCTGATGAAATCGTAAAACATACTGATTTACAGGTCAGGACACTTTTCCCTTCTTCAATAGGTTTAAAGCTTTTGTGGAGCAATGTGGTCAAGGTTTCTCACTCTCTCTACAGGGAGGCTCCTGGAATGGAGCCATATAGACCAGATCAAAAAACTTCATTTAGTAATTTTTTCTTAGCAGGCAGTTACACAAAACAGGACTACATTGACTCTATGGAAGGAGCAACAATGAGCGGACATCTTGCTGCTTCAGCAATGCTCTCAAAGTCTGTTTCACTAGCAAAAAATTCTTCGGTTGCTTAAGAAATGGGAAAGTGGCTTGATCACACAGTGATAAGTGAAATTCATGCTCCAGTTGAACTTGTTTGGAAGTTTTGGAGTGATTTAGATTCGATGCCTTTGTGGATGACTTGGATTGAGTCGGTTAAGCCAGTCGATGAAAAAACCTCGACACTTCCTGATTTAACGGAGTGGACACTTGCAGCTAATGGCTTTCGTTTCAAATGGAAAGCTCAAATCACAGAAAGAGTAGAAGCAGAGAAATTGGAATGGCAATCAGTTGGTGGTTTACCTACTAAGGGTTCAGTACGGTTTTATAGTGAAGAGAGTTCTAAAACTGTGGTT
>ERZ802822.745-NODE-745-length-22022-cov-8.991160_pt1 | contig 22022 bp, 19 predicted proteins | sample MGYA00345649_ERZ802822 | MGnify/ENA primary metagenome ERZ802822 (study PRJEB30503, sample SAMEA104212359) | marine metagenome | biome: Westerlies Biome; feature: [SRF] surface water layer (ENVO:00010504) within the epipelagic zone...; material: water...
CATCACTTGCACTACCAGGTGCGTTTTTGATAGGAGCAAACTCATCTACCCTATCAACTTCCATCACTGTCCATCTAGTAGCGAAAGGAAAAATATCAAATATAAGTAAAGTTAGGCCATCTAAAAATGAAATAATTAGAGCTTTACCAAACTTTATGGGTAAGATTAGACAAAAACCTCCAGTATTTTCAGCAATTAAGATAGATGGCATAAGATCGTATAAGCTTGCCCGAAAATCTATAATAGTAGATATTCCTGAGAGAGAAGTATTTATTAAAAATTTCAAATTAGTAAAAAGTTTTGATAAGAATAAAGCTAGGTTTATCGTTGAGTGTGGAAAAGGTGTATATATTAGGTCTTTAGCTAGGGACTTAGCAAATTATTTAAATACTTATGGATATATTAGTTATTTAAAAAGGCTTTCTGTTGGCACTTTTTTGTATAAAGATGCGATTTTACTTGCAGTATGGCTTAATCGCCTTAGGATTCTTCTATATTGGCTAACTAAAGGGGGAATTTAGAATGACCAATACAGAAATCGGCACGGCCGAGCAACTTAAAGATCCGAATCATGAGATACCGCTTGGGCCGCGTACCGCCCTTGGAGTACAGCATGTTCTGGCAATGTTTGCTAGTAACGTTACACCATCAATTATCATCGCTGGCGCTGCTGGTTTTGCTTTTGGCGGTGAGGATATGGTCTATCTTGTGCAAATGGCGATGCTGTTTGCGGGGGTTGCCACATTATTCCAGACAATCGGTTTTGGTCCGATTGGCGCAAGATTGCCTGTAATGCAGGGAACAAGCTTTGCCTTTGTTCCCATCATGATTGGTATAGTGAAAACCAGTGGCATGGCCGCCTTGTTCGGCGCAGTGATTGTTGCCGGGCTGTTTCATACATTTCTTGGCAGTGTCATTGGCCGCATCCGCCATTGGTTCCCACCATTGGTAACGGGCATTGTGATTACTGCCATTGGATTGGCGTTGTTGCCTGTCGGCATTAAATATGCTTCTGGCGGGGCCGCAGCCTTTCAAATGAATGCACCTGAATGGGGCGATTTTAGCCGCTGGGGTCTTGCGCTTGTGGTGATTTTCGTTGCCCTTGGTTTCAAATTCTTCACCCGTGGCACCATGTCATCTGCGGCCATTCTGATCGGCTTGATCGCCGGTTATGTTGTTGGCTATCTGACTGGTGCGGTTAATTTTGGCGGTGTTGCCAAAGCGGCATGGTTTGCCGTACCGGAGCCGTTCAAATATGGGATCGAATTTAGCGCATTTGCCATTATCGGCATGTGCTTAATGTCACTTGTCAGCGCCATTGAAACAGTTGGTGATATTTCGGGCATTGCCAAAGGTGGCGCAAACCGCGAAGCCACTGATAAAGAACTATCGGGTGGCACTTATGCTGATGGTTTTGGTAGCTTTATCGCTGGCTTATTTGGTGGCTTGCCAAACACGTCATTCAGCCAGAATGTCGGATTGATCTCAATGACAGGTGTGATGAGCCGTTCGGTTGTCACACTTGGCGCCCTATTCCTTGTGGCCTGCGGTCTCATTCCAAAGGTTGGTGCCGTTGTTGCGGCAATGCCAATTTCGGTTTTAGGCGGCGGCGTGATAGTGATGTTTGGTATGGTTGTCAGCGCTGGCATTAACATGTTGTCAGGTGTGAATTGGAACCGCCGCAATATGATCATTTTGGCAATGTCACTATCGGTTGGGCTTGGCATCCAAGCTGTGCCAAAATCAATGCAGCATCTGCCAGATTCATTCGAAATGCTGATGGTATCAGGATTGCTTCCTGCAGCAGCGATTTCGGTGATCTTGAACCTGTTGATACCAAAAGATATCGACTAATCAAAAAGAAGTCTTGCGAGACGAACACTCGCAAGGCCATGATAAGGAATAATCACCATGCCGCCGGATCAAATGATTCGGCGGCATATTTACGACAGGAATATATCAATTATGGCTGATAAAACACTTCTGTTGAAAAATGCCGACCTACTATGCACGATGGGGCCACGCGATGCGGCTAGCGGCCGGTCGGCGGCACATGTTGGACGCCCGGGCGATCATTGCGGCGCTGAAATCAAAAATGGCGGCCTGTTTGCCCGAAATGGAGTCATTGAAGCCGTTGGCGATACAGGTTCATTACCGGCGGACGCTGATACGGTGATTGATATGACCGGCCATGTGCTGATACCGGGCATGGTCAACACGCATCATCATATGTTTCAAAATCTCACACGCACCGTTCCAGCGGCGCAAAATGCCCCGCTATTTGGCTGGTTGCAAACGCTCTATCCGATCTGGTGCAATCTTGGCCCTGATCATATTTACTGGTCAAACGCCCTTGCGATGGCCGAGCTTGCGCTTAGTGGCTGCACCACATCATCTGATCATCTCTATCTATATCCAAACGGCGCGCGGCTTGATGATTCCTTTGCGGCGGCAGCTGATATTGGCATGCGGTTTCATGGCACCCGCGGATCAATGAGCATTGGCGAATCAAAAGGCGGGCTTCCGCCTGACCGCTTGACCGAAGCCGAACCTGCGATTCTGGCGGATTGCCAGCGTTTGATCGAAACGCATCACAATGCCGATCGTTACGCCATGCATCGTGTGGCACTTGCCCCTTGTTCGCCCTTTTCAGTCAGCATGGATCTGATGCGGGAAACCGCCCATATGGCGCGCGCCTATCGGGTTGGCATGCATACGCATTTGGCCGAAAATAAGGAAGATATTGACTATAGCCTTGCCAGTTTTGGCATGCGTCCGGGCGAATATATTGAAGCTGTCGAATGGACTGGCAATGATGTCTGGCATGCACATTGTGTTCAGCTTAACCCGCAGGAAATTAACCTGTTTGCCCGCACCGGAACCGGCATTGCCCATTGTCCCTGTTCAAATATGCGCCTATCAAGCGGCATTGCGCCGGTTCGTGAAATGATTGATGCTGGCGTGAAGGTCGGCCTTGGCGTTGATGGATCAGCATCGAATGATAGTGGTCATATGCTGAATGAGGCGCGTCAGGCGATGCTGTTGCAGCGGGTAATGAAAACGGGCGATGCCATGACGGCGCGCGAATCTTTGGCGCTTGCAACACGCGGCGGCGCGGCGGTCTTGAACCGTGATGATATTGGCGTTCTGGCACCGGGCTATGCTGCCGATATCGCTGCTTTTGATTGTCGCGGTATTGATTTTGCTGGCGCCGAGTGGGATTTGCTGGCGGGGCTGTTATTTTGCGGCCCCATCAAAACCAGCTATACGATCATCAATGGTAAAATCATTGTCGACCAAGGCCAGCTTGCGAGCATGGATATGCAGCATTTGCTGTCAAAACATCGCGCCATGACGGCCGATTTGAAGGGCAAAGCCTAACCAAAAGCCTGATCAAATACTGGCAGCGCTATGGATTGATCAGTGCCGCTGGTCCGTCATGCCAGACTTCATCGAGATTATGCCCCTCGCCTTGACGATCAATCACCAGAAAATCTTGCACCGGTTGCAAAACCAGCAAAGGGTGATGCCAGACCCCACGATCATAGCTGACCCCCTGTTCGCCACTGGCGCGAAAACAGGCCAGCGTCGAAAAATCAGGGGCGTCACCTGCCGCATTGCCATGTGCCACCACAACCAGCCAATCATGCTGGCTTAGCGGCATAAAGGCTTGCGAGCCAAGCGGGTGGCGTTCAAGAAGATGAATTTCAATCGGATCGGGGCGGCGCGTGCCGCGAAATAGCGATATGATGGGCCTGCCATCGCCCGCCGCCACATCAACGCCCGCCATGGCATCAAATCTTATGGTCGTTCCCTGATTGATACCGATCTCGGTTGCACCATCGGTTTCAATGACCGTTCCAAAGGGCGCAAAGCTAGCTTTGGTAAGGGGTAGGATATCGAGTTGTTTTAGGTCTGATGAGGTCATGATTGATCGGCCTCGAACGGGTGGTTTGCGATCCAGTGATTTGCAATATCGATGCGCCGCGCAACCCACACCCTGTCATGCGCCATGATATGATCAAGGAATTTGACCAATCCGGCAAACCGCGCTGGCCGCCCAATCAAACGGCAATGCAGCCCAATCGACAGCATCTTTGGTGCCGCCGCACCTTCGGCATAAAGAACATCAAAGGCGTCAATCAGATATTGGGCAAATTGATCACCGGTATGAAATCCCTGCGCGGTGGCAAAGCGCATATCATTTGTATCCAGCGTGTAGGGGACAATCAAATGCGGCGTTTTCACCTGCGCCGACCAGAATGGCAAATCATCCGAATAATCATCTGCGTCATAAACAAACCCGCCGTCTTCGGCGACAAGATTGCGCGTGTTTTCCGATGTTCGCCCCGTATACCAACCAAGCGGACGGGTGCCACAAATATCGGTTAGAATCGAAATCGCCTTTTGCATATGGTCGCGTTCTTCATCAATTGGCATGCCATGATAATTGATCCAGCGATATCCATGCGCCGCGATTTCATGCCCATCAACAAGCGCGGTTTCAATCACCTTTGGGTGACGTGCCGCCGCCATGGCCACAGCAAAAACCGTTAGTGGTAAACGGCGTTGACGAAACAGATCCAGAATACGCCAGACACCCGCCCGCGACCCATATTCATAGATTGATTCCATCGACATATGACGCGCCCCATCAAATGCCGCCGCGCCGATGATTTCCGACAAAAACACCTCAGACGCCGGATCACCGTGAAGAACACAATTTTCGCCGCCTTCTTCGTAATTCAATACGAATTGCACCGCGACACGCGCACCATTCGGCCATGCCGCCTGTGGCGGTGTGTCACCATACCCAGATAAGTCTCTTGGATAATCCATCATTTTGAAACACTCACAATCATGTCAAAACCATTAATCCAGAAAGTCATGCCAAAAAATCATCCCAAAAAATCACGACCGATTGCTGCCAACCAAACCTTGATTGACCATATCACGCCATGCCGCCAGCATCGCCCGTTCTTCATCTTCAACCCAGATCACCTGTCCTGGCGGCATCGCATGTGACGCCGACACTTGCCAGAAAATATCATTCGCATAGCGGATCACCTGACGTTCAGTTTCAAGATGAATGCCCTTTGGCGCAAAGGCAAGCCCGTCCCAAACCGGCTTGCTAGCATGGCAGCTGGCACAACGTTCAATCACCAACTCTACCGATGCCTGATGAAGCGCCGCGGGCGAGGCATGCGCGCTCTGATCATATTTCACCTGCGGCGCACCAAGCTGTGACAGCATGATCGCAAAGCCGGTGAAAATCACCGCGACAAGCCATGTCCAATATGGTGGGGCAAGCCCCTTATGTTTGGTGTTAAAGAAATGCCGGATCACCGCACCAATCAGCAACACAAGCCCCAGAATTGCCCATGCATAATCAGTGGCAAACACCATTGGATAATGGCTGCCAATCATGACAAAAATCACTGGCAACGTCAGGTAATTATTATGCAGCGAACGTTGCTTGCCACGCGCGCCATAGCGCGGATCAGGTGTTTTACCCGCCTTCAGCGCAACAACAACTTTGCTTTGTCCGGGGATGATGATCATCAACACATTGGCAACCATGATCGTACCAATGGTAACCCCCATTTGCATAAAGGCACCACGCGCCGAGAAAATCTGGCTATAGCCATAGGCAAGCACAACGAGAAAGGCAAAGCCGGTCAAGGCCAGCCATAGATCACTCCGGCCAAGCGGGCTGCGGCACAGGCCATCATAAATGGCCCAGCCAATCACGATGCCACCAAGGCTGATCATCACCGCCTGCGTTTCGGTAATATCCAAAATATCAAGGTCGATCATGTAAAGGCTTGCCGCGCCGTAATAGACAAGGCTCATCAAGGCAATGCCGGAAATCCATGTTCCATAGGCTTCCCATTTAAACCATGTCAGCTCGTCGGGCATTTTGGCGGGTGCCACCAGATATTTCACCATATTGTAAAAGCCGCCGCCATGCACTTGCCATGCTTGGCCATGCGCCTCATCCGGCAATGCCTTTCCCGGTTTCAAACTTAGATCAAGCGCAATGAAATAAAATGACGATCCGATCCATGCGATGCCAGCAATGACATGCACCCATCGCACAATCAATTCTGACCACATCCAAAGATAGTCGATCATTAGACCCCCCCTTTTTTTCGGCTGACAGCATAGCAATAACGGCTTGATCAAGCCTCATTTACACGCTGTTCGGCATCTTCTCTCAATTGCTGCCAAATGGCAAGATCAGCCGCGATTGACAAAGCCACATGCGCTGGGCTTTTGCCGTTGATTTCACTGATGCCGATTGGGCAGACCAATTGATCCAGCATCGCTGGCGACACCCCTGCGGCGGCCAGTCTTTTGGCAAAACGCGCCCGTTTGCTTTTTGACCCAATCAGCCCAAGATAGGCAAAATCACCACGCATCAAAAGCTGTAGGCAAATCGCCTCATCAAGGCTATGCGAATGTGTCATGACCAGATGAACCGCGCCTTGCGGGGCGCGAAGCGCAATTTTTTCAGGTGTCTTGGCAAGCAGTTTTTGCACATTATCACCAAGGTCATCGGCAAATCTGGCAGCCTCAATATCAACCAGAAAAATGTCAAACTCAAGCCCATCAAGCCGCGGGATGAGCGCACGGCTAACATGACCCGCGCCATAGATAAAAAGCGACGTCTGCCGCGGCATAGCAGGCGCCATAAAGACGGCCTCATCAAAAGATGGCTGCGCCGATTGCAGCGTCAAAGGCACGCCGGATTCAAGCGGGTGAGCCAACATGTGACCATGATGATCTTGTTGCGCCAGCGCGGCCAGCGCGCCGGCCTGTTTGGTGGTAAATTTTTCCAGCAATAACGACATCTGGCCACCACAACATTGCCCCATATCAGGGCCAAGAATAACGGTCATATGCTGGCGTTGCCACTCATCATCATCACTTGCCAGCATCTTGCGGGCGCGCGCCATCACATCAAATTCCAACGCGCCGCCGCCAATTGTCTGCCAAATACCGGTCGTTGTGACCAGCATTTGCGAGCCATGATCGCGCGGTGATGACCCCTTGGTCGCGGTGACCGTGACAAGAACAATATCCTGCCCGGCATCAAGACGCGGCAAAGCGTTGGCAAGCCAACCATTTGCTTTCATCCCCATCGACATCATGTCAGACAAAATTTGCCCCCAACCGGTTTGCCGTCAATAACAGCCGTTCAGCCGTTGCCGGTGCATCAAGCGCCGGATAGGCAGCGCCCTCTATGCCGGCAAGCGCATCTGACAGAGCAAGCCAACTGCTAATTCCAAGCATCAGCGGCGGCTCGCCAACAGCCTTTGACTTATGAATCGTATCTTCGCTATTTTCGCCATCAGCGTAAAAGGCGACCCGCCAATCAATTGGCCGGTCCGAACAGGCCGGAATCTTATAGGTTGATGGCGCATGGGTTTGAAGGCGGCCTGCTGCATCCCAAACCAGTTCTTCGGTTGTCAGCCAGCCAACACCCTGCAAAAAGCCACCTTCAATCTGACCCATATCAATGGCCGGATTGATCGATTTTCCAACATCATGCAACAGATCAGCACGAATCAGGCGGTTTTCACCCGTTAGCAAATCGACAATCACTTCCGACACGGCCGCACCATAGGCAAAATAATAAAAGGGGCGACCATGCATCCGATCTTTGTCCCAGCTTAATTTCGGCGTCGCATAAAAACCGGTTGCCGACAAAGAGACACGCCCGAGATAGGCACGTTTTACCGCATCGGCAAACGCCATGCTGTCGGTGCCAATATGAACCTGACCATTGGCAAAAACCACCTCGGCCTGATCGGTTTGATATTCATCTGCCAGAAAGGCGGCAATCCGGCCTTTGATGGTTTGCGCTGCCCGCATCGCCGCCATGCCATTCAGGTCAGTTCCTGACGATGCCGCTGTTGCCGATGTATTTGGCACTTTGCCCGTTGTTGTTGCGGTGATTTTGACAAGGTCAACATCAATCTGAAATTCATGTGCAACAATTTGCGCAATCTTTGTGTAAAGCCCCTGTCCCATTTCAGTGCCGCCATGATTGAGGTGAACCGATCCGTCATTATAGACATGGATCAATGATCCGGCCTGATTCAAAAATGTTGTATTAAAGGAAATGCCGAATTTCACTGGCGTCAAGGCAATGCCGCGTTTGACATATTGATTGGCAGCGTTATAGGTGGCAATTGCCGCACGGCGCGCCACATAATCAGATGTTTGAACAAGCTCATCAACGATAGGCTGGATCACACAATCTTCGACCGTTTGCCCATAGGGTGTGATGCCAAATTTAGCCGCCCCTTTATCCGGATAGAAATTTTTCCGCCGCACTTCTAATGGATCAAGCCCAAGATAATGCGCCACCTCATCCATCACCCGTTCAATGCCAAGCATGCCCTGGGGCCCACCAAAACCACGAAACGCCGTATTGGATTGGGTATGGGTCAAACAGCAATAATTGGTGATTTTCATATGCGGAATATCATAGGCATTATCGGCATGACACATGGCGCGCGCCGCGATGCCAGCCGATAAATCCCACGACATGCCACAGCGTAACGCCTGTTCAAATTCAACCGCAAGAACACGGCCATCATCATCAAAGCCGACATGGTAATCAATCCGGCAATCATGGCGTTTGCCAGTTAACATGAAATCATCATCACGATCATAAATTGTTTTCGCCGGATGACCGGTTAAATAGGCGGCAAGCGCCGCTGTCATCGCAGGTAAATTGCCCTGACTTTCCTTGCCGCCAAACGCCCCGCCCATGCGCCGCGTTTCAACCGTTACCGCATGATTGGCAAGCCCCAGCATTTCGGCTGTTTTATGCTGGATTTCGCTTGGATGCTGGGTTGAGCAAAATAGCTGTATCTCACCATCTTCGCCCGGAATGGCCAATGCCGCCTGTCCTTCAAGATAGAAATGTTCCTGCCCGCCAGCGCAAACACGGCCGCGCAATGCGTGCGGTGCCGTGGCAAGGGCAGTTTGCACATCGCCTTTGATCATCTCGCTTGGGCCAGCAAGCCATGATTTGGCTTGCATCGCCGCATCAATTGTTAAAATGGCTGGCAAAGGCTCATACTCAATGACCGCAAGCCCGATTGCCGCGCGGGCTGCCGCCATATCAACCGCCGCAATGGTGAATAGTGATTGTCCGACATAGCAAACTTCATCAACAGCAAAAACAGGATCATCATGTATCACTGGCCCGCAATCATTCACCCCGGGAATATCAGCCGCCGTCATGACCGCAACGATACCCGGGGCTGCGGCCACAGCCGATAAATCCATGCGGGTGATTTTGGCATGGGCATGCGAACTTTGCCCAATCAAGACGGTTAAGCAATTTGCCGGTGTTGCCATATCATCAACATAAACAGCACGACCCGATACATGTTTTACCGCACTATCATGATGTTTCGATTGGCGGATATCGCCATCAATGCCAGATGATGTCATGACCAGCCCTCCAGCCCCGCAGCAAGATCGGTACCGGCAAGCCGCATCTGCCGCGATGAGGTTAGTTCTAGCCCATATTTGATAAGCAGATTCTGCGATGTTAAAAGCCGGTATTCGGCCGAACCTCGCATATCTGAAAGCGGGGTGAAATCATCCCTCAAAGCCGCAGCCGCAGCTTTGAAATGCGCCATATCAAGCGGTTTTCCAGCAAGTTTTGCTTCGGCATGATTTGCCCGTTTTGGAATGCCAGCCATGCCACCAAAGGCCAAACAAACATCCGTGATAACGCCATCATCAAGATGCAGATTCGCCGCCAGCATCACTGCCGAAATATCCTGATCAAACCGTTTGGATATTTTATAGCATCGCAAATGCGGTGCTGGTTCCTGCGGCACCAGAATCGCCGATAGAAATTCACTGCTTTGCCGATCTTGCTTGCCATAATCCAAAAAGAAATTTTCCAGATCGAGAATACGGGTCTTGCTGGCCGTGGTCAGCTCGATTTTGCTGGCAAGCGCCATTAGCACTGGCGGTAAATCACCAATCGGTGAGGCATTGGCAATATTACCACAAACCGTACCACTGCTGCGAACCTGAAGCGCACCAAAACGGCGCAGCAATTCGGCGCATTCGGGCAAATCATCGGCAATGTGATGCAGAAATTGCTGATGCGTCACCGCTGGCATGATCCGCATAAAATCGCCGTCGGTTTCAATTTGGTCAAAACCGGCAACACGCCCTGTCCAGAGAAATGTGCCAAATTTGCGATGCTGTTTTGTCACCCAAAGCCCAATATCGGTTGCACCGCCAACAATGGTCGCATCGGCGTTTTTGGTGTAAATTTGTGCAAAGCTGGCATTGGTGGCAGGGGCGATAAATTGCGTGACGCCATCACCGAGACAAATATCGTCTTGGTGGTCTTTTGCCAAGGATAGCGCCGCCAGCATCGCCGCCTCATTTGCCATATCAGTTTTGGTCATATCGCCGTCCTTGCCGTGATCAAGCATGCTGGCAGCATCAACAATCGGGCGATAGCCCGTGCATCGGCATAGATTGCCAGCAAGGGTCGTATCCACCTCATTTACCGACAGGCCACGACCATTTTGCCAAGCCGCATAAAGCGACATTACAAATCCTGGCGTGCAAAACCCGCATTGTGACGCATCGGCGGCAACCATCGCGCTTTGCACCGGATGTAATTTGCCATCAGGGCTGGCCAGCCCTTCAACCGTGCGAATGGCGCTTCCATCAATCATGCCAAGAAATAAAATACAGCTATTTACCGGCCAGTGTTCCAGCCTTCCCATCGCGTCAGGCCGTGCCATCGTCACCGTACAGGCACCACAATCACCCTCGGCACACCCTTGTTTGGTGCCGCGAAGATGCGGTTTTCCACGCAACCATTCAAGCAATGTCACATCGCCAGCAACATCACTGACATGCTGTGCCTTACCATTCAGTAAAAAGCGGATTTCATTACGCATAGCGCCTCCGCATTTAGCTGCCCCGATAAGTCGAATAGCCGTAGGCAGACAGAAGTAACGGGACGTGATAATGCTGCGTAGGATCATTGATACCAAAATTAATCACAACATCATCGAGAAACGGAATTTCGGGAAGGTCATCACCGCTTCGGCGCAGATATGCCGCCACTTTAAACAACAATTGATATCGTCCTTTTTGCAATGCATCACCATCCAGCAACGGCGCATCGCAGCGACCATCATCATTGGTTTTGGTGGATTTCATCAACACTGGCACATCGCCATCAAGGCGAAATAGATCAATCGCCAGATCCGATGCCGGACTGCCGCGAGCTGTATCTAGAACATGCGTTGTTAAGCGGCCCATAAGCCATTACCCCCTTTTGCATAAACCGCCCGAAAAGGAACGCTTAACGATGGCAGTTATGCCTTGTTATTGCAAATCAAATTGGACATTTAAAAGAATCCTGTCAATATGGCGCTGCGCCGGTTTTGACCGGCTTTATCACTGTTTGAACCGGAAAATTATGGCGATCAAACCTGCACCGCATCTCTTATCACGCGACGATTTTATCGCGGCCTTTAGCGGTATTTACGAACATTCACCATGGGTAGCCGAAAGGCTGTTTGACGCTGGTCTTAGCGCGCATGATGCCGATCCGACCAATCTGGCAAGGCGCATGGCCGAAATTGTAAATGCCGCCGGATATGACAAACAGATGGCTCTTTTATGCGCCCATCCGGAACTTGCCGGAAAGCTGGCCATTGCCGGATCACTCACAGCTGAGTCAACCGCCGAACAGGCAAGTGCCAAACTTGATCAATGCAACGCCGAAGAATTTGCCGCCTTTCAAGATTTGAACGACCGTTATGGCAAAAAATTCGGCCACCCTTTTATCATTGCTGTTCGCGGTCTTGATCGCGCCACTATTTTGGCGGCCTTTGGCAAACGCGTTGCACAGTCGGCCAAAACCGAATTTGCCACCGCGCTTGGCGAGGTACATAAAATTGCGCGGCTTCGGCTAGAAGAATTATCGGCCAAATAACCACATCGCAAATAGATATGATTTTCCCGCAAAAAAGCCCTGCCATAAGGGCAGGGCCTTGCATTTAGAGTCGACTATTTATTTGGTTTCGCTGCCTGAGTGAAAGTTAAAGACAGCGCCGTCTTTAATCCCGCTTGGCCAGCGTGCTGTCACGGTTTTCAGCTTGGTATAGAAACGCACGCCTTCCATGCCATGGATCGAGTGATCGCCAAACATCGAGGCTTTCCATCCACCAAAGCTATGATAGGCAACCGGCACCGGAATTGGCACATTCACGCCAACCATGCCAACATTCACATTATTAGCAAATTCACGCGCTGCATCACCATCACGGGTGAAAATCGCCGTTCCATTTCCATATTCATGCGTCATCACCAGATTGACCGCTTCTTCATAGGTTTTTGGCCGCAGAACCGACAGAACCGGCCCAAAAATTTCATCGCGATAAACCGACATATCTGCGGTTACATGGTCAAGAAGCGTGCCACCGACGAAAAAGCCATCCTCATAGCCTTGCAATGACAGGCCGCGACCATCAACAACCACCGTGGCTCCATCGGCCTCGCCCTGATTAATATAATCGGTCACGCGCTCTTTTGACTCTCGTGTAATCACAGGCCCCATTTCAACACCGGGTTCGTCATATTGACCAATTTTCAAAGCGCGCACCTTCGGTGCCAAGGCCGAAACAAACCGGTCAGCCGTATCGTCACCAACCGCAAGCACAGCCGATATTGCCATGCAACGTTCGCCTGCCGACCCATAGGCCGCACCCATTGCCGCATCAACCGCCTGATCCATATCGGCATCAGGCATGAGGATCATATGGTTTTTGGCACCACAAAGCGCCTGAACGCGTTTGCCATTTGCACATCCACGGCTATAGATATATTTGCCAATCGCGGTTGAACCAACAAAGCTAATTGCCGCCACATCAGGATTATCGAGAAGCGCACCGACCGCTTCCTTATCGCCATTGACCACATTCATACAACCATCAGGCAATCCAGCTTCGCTGAGCAATTGCGCCAGATAAAGCGGCGCGGCTGGGTCGCGTTCGGAAGGCTTTAAAATAAATGTGTTACCGCAGGCAAGCGCCATTGGAAACATCCACATCGGCACCATCGCGGGAAAATTAAATGGCGTGATCCCCGCCACAACACCAACCGGCTGACGAAGCGAATAGCTGTCAACCGCACCGGCAACCTGTGCTGAATATTCGCCTTTCAGCAAATGCGGAATACCACAGGCAAATTCAACTACTTCAAGACCGCGCGACACCTCACCTTTGGCATCATCTAATGTCTTGCCATGCTGGGTTGAGATTAACTCGGCAATTCGATCAAGATTTTTGATAATCAATTCACGAAATTTGAACATGATTTGAGCGCGTTTTGCCGGCGGCGTGTTGGCCCAACCGGGCAGGGCCACCTTGGCAACGGCAACCGCCGCGTCGATTTCGGCAGCATTGGCCAATGGCACTGATGACGTAACCGCACCTGATGCTGGGTTATAGACATTCTGCGACCGGCCACTCGTGCCTGCAGATGTTGTGCCTTTGATAAAATGCATATCCGTCATTGCTGCCTCATTTAGCACCCACTTGCGCAGATGGCTAGTCATTGATGTTTGTTCGAAAATATCATCCCTAGACTACGCCTTTTTTTCACAAAGGCAAGACAGGCCACTCTGGTTTAGGCCGAATATCATCGTCTATTGAGGACAGCGGATTCTTCGGTTTTTTCAAAAACAAAGCTTGGCCTTGGTAATAATGATTGTATAAGAAGTTATGGAGATTTGGGTAATATTTGCCGTCACCGCCGCCGCAACACAGGCGCTTCGCACGGCGGTACAACGACGCATGGTTGCGCCGCTTGGCAGCTATGGCGCGGCCTATATCCGGTTTTCCTATGCCTGTCCAATTGCATGGCTTTGTGTGGTTTGCTATACTGGCATGACTGGCGCAACACTTGCCGGACTGCCCTTTGACTTTTGGGCCTGGATCAATATCGCCGCGCTGACGCAGGTTATTTTCACGATTCTTCTGGTTCAGCTTTTCAGCCACAGGTCTTTTGCCGCCGCCGTTGCCTTTTCAAAAACCGAAGTTTTGCAGACAGCAATCTTTGAGGCGCTGATTTTGGGGGTTGTGGTCACCATCCAAACCGGTTTTGCCATTGCGCTTGGCGTGTTTGCAACGGTGATGCTGGCACTTGTTAAAACCAATTTATCGATTGGCAATATCCGCCAAAGCATTATGAGCCGCCAAATGGCAATCGGCCTTGCGGCTGGTGCTTTCCTTGGATTTTGCACCGTTTCCTATGGCGCTGCGATGAAAGCGATGATTGGCGGCAGCCTGCTCAGTAATGCGGTCTATGCCGCCGCGATTGGGGTAACGATTCAGGCAGTATGTTTTGGCGCCTATCTTTATGTCGCCAAACGCCGCGAATTTATCGCCAGCTTTGTCAAATGGCGCGGTGGGGCTATGGCTGGGGTTTGGGCGGCCATTTGCAGCATTTGCTGGTTTGCCGCTTTTTTGAACCATGAAGTTGCGCCCGTTCGCGCCGTGGGGCAAGTCGAGCTATTATTCAGCATCGGATTTTCGGTGCTTTATTTTAAAGAGCGCGTCAGCCGCCTTGAACTGGCGGCAATGGCGCTTTTGGCGTTGTCAATTATCATGGTTTTGTTGGATTAAAGTAATCTTTGCGACCGGCATGAACTGCGCTAATCTGTCCCGCCTTCCTGATTGACAACCCTTTCACACAACCTTAATACTATTTTTCGTTTACGCCCGCCCTGACGGGCTTAACCCTGCATAGCCAAGGCTGTCACACCCCCATCCAACAACTTTGAGAGTGCTGTTCTCGTGGAAAATTTCCTGTCATCTATTGGTATTTCGGGCGTTCAAACCGTTGTTCACAACCCGTCATATGATCAGCTTTATGAAGATGAGCTTCAACCCGGACTTGAAGGCTTTGCCCGCGGCTATTTAACCGAACTTGGCGCCGTTAACGTGTTAACCGGCGAATATACTGGCCGGTCACCAAAAGATAAATTTATCGTCATGGATGACACCACCCGTGACAGCTATTGGTGGAACGGTAATGGCACCAAAAATGACAATAAGCCAATCGATATAGCTGTCTGGAATGATCTAAAAGCGCTGGCCGCCAAACAGCTAAGCGGTAAAAAGCTGTATATTGTTGACGGATTTTGCGGTGCCAATAAAGACACTTGCATGAAAGTACGCTTTGTAATGGAGATCGCATGGCAGGCGCATTTTGTTAAAAACATGTTTATTCGGCCAAGCGACCAAGAACATGCGGATTTTACTCCTGATTTCACTGTAGTAAATGCCTCAATGGCGACCAATCCAGACTGGGAACGTCACGGCATGAATTCACCAACTTTTGTTGCCTTTAACCTGACCGAGCGTATGCAGCTCATTGGCGGCAGCTGGTATGGCGGCGAAATGAAAAAAGGGCTTTTCTCGGTGATGAATTACCTATTGCCGCAAAAGGGCATTGCCTCAATGCATTGTTCGGCAAATTCTGGTGCGAATGGCGATGTTGCGCTCTTCTTTGGTTTATCAGGAACCGGCAAAACCACGCTGTCAGCCTCGTCAAACCGCAGCCTGATTGGTGATGACGAACATGGCTGGGATGATGATGGCATTTTCAATTTTGAAGGTGGCTGTTACGCCAAGACAAGCGATCTCAGTGAGGCCAGCGAGCCGGAAATCTATCGGGCAATCCGCCGCGATGCGCTGTTGGAAAATGTGATGGTGGATGCTGATGGCAAGATCGATTTCAGCGATACCAGCCTGACCCTTAACACCCGCGTTTCCTACCCGATCCATCACATTGACAATATTGTTCGTCCAGTCTCCAAGGCTGGTCATGCCAAGCATGTGCTGTTTTTGACAGCCGATGCTTTTGGCGTTTTGCCGCCTGTTTCGATTCTTGACGATGCCGCGACGCAATATCACTTCCTGTCTGGCTTTACCGCTAAAATGGCCGGAATGGAACGTGGCATGACCGAACATCAACCAACCTTTTCGGCCTGTTTTGGAGCTGCCTTCCTAACGCTCCACCCAACCAAATATGCCGAAGTATTGAACAAGCGCATGCACGACGCAGGTGCAAAAGCCTACCTAATCAATACTGGCTGGAACGGTCAGGGAAAACGCATCTCGCTAGCCAATACACGGGCGTTGATCAATGCCATTTTTGATGGCGAATTAGATAATGCCGAAACCAAAACCTTACCAATCTTTAATTTGCAAATGCCAAAAGCTTTGGCTGGTTTGGACAGTCGGGTTTTAGATCCGCGGTCAAGTTATGATGATCCAGCTGAATGGGAAAAGCGCGCGCGCCATCTTGGTGGCCTATTTGTCGATAATTTCAAGAAATTCACCGATAACGATGCTGGCAAAGTACTGGTTGCCGCAGGGCCACAGATCAGTTAATCCAACGAAAATAAAATCTCAAAATAATAAAACGCTGGCCCAAAATCAGCGTCCCTTTTACGCGTCATCCGACAGCAAAATGGTGCTGCTATAAAAGACTGTTAATCGTTTCAATCAGAGCGGCATTGATTTGCCGCGGGCCTTTATTGAGCCGGTTTTTATGGCGCCTTGAGCCAGGCATGCGCACCCCATCGATTGCCGCCATTTTTTGCATAAAACCCTCGACATGATCCTGCCAGCCATCACCGGCAACCACCGTTGGCGATAGGCCGATGATCATTTCACCACCGCGTGGCGGGCCGCCATCCTTATTGTCGGTTTCCCGGGCTTCAAAACTGAATTGCTCGCCGGTCATGCCTGCGGCAAGCAATTCAACCATCAAGGCAATTGCCGATCCCTTGTAGCCCCCAAATGGCAATAGAACGCCCTTGGCAATCGCTGCCGGATCAGTGGTTAGCTGGCCATTTTCATCAAGCCCTGTTCCAAGCGGCACTTCACGGCCATCACGGGCGGCAATCTGCACATCGCCCATCGCCATTGAGGCTGTTGCCATATCATAAACAACCGGATCATGACCCGGGCGCGGCCAAGCAAATGACAATGGATTTGTGCCAAATAAGGCCTCTCTCGATCCGGCTGGCGCCACCGCTGGCATATAGGCAGTGCAAGCGATACCAACGAGACCACGATCCGCCAGATATTCGGTTTCCGGCCAAAGCGCAGCAAAATGGTGAACCCCAACAAGCGATAAAGCACCAATGCCAATTTGGTTTGTCGCCTCGACAAGCGCGGGCAACCCAACCGATTGCGCCAATGGCGCAAAACAGCCATGACCATCGACCTGAATCACCGCAGGGCTAATATGTTTGATTGTTGGTTTGGCTTTGCCATCAACCTTGCCACTGCGGAGCGCTTTTACATAGCCAGGCACACGAAACAATCCATGCGAATGTGACCCGTCACGTTCGGCACGGCTGATGATATCGGCAAGCGCTTCGGCATTTGCCGTATCACATCCATTTGCCAGCATGACCTTTTTAGCAAGGTCATAAATCGCATCAAGACCCAGTTCTTGCGCACTCATTTGTACCTTGGCCCTTCATTAACACGGTCCGGACGTGCCATCGCAGCAATGGCATTACCCATACTGATCTTGCCAATCGTCTTGCCATCATCAGCAACAACGGCACCACTGTCCTTGCCAGCATTTACCAGCTGTTGCAGCGCATCTTCAAGCGGCGTTTTAATACCCATTTTCGGCCCAGTTGCCCGATTGGCCTTTTCCATTATCGACCGCACTTCGAGAACACGTCCACGATTGATATCTTTGATAAAGTCGGAGATGTAATCATCGGCAGGCTTCATGATGATCGATTGTGGATCACCCTGTTGGATAACCTCACCATCACGAAGAATCGAAATTTCATCGCCAATCCGTAAGGCTTCATCAAGGTCATGCGTGATAAAGACAATAGTTTTATGCAATTCTTCTTGAAGATCGAGAAGGATGTTCTGCATATCGGTTCGGATCAACGGATCAAGCGCCGAGAATGCTTCGTCCATCAGCAAGATTTCTGCATCAGTTGCCAGGGCACGGGCAAGGCCAACACGCTGCTGCATACCACCAGATAGCTGCGCTGGAAAATGCTGTTCAAAACCGGCAAGCCCAACACGATCAATCCAACGCTGGCTTCGCTCGAAAGCTTCACCCTCACTGATGCCCTGAATGCTTAGGCCGTAAGCCACATTCTGCGACACTGTGCGATGCGGCAAAAGCCCAAAACGCTGAAACACCATTGATGCTTTATGGCGACGGAAGTCTCGCAGTTCCTCAGTCGACATTGCCAGGACATTGTCACCATCAACAATGACTTCGCCTTCGGTGGGTTCGATCAGACGGTTAATATGCCGGATCAAGGTTGATTTCCCCGAACCAGACAGTCCCATAATTACCTGAATTCGCTTAGACTTAATCTTGACATTAATATCACGAAGGCCAAGAACATGGCCATGATGATCAAGCAAATCTTGTTTACTAATACCCGCATGAACATGCTTCATGGCCGCTTCAGGATTATTCCCAAACACCTTATAAAGATCCCGAATTTCAATTTTGATATCAGTCATGGCCACTTCCTTTGCGGTAAGCTTGCAAACGCTGGCCATATTTTTGTGAAACACGGTCAAAGATGATGGCGATGGCAACAATGGCCAAGCCGTTCATCAAACCAAGCGCTAGGTACTGGTTTGAAACCGCCTGCAAAACCGGCACGCCAAGACCACGAACACCTATCATTGAGGCAATCACAACCATCGCAAGCGCCATCATAATTGTCTGGTTCACACCAGCAAATATATTCGGCAGCGCTAACGGGATCTGAACCCCCCAAAGCCGTTGTTTGTAATTGGCACCAAAAGCATCAGCCGCTTCCAACACTTCTTCATCAACAAGCCGGATGCCAAGATTGGTCAGGCGCACAATTGGCGGAGCAGCATAGATGCATACCGCAATCAGCCCCGGCACCTTGCCAATGCCCAAAAGCATCACAACAGGGATCAAATAAACAAAGCTTGGGATGGTCTGCATCACATCAAGAACAGGGGTGATAATCGATTGAACACGGTTTGACTTGGCCATCCAAATCCCAAGCGGAATGCCTACCCCGATACAAACTAAAGTGGCCACCGAAATGATAGCTAATGTGGCCATGGTATTTTCCCACATACCAAAATAGCCAATAATTATAAAACAAATAACCGATCCTAGAACCAGCTTCCAGCTACGTGAGCCAAGCCAAGCCAAGCCAGCGATTGCTGCAAGAATAATTGGCCATGGCGAGTTAATTAACAGTCGCTCAAACCAAATCATGAATTGTAATAAAGGATCAAAAAAATTTTCGATACCCTCACCGTAGGCACGTGAGAAGCTGCGGAATCCAAAATCAACAGCCTTCTTGAAATCGCGTAAATCACCACGGCCCAGTTCAGGGAACTCGCTGAAAAATTCCATAACGCTAACCTCTTGTAGAAAAATTGCCTGCCGACAAAAACCGGCAGGCAATATGTTGATACACTAACACGTGATCCTACAGACCCGCTTTAACCTTCTTAGCAACATCTGCGCTAACCCAACCAGTCCATACATCAGCGTGCTTGGTCAAGAACTCGATGGCAGCATCTTCACCAGTCGCCTGCTGATCAGCCATGTAGGCCAAAGTCGCATTCATTACAGGGCCAGGAAAAATACGCTTTGCAAAGTAGTCGCCAGCCGGGCCAACACGCTTTTTAAAGCTGTCAGTAATTACAGTGTGAACCTCTGACTTTGTCCAAGCCGAAGCTTTTGGATTTGCACATTCCTGTTCAGGTTTGACAATGCAGCTATCCCAGTTTTCGCTACCCGCAAATGGAACACCAAAGTCAAGCATTGTTAGGCTGTATTTACCCACAACTGAAGTTGGTGACCAATAGTAACCAAACCAGTTTTCACCCCGGTCCGCAGCTTTTGCAATTGAAGCATCGAGGCCAGCCGCTGAACCTGGATCAACCAGACGCCATCCCTTCTTTTCCATTTCAAAAGCCCGGAAAAGGTTGTTGTTAGCTAGCTGGCAGCCCCAGCCTGAGGGACACGTATGGAAACCACCTTTTGATGGATCTTCCGGGTGTGGAAATAAATCTGGACGCTCAAGTACATCAAGCACTGTTTTAAGCTCAGGGTGCGCTTTCATAGTGTTTGGCAACAACCACCAGCCTTCACCCAAACCTGTAATCGGGCCCTCTGATACGGTATGGAGACGGCCCTCGGCTTTTGCAGCATTCAGTGGAGTGGCAACAGCATTGACCCAAAGCTCACCGGCCACATCTGGCTGGCCCTTTTCATTCATTGAAGTGAACGTTGGCATTGTGTCGCCAGGTACAATTTCAACCTTACAGCCATAACCCGACTCCAAGATAATCTTATCCACATTGGCCATCAACTGTGCCGATGCCCAGTTCATTTCAGCGATAGAGACAGTACCACATGCCGCGGACGCCTGGCCTGAGACCCCTAACATGGTTCCTGCAGCAACTGCCGACGCAATAAGTAATTTTCTCATCTTAACCCTCCCAAGGATTTTATTGACGTAATTTTTGTTTGTTAAAGAACAGCACTCATTCTTTTTAATTATATCCACAATGCGACATTTGTTGGGTCAATAACAGCGTTTTTTTGATTACCTACGAAAATACCAACTTTTGAAAGTTTTTTTTCTAAATATAACATGAGGGATCTCCTTTGGGACCAATCAAACAATTAAATCGCGCGTAACACAAACTTAGTTTTTTAATCACTATGTTTAAAATAGTTAAACACAGATATGCGATTTCGATTGTTATATACTTTAGAGCCTGTATTCAGGCTCTTCATTGTCCAGAATTCTACGAATTGCGGCGAGGTGCTGGTTAACTGTTTGATCCTGGACTTCCCATTGCTTTGCAGTTTTCTCGGCGATTTTATCTGGAATCACGGAAAGCTCCAAATTCGTTGACTTTGCGGTCAAGTAAGTTTGGCATGCACGCTCGTAATAGTAAGCTAGATCAAAGGCAAGTGCCGGCGTTTCGGCAACGGTCATAAAACCGTGATTGCCCATCATCACCATTCGTTTATTGCCAAGAATGGTTGATAGCCTTTCCGCCTCATCATCAAGCCCCATGCCATCGAACCCGCAATCCACCGCAACACGGTTAAAGAAACGGCAGCTGGTTTGATCTACCGGCAGCAAAGTCGGGTCTTTGAGTGCGCTAAGCGCAGTGGCATAATGGGAATGCAAATGCACGATACAACGCGCCTGAGGGTTATTGCGATGCATTGCGCCATGAATCCACCATGCTGTTGGATCAACCTTTTGCCCATAATCAGACGGCGTTTTGCGTGCATCAAGAAGCAGCAGATCGCTTGCCCGAATTCTGGAAAAATGTACACCGTAAGGATTCATCAAAAATTGTTGGCCATCATCCGATACGGCATAGGAAAAATGATTAGCAATGCCTTCATGCATCGATTCACGCGCCGTCCAGCGAAAAATCGCCGCAAGATCACAGCGCGCCTCATCAATATCAACAATGATTTCAGACATGATCAACTCGTTATGCCCGCCGCCAAGCGGCATCAAAACCCGACATCTGATCAAGCCTGACTGACTCACCAGCAAGATCAAATGCTTTTTAAAATTCTTTGGGTTATGTTAGGCATCGATAGAAAAAAAGTCATTACTTTTGTCGATCGGTAAATTTGGCGACCAAAAAGGCGGGGGAGTAGCGCATGCAAATCTGTCAGTCACTCATTGGCGGCAAGCCCGTAAAAAGCAATCTACCAATCATCGAAAAGCGGTATCCAGCAACAGGCGAAGTGATTGCCCATATCGAACCGGCAAGCAATACAATGCTGGATGAGGCTGTTGCGATTGCCAGCAAGGCTCAAATTTCATGGGCCAAAACCGATGCATTTGACCGCGCCAAAATTCTGCATAAAGCCGCCAATCTGATGCGCGAGGCAAATGACGAACTTGCTCATTT
>ERZ802822.749-NODE-749-length-21981-cov-8.262144_pt1 | contig 21981 bp, 9 predicted proteins | sample MGYA00345649_ERZ802822 | MGnify/ENA primary metagenome ERZ802822 (study PRJEB30503, sample SAMEA104212359) | marine metagenome | biome: Westerlies Biome; feature: [SRF] surface water layer (ENVO:00010504) within the epipelagic zone...; material: water...
TTAAAAGATCCCGATGATAATAATGAAAACACATTAAATAATTATGCCTTAGTTGACAGTCAGTCCAAAAACGGCAAAACCATAGCAATGGAAACAAATGGAGAATGGGCATATACACCAACAGGCGAAAAGGGATATGATTACTTCCTTGCAAAACGAACAGATAAGAGAGGATTTGAAACAGTACAAGCAATCAATCTGTATCTTGGCGGAACCGCAGCAGCTACAAACCTCATCAGTGGAGACGTGAGTGGAACAGCAAAATATATTTCAACCAGTCCACCAAATATCACCGGAAAGTTAGGCACAGAATCAGTAACCGGAACATTTGAAATTATCGATGCAGATTCTAGGGAAGTTGGAAACCAAAGTAGGCAAGGGGCAGCAGTAGCGATTACAACAACAGGTGACTGGACATATACGCCAGCAACAGATTTCGGGAATGGAAACGATTTCTTCCTCGTTAAATTCACCCAAGAAGATAGTGGCACTGAAACCATACAAGCTGTGAATATATTCATAAGCCCAGTTGATACTCCAACGCTCATAACAAGTACGGCCACAGTAGAGATTCTGGAAGATTCGGGGACGCACAAGGAGAACATCACAGACAGCGACAGCAACGATAACAACACCTATTTAATCAAAACTGGCCCAAGTAATGGTACTGCAAGCATCAATGCAACTGATAAGCAGTGGACATACAAACCGAACGACAACTATGCCGGTAAAGACTATTTTACACTAGAAATAACAGACAGTACAGGCAAAAAGACGGTGCAAGCAGTGAACATCAATATCAAACCCGTCAATGACATCACTACAGTTTCTGGAGACACCAATGCAAGCCTCAATGAAGATAGTAAGACATTCGCAGGAACACTAACACTGGGTGATATAGATAAACTCAAGGAAGTGATTATCGTCGACCAAGCACTTCATGGAACGGCAACAATTACTGACGACTCAGTCAGCGGTGAAACAACTGACACGATACAATATACATACGTACCTTCTGACGATTTTAATGGTACGGACAAATTCAATATCGCAATCATAGATGAACTGGGTGTGGCAACCATTCAGACCGTCAACTTAACTATTCAAGCAGCAGAAGACGAAGCAGCTGGATGGACAATTACTGAACTTACGCCGGCCAAGGAAGACACAACAATAACTGGAATTGTCTATGCGACCGACGTTGATGGTGCTCTGAAATACAGCATCAATGTCCAAGCTGAGAATGGAACAGTGGAGATGCTGAATCAAGATACTGGGATTTGGCAATATGAACCCAACACCGATTATCATGGAACTGATAGTTTTACAATTAGAGCGACAGATGCGAAGGAGGGAACATCAGATTATGTGTACAATTTTACTGTTGCAGAAGGCAATGATCCAACGATCATCACATCTGGCCTGCGTGGAACGACATCACAAGGTAGTGAATCCCAACCGGGGCAACTAAGAACGACCTTAGAGATAACTGATGCGGATGGTCTGACCGGTAATAGCGGAACAACGCAGACAATTACGATCGTCGACAATGGTCAGCCAAGCCATGGCGTTGTTGAGCTAGGCGATATTCAACGTAATAGCGATAACCCTCAAGCAGCATCAGTGAGCTGGACCTACACACCAACGAAGGCTGATTTCTACGGCGGAGACATGTTCACGGTTGAGATAACAGACGACAAGAATGAAAAGACAACAGAAAATGTGGAGATAACATTTACGCAAGACTGGCCAGAAACACGTGTTTTAGTCCCTTCAATGAGTTTCCTGGGTGAATCTGACAAAGGAAATCAGGTCTCCAATACATTCACCTGGACATATGTCCCGGATCAAGATGTCTCTGTTGATGCCTACTACGCCAATCAGGCTGATGATCCTGCACCACTGATCATTCCTGTAGCCCTCGATAACCCGGACGATTCAGATGTCACCACACAAGCAATCTTTGATACCGCAAGCATTTACGACTCATCCGTATCAGAAACACTCTTAATTGAGAAGACACTGAACTATGTCATAGAAAATGGATATGAAAGGAGCTTCAATTCACTACCAGCCGATTTCGACAATGCGCGAGTTGAGTCTGAGAGTAGTAATGCATGGGGTAACTTCCTTGGACGTTATGGAAATGAAGGTGCAGACGGAGATGCCCGTCCAACCACTAGTGTAGAAATACCATTAGGAGAAAAAGCTCAAACAATTGAATTTGATTTCCTACGTATTGATTCATGGGATAATGAAAAATTCAATGTTTGGGCTGGGAAAGAGAAAATACTTTCAGAAAATTTCCTAACAAATACCACAAAAACAACCAAGACAGGAACTACTACAGTCAGCGATGGCTCTAAATATACATATACAATTGAACCATACGGCAGTAAGGCAAATGCTGTATTTAGTGGATGGGTTGATCAGAAGTACCGAGTCTCAATCACAACCCCACCAGGGATGGAGACGCTCGATTTAGGATTCAGCTCAACACTGAACCAATCGATTTCGGATGAATCCTGGGGTATCGACAATCTTTCATACACAAAACCACCTGTTGGTGGTGGAGATTCTATCTACTCGAGACGTTTCAATTCTCTACCGACCGACATCGAGAATGCGAAAGTGACAACTGAAGGCAGTAGCGAATGGGGTGCATTTCTTGGACGCTTTGGTAACGAAGGTACGAATGGCCAAGACACACCAACCACAAGTGTACAAATCCCATTAAATATCGGCTCTCATCTAACGCCGAGCGCCACAACAGGCGACGATCAGAAAGCCATAACGGTCGAAGGCGGCAGAGCACAAACCATCGAATTCGACTTTTTGAGAATCGATTCATGGGATAATGAATACTTCTATGTCTTTTCGGGCGATGAAATTATTCTAGAAAAGCAATTCAAATTTGGAAGCACGAATCCTGCTATCTATAATGGCAGCACAACCACAACTGATGGATTAACCTATCACTATACAATTGAGCCAAACGGTAAACGAGCAAACACAGTATTTAGTGGCTGGGATGATCAGAAGTATCGGATAACCATCACAACACCACCCGAACTGGCAACGCTTGATTTAGGCTTCAGTTCTTCACTTGATCAATCAATTGCTGATGAATCGTGGGGTATCGATAACTTAGTGACACCGGTTACGAGCCTAGAATTAGAATTGCTCAATGAGGAGAACTTACTTGATATCCGTGGCTACATTGAATTGAGCGACACAATTTATGAAATAGAGCCGACGGTAACATTAAACATAACACCATTGGAAACACCTGTAGAGGTGTTAACGGTAGGCGAAAGCGCCAATTCTACAGATGACAATTTAGAATTTACACTCAATCCCACTGAGGGTTCACTATTTACAGACGGATTGATCGCAGCATTTGGAGATGTCAATCTCGGCGGTAATGTTTCTGATCTGTACACATCAGGGCCTGAGGGTGGAGGGATCTCATTAGATCCAGTGTTTGAAGAGTTAGGTAGCACAAGCACACTGCCTGAGCAATTAGTTGTTCCGATTCATCAAATTGGATTTGATCTCCTAGACAACGATCCAATCTTGGATAGCTATGTGGAAGTTGTGACGTTAAATGCCTTCGACACACTGTCTCCTGTCGTCCCAAGCAACCCGACGGAAACACTTCTCTCTGCTGTAAAACGAGACTTTGATCTTCGAGAATTGCTAGGTGGGGAACCTCAAATTGGTGAGACCTATCAAGTTGACATCACTGCACGTTTGGGAACGAAAGAATCGCCAATCGGGTTACGAATGATGATTATTGACGAGAATGAAACTCGTATTCTGAACCGGTTGCAGGATGTTGAACTGGATATGCTGCGACATGGTGATTTATCGACAAAAGACGAACCCTTTGAAATCACAGATCGAGATATGCTTAGCTTCCCATGGACACGAGAGTTATCAGATGCCAATGCCATCTTGCGAATCATGCCCGAACTAGAATTAGAAAAAAATATCGATATCAATAATATCGAAATACGAAAGTCACTTGTAGGATCAGCACAAATACCAGCCTATGCAGATATTAACATTAAGAGCGGTCGCGTGAATATCCCACTCCTAAATGAAGGATCTGCAACTTGGGCTGATGTTGATAATGACGGAGATCAAGACTTACTCTTGAGTGGTGTATCTCGCGAAACAGGGATGCTGAGCACACGATTGCTCAACAATCCACTAATTGGTGGCGGCGATAACTTCTCGGACATTACAATATCTCTTCCCGGTCTCAAGAGGGGCAGTACAAGTTGGGCCGACTACGACAACGACGGAGACCTTGATTTAGCGATCACAGGGGCGCAAGGTTCTGAAGAGTTACCCTATCTCCAAATATTCCGGAATACGACAAGTGAACGCATTGAGGATGCGGAGGCAGGCGAGCCCAAATTTGCAGGAATGGTTAATCGACAGCCTGATGTTCCTAAGGCAGAAGATGTAGGCTGGAATTCCGAACACAATGCGATTCAATTCAACTGGAATTTCAGTCATCTGACGAATGACGATGCTCCGTACACATATAACTTAGCGATAGGTACTGAACCAGGTATATTTGATATTCAGTCACCATTAGCAGATCCAGAATCAGGGAAACGCAGAATTGCAAGCCCTGGAAATCAGGGATTCCATAATGCTGGGTTACTGAATTCTGCCATCGCCGGTGAACGCTACTACTGGTCGGTTCAGGCCATTGATGCCGGCATGCGAGGTTCCAGTTGGGGTGAAGGAGAAGCCTTTACCGTCCAACCCTTGGTTCCTCAATATCAAGGATCACAAACTGAACATTCAGAAACAAACATTCAGGAAACTCTCTACCTTTCTGTATCACCACAAGCTGAGGAGACATATAGTTTAAGCGATGGATCACTGACCATCACTGCTAAGACTGATCCCATCGATCCCACCGGAAACGGTCTGACCGAAGAAGGACTTCTTGCACATCTGGTTAAGAAGCTATCAGAATCAGAAGAAGCAAAATCACTTGCATTTAATGTCTCCCTCAATTCGTCGGAAGATCTGATTAAGCTCAACTATAAAGAAAGTGGAAGTCAGAACGGATTCGCGACTCTCACACCAAGTGGTGAAGCCTCAATCGAGGCCACAGTAGGTGACCTGGCATACGCAAAATCGGAAACAGAACACATAGAGGCCAAAGCCACTGGAAAAATCACAGATATTCAAGATTCAAACGATGGATCAAAAATGATCTTCATCACCGAAACAATTGACAGTAACAGAACGATCACACAAATTATTCCAGCTCACCTCACACTTTTGAAGTCCACTGAAGATACTGTGGCAACTGGAGACTTGCTGACAAGTTTGAATGTCGATAATCATTCCATCAATATTGATCTTGATAATGACGGCGTCGCTGATGAGATCAGATACGACAGCAACAGCCAAAGGTTGTTTGTGCAGCAGCTCTCTGATGAAGGCAATGCACAACCGTTTGTTGGACAAAGCATGGGGCGTTGGAGCGACGGCAGTCAGACAACGCCAACGGCAGGCAAAATCACCAATATTCAGGACGATGCTTCAGGTAGGAAGAAGGTCACATTGCAACCAGTTGATCAAAATCAGCCTGAACTGACGTTGACAATCCCATCGGGTTCACAACTCATCGTTGATATTGGCGACGTTGTTGAAGCCAATGAAGAGATTATCCAGAATGATTTCTTGGCCGTTTTACCAACAGCATCAACAGGCACATCTGCGAACAACGTCTCACTCAGGTCAATCGACAGGACATTCGTAAGCGAAGATGGTAGCGCTTATTGGTCTCTCAGCCAAATCGATAGCAATGATGTAGTAGAGGAAGTCATTGGCTTTGCAACTGGAGATGACGTAAGCCTCGATAGTGAACTGAGCCTAAGAAAGAAATATAAGCTTGACACCAATCAGATACCTGGGCTAACAGAAAAGATTACACTTAGGTTGAATGGCAGAAACATTCGAGAGCAAATTGGCGAGCTGAAACTTGATGCAACCACCGGCGAAAGCGAAGATCAATATTCGAATCTTAGTTTCACCCTTGAAGACCTTAGAAGCGGAGCTATGCGCTTTGAATTCAATAATCCAGATGATCCTTATCACGAATTAAACGATGAACTGGGGCGCCTTCAAACATCTCTGCCGCTGTTGTCAGTCACTGGTGATCAGAACTTAAAGTACTCGCTCTCGATCACTGATCTTGGCGACAGTAGAGCCGATCTACTAGCCGAGTGGGGAGATGAAAATGAGCAAGAAGTCTACGGGAATCTGATTCCGAATTATGCACTCCATAGCAACACCACACCTATCGCACCCGAGATTAAAGAAGCCAAAATAGAGGGCGATTTCGATACTTTCACAGTGTCGATCTCGATGCAATCAGGCGAAGATATTGAAAGTGATCTGACAATTGAAGACCATCATAATTGGCGCTGGGTGCATACTGAAAGTGCCATTGAGTTTGATGGCGAAGATGATCACATAACCATTGAAGACAATAGCGATATCCCTACAGGTGCATCATCGTTCACCGTTGAAGCGTGGATACGGCCAGACCTAACCGAAACTCGAGGAATTCTCAGCTGGAGAACACTAGGAATCGATGGTGAGGATAACTCACTACAGATGAATAGCAACAACGGCATTAGACATACACTAAACGGTCAAGAGTTGCCGGCATATGGCCACGATCTCAATCTCTCCGACGGTAATTGGCATCATATTGCCGTAACATATGATACTTCTACAGGCGAAAGGATCATTTATGTCGACGGCATCAAGAAAGCATCAGACATACCTAATATAACTACATCCACCACTGCGACAGCAACAGCCAGCGAAATAAAAATTGGTGTTAATCGCAACAACCAATATTTTGACGGAATGATGGAAAGCACTCTGATTTGGAATAGAGCACTATCTGAAGCGGAAATCGTCAAGAGGCAAACAACTCCATCGAATGGAAATGAATCAGGCCTGGTTGCATTCCATAAGTTTGACGAAGGTAGTGGTAATCGTGTTGATGCTGATGGGACAACGTTATCCGACCTCACAGGAACACTGATTGGAGGTGCAACATGGACTAGACCGACGACTAAGTCGAAGTGGTTCTCTGTAGCCGACATTCTTGAATCGGAAGAGGAAACAAAGATGCGTCTGTCAAAGCATCAATTACTTCAAACTGGTGTGAATTATGAAAAACTAACGTCTGGAACACTATCCTTGCAGGCACAAGTGATTGATGCTGGAGGCCATCAAGCCACTTCAGCATCGTTTGACCTGCAGGTTCCAGAGCCTCCTGCTGAGGACATTCGTCCAGAGCGTTTGCAACTGGAGAGCGTCAGCTTCACAGAGGGAGACAGCCTTCAGCACCTGGGTAGTCATCTGGTTCCACTATTCCTAAAAGACCGTAATCTCACGGTTCAATCAAATGATATTGCTCTTTCAAACATTAGTCCGACAATTAAGCTTTATGTTCCCGATTGGTTGGTAGAAGTGGGTGCTTTCGTACTACGTTATGAAAATGGTGCAGAAGTCCTCAATACATCTTTCCACACCGCAGAGAGCGACAACGATCTACTTGTTGCTGAGTTAAGCGCCGAGCAACTCTCAGCATTGGCTTTTATGCCAACGCGTGAAGCCGTTGGTCGCGCCCCGATGTCCTTGCAATGGACCCAAACCTTTGAAGATACGTCTGTTCCTGATATCCAGTTGATTCAGCCACTCGAGCTCAGGTTTAGAGATGGAGGAGATCTCATTCCATCCACTCAGCATGAAAACTTCAGTAGCAATGAAGAAACCGATACCTGGGAGCTTTATCTTCCTCAAGATGCAGATCTCATCGACGGTGTCAGTGGACGTCGGTTCTCCTTGGAAGATGGCGCAACACTATCTGCATTGAATCTCCCGGGATGGAATGAGATGTTCAACGATCTATTCAATGAGGATGATCTTAAAATCACTGCCGAGACACAGCCTAATAATTACTTGAAATATACTTTTAGCGGATCTCAAGCAGCTGGCTTTGTCAACAGCCTTCAAATCCTTAACATCGAATCTGATCTGCTTGAAAACAAATCATTGACACTTAGACAAGATCCGGATGGAGGCATTGCCAGCAGCGTAAGTGCGATCTTTGAAGTTACAACAGTCGAGCCTCTAGCACTCGACCAGCATTTCATCAATTCAAGTAACGATGACGAAGTCATTGATATTGAAGAGCAACAAAAGCCATTTGTAATTAACACGGATCGGAATCTGATCATTCCAACGACAACTAATCTCCCTGACAACTACCGTGTTACAAATATCACTCGAGTAGACAATGCAAGCGAAGCTGATGCACTTGACACCAGTAAACTCAATGAACTTATTCTGTCATTGCCGTCAATTAGGCCTACAGCAATAAGCATTGATGACATCCTGAATAAGCCCAACAAGCGGACCATTGATGTAAATTTCAATAATGCCTCAGATGTCTTCGTTGCTGGGCCTGGAGATTTTGGCATCAATATGTCAGAGGCTAACCGGGTGATTGAGGTCACCGCTTCCGGCATCAATAAGATCAATGGTAAAACACTTGAAGAACTTAGTGCTGAATTGTCCGAAGAAAATAACACCAACACTCCTGATGACAATGCAGACAATATTGAGGCAAACATCTTTAGCACTGGAGCAAGTGAGCAAACTCCTGTGGGTGGTTCAGCAAGCAACAATCATCTGTATGTCACAATCACCAATGAAAGTGAATTCAACAGGGTTTATGCACCAATCAACGGTACCTTCATTCATGTTCTCGGGGAGGTCTTTGAGGTTGGATCAGAAGATCCAGTGAATGATCAACTTCAAGGGCTCAGAGACGTCCTGAAAACAGGACTTAATTATGAATTCGGCGCTGGATATGGAGACTTAATAGATCCAATGGTCTTTGAAGAAGCCCAGTGGGATCACGATGAACACATGGAATACGAAGGAGAGAACGTGACATATCTTCGCTTTAATACAGACGAACTCAGAGATGATCAAATAGCCACTCTTGAGATAGAAATTGAGAAGCTGTATATCACTGAAGGCAATGCCACGTCAAGCACAGATGCATCTAGCGATAGTGACAATAATAGCGAGAGCAGTTCATCATCATTCATCAATCCCGACGGCAGCATATCGCTATGGCTGAGGTGGGCGACCAATGAGGAAAACGATGATTCAACGTCTACACAAACATTGTATGACGGATATGCAGCATTCCTTACCGAGCATGATGCCAAAGAAAATACCAATGCTATCGGCATATTGACGAGTGAGAGTGAAGCCGAATTGACATACATCCCAGAGCAAGGCACCTTCCAATCTTATGAGATTAATTACTCCTACTTCGGAACGGAAAACAGTGATCTGAGTCGCTTACTGATTGTGGAGAGCTCGCCAACAGAAAGTGTGATTGAGCATCTCAACCACACCACGGGTATTGGAGCTGACCATCAATTGGTACTTCCTTTTGGTGTCGACAAAACCGTCGTCGAGCTCAACTTCCCGATAGAGAGTACTGCTGAGCAAAGAATAGAGTTTGAAGTGGATGCCGAATCGACAGCAACCATCACACTTCCAGGTGATTTAGATGGAAATATGCCAGGCCTCGATATTGGCCAACCCAGTGAAGACCCCAAATGGGATGCTGGACAACTCTGGAGCACAATTACCATCCCTTTACGAGGAGATCAAACCATCGTTAGTAATGGAATTCAAACTCTTTCTGTCTCGCCAGAAGCCTCCACAACCTACACCCTCAGTGATGGCGCAACCAAAGTGGTGGCGAAAACCTCAGACAAGGCAAGCTTGGCAAGCCTTGTCAATACTTTAAAAAACACCAGTGAGTATGCAGATCTGCAGTTCACAATCGCAGCTTCCTCAACCAATGACTATCTTCGCATTACGCACAAAGAGGGGATCAATCAGGTAACAGCGAGTCTCACTCCTGATGGTGGTGACACAATTTTTGCCGAAAACTATCCCTATCCAGACAAAGACTCGCGTTCAGAGAGAGATATTGAGGCATTCAATATAACAATTGAAACCGATGAAACCATCAAACCCAACGAAAATGTTGTTGAGCTTCAATTGATCAACGATGATATACAGCCTGAGCTCAGCATCGTTAATCTTGAAGTTGAAGGGCAACAAATCACTGTAGAAGCAAACCTTGAAGTCCCAGATGGCGCTCGTCCTCTACTGAGTTCTGAAATTGGCTCAGCACGTGTTCGATTGCTTCGCCATGACCAGCTTCTCGATATCTATCTCGGTGATCTTGACTTTGAGCGTTCAGGACCATTAGCGACAAATTCAACCTCTGAAGCTGTATTCACACTTCCCGATGGCCTAACACCAAGTTCTGATCTTAGGATTGAACTTGAGATGTCAAGGAGCTTATTTGATACAAGTGACACATTTGTCTGGGAAGGTTTCTCCAACCAAGGAGGTGCCTGGCAATTAAGCCGGGATGAAGTCAATACAATCAATACGACAAAAAGTCCGGCCACTGCCATTAATCTTTTTACGGGTCAGATCGTGCTTGTGACCGATGGGCTACTACAGGCTGGAGATACGATGACAGGCAAGGCGGGCGAACCACTTCCTGCCTACATCACACTTTCATCTGATTCACTGATTTCTGAAGATGATGTCAATCTGGATCTTGAAAGCTCCAGTAATTCAGATAATACCGTTTCTGTTGGTGATTTCGATACAGGAATCCCGGATGGGTTTGATGCAACAGACAATCCAGGTATTCCTGACGGGATGGATGGTTCCAATAGCAATCCCTATGCATTGATGGCTTATGGGCCAATACCTGGTGGACAAAACGAGATTGAAACCATCGCTCTAGATCCTGTCTTCTCAACAGGCACAGTCAACACCGTGACTGGCGTACCCGATGGCATGGGCACAGGCTCCACGATTGGAGTCCCCGATGGAATGGGCACTGACAACTCTGTCGGGGTTCCTGATGGCTTCCTCCCAGACGACAATCCAGGTGTGCCAGATGGCTTCCTCCCAGAGGACAACCCAGGAGTACCGGATGGAATGGGTGGCGCTGATGACCCCGCAGTAACCGGCAATGAGTTTTCCGAAGCAGGTCGATTCACGACCGCGACAACCACAAATGAATATGGCTATATCGAAAATAAGACCATAGAAAATTCCTTTGTACTTGCCAATAGCCGATGGTTGCTTACAGCAGAAGAAGAAGAAAGCACAGGCCGAGTGTTTCACCATGCTTACTACCGACCCGACCTAAACCCCAACTCGCAAAACACAATTAACGGCCTAGATTTACCGGAAAATGTCATCGACGCAGCTGGCGATCGACCGGTTGCACTGACATTGACTTCTGTTGAAACCGGTGAGGTGATCCAACGCTGGGACATGAGCCGCAAAGTGATTGATGGAAAGCAGATCATGAACACTTACACCGCAGCAGAGCTAGACAAACTGATGGGCGAATTACCAATTGATGCTGGTGCGGAAAGCTCTTTCTCAATCAATCTGAAGCTCCACGAAGTCATCCAGATCACTGACGGGGATGACGTTACTGGTGTTGAAATCCCTGACGGTAGTTTGAATCTATTTGAGCAGACACTGCATTTCGGCACCTCCTCTCTCTTCAGGGAGGCAGCACATCCTGCATCAGCAGATCCCTTCAAGCAAGTTGATCACATCAGCTTCCAGGAAGGGCATGGTGCTCTCCTGATTGATCTTTCCGATTACGGATCAAGCACCTCTTCCTTTGAAGAGAAGGTTGACGAAATTCTCGCTACTCTAGAAACAAACAGGGTGGCAACGTATCTAGCTGAGCAATTGGAACTTCAATTGAAGCTGCTTGGATACGACGAATCCAACTACGCAGAAGGCTTGGTCGACCTGAATGCTTTCAAACAAGGTGTTACAGGGCATAGCGTTGGAGATGGCGGAGCTACTTGGATCTCTGATATGCAGATGCATGATGCGAATCACAGTGAAGATTCAGATGCTCTTGAACCATCTCCCTATCGTGTCACTGTGATTGAGGATGACAGTGCAAGCGCCTCGACACTCGAGGCCTGGGCGATCAAACCCGAAGACAACCTGCAAGGGAATTTCAATCTTGAGGTCACCTACAGCAATGGTCGAACACTGAAACGTCACAACTTGGGCGTGACCATTAACAATCTTCCGGATCGACCGGCTCTGACCGAGACTGCTCGGGATCAAATGACCCTGCGCTTGGAGACGGGTCAACGCCCAACGGGCCAAGAGCAGATCATCAGCCTGAACAGTCTGGTCACTGATCCCGATGGTGATGTCCTCTCCTTTGAACTCCAAGGAGAAGGTGTGCCACCTGATGGCATCACCTTCGATGGCGAAGCTGGAATGATCACCATTGGTGGAATTCCCCATGACAGCATCGGTAATCACCTGTTCACGGTCCGTGCCAGCGGAAGTGATGAGGATATTGAACTTGAGTCGATCGACCTGCATTTCGATGTCAAGATCACGCAGCGAAACATTGAGCCGATCTGGAATCTTCCCTTCCAACTGCAGGCGGCGGCGGGTCAAACGACGAAATGGGATCTTGAAGCCAACAACTGGGTAATGGATGCCAACGGCGATAGTCTTCAATACCAATTCCCCGACCCAGAGCTCACACCTCCAGGAATCACTCTTGAGGATGGTGTCCTTGAAGTTGATGCAACAATCGCGGCAGCCATCCTTCACAGGTTGGAACTACAGGTTCAGGACGGACCCAATCGTGATCCAGTCACTGCAAAGATCAATTTGGTGGTGCCACCGATGGTCCAAGCGGACGTTGCCACATTGCAATCAATCCCTTGGGAAGAACGTCAAACCACCGAAGGTGATGACTTCCAGCTTCTCTTGCAGTTCGATCAACCGCTCAAGAGCGATACAGAACTGCAGTGGGAGATCACGACTTCCGCAGATCAAACTGACGCGATCGATCAACTCAACCGCACAGAAGGAACAGTCAGCGTGGACGCCGGAAGCAGCCTGGCCCTGCTGAGCATCGAGACAACTGACAACGAGCTCGTCACCAGTGATCAGGAACTGCTGCTTTCCTTCAGCAGCGATTCAGAAAAGATCTCACTCCCTGATAGCGCTCAACGTCTGCTTCTGAGAGACAACGACGGCATCACGGCTGAACTCTCGAGTCAGTGGATCGACAACGACAGCTTCGATCTCGTGTACACCCCGGGCGTGGCAGGGATGGCTTCGACAGGACTGACGATTCGGATCTCAAATCCGGAACTCACCGAACGTCTTATCGGAGCAGATCTCACCAATATGTTCGCCACTGGTTGGGAAGGAGCGTCCATCGAGGACGACACGCTTGTTCTGACCTGGAGTGATCCTCTCGCCGCGACATGGCCAGGAAGCAGCAGTGTGCATCTGGGCCAAATTCACCTTGCTGCCACAGCCGCAGAGAACGAGCTGAAAGACAGTCCAGAATTGAGCATCCTTGCGGAGGCTGAGCGGGGCATCTCGGTCTACTGGAACGATTCTCCCTGGCTCGCTCCAGAAGAGGATGCCGAGCAGCAGGAAACTGTGTCTCAGATCGTTCAGGCAGCCGCCAGCGGTGCACCGGTGGTTGTCGAAGATCCTGATCTCGCAGAAGCCATCCGCTTTGACAAGAACGGAAAACCCGAAGTGTTGAATCCACGTTCGGTTCTCGAGCTTCTGTTCAGCAGCGATTCCGCCATGGAGGTCAACGTTGGCGGAGCAAGTATTGATGTCAACCTTGATCAGTTCATGACTGAAGCTGAGGATGGCGTCCTGACACTGGCCGACGACCTCGTGGCCTTGCCGTCGTTGAGCACCGGCGGTGGAGGAAGCAAGAGCAAAGCCTCCGAAGCTTTGATTCTGGCTGGTCCCAGCAACGGTGAAAGCTTCAAGAATGTTGGATTTGGCGCCGTGGACGAGAGCCTGGCTGATGATTTACGTGACATTATTGTTGATGCCGTAGACAGTGATCTGGCCGAAGACACAGAGTTCCTCGGTGAACTTGCCTTTGATCTGGAGACCCTCGGGTTCGGTGAGCTTCAGAAGGTTGAGCTTGAGCTCGGAGGAGAGGGTCTTGCCAATCCCAGTATTCTCAAGCCCAATGAGGACGGCGTCTGGGAATCGTTCGACTACGACCCAATCAGTGGAACCGGAGCGTTGTTCATCGATGCCGATAACAATGGCCTATTTGAAGCCGTTGAACTTTGGCTCCAGGATGGTGGACGCGGCGACTTCGACGGCATCGCGGATGGAATCATTACTGATCCCTTGGTGATTGCATCTCAGCCAGCAGATGTCTTCGTGAATGAATCACCGACTGATCTGACGCTGAGTGCCACCAATTTTGACGAGAACATAGCTGCAGGAGCTGTGATAGCCACGCTGACAACGACTGATCCAAATGAACAAGATACCTTCACCTACGAACTGATCAGTGGGATCGGAGACACAGACAACACCTTCTTCACACTGGAGGAAGACCAATTAAAGATCAAAGAATCTCCAGACTTTGAATTCAAAGACTCCTATGATGTTCGCCTGGTGAGTACAGACTTGCGTGGCGAAACAATTCAGAAGAATTTCAAGCTCAATGTCAATGATCTTCGTGAAGTCGTCACGAATTTCGACTTTGACAATAGTGGAAGCATCACCTTCCAGAATGATGCCGTCATCGGCTTGCGCAATCTGATGGGTACATTCCCTGGCGACGCCCTCACCGATGGTGCCCTGTCAGCTGATGCCAGCCTGGATAACAACACCATCAACACAACGATGAACGAGCTGATTCAGAGCGGTGGATTTGACTTCGACCAAGATGACATCATCAACCCTCTTGTGGATGGATTGCTCATGACAGATGAAATGCAAGGGGTGGTCGACACGATCTAAGCACCAACCACAGAGCATCAACCAAAACCAGATACCTCAGATGGATTTTTTCTTGGGATTTCCACAAATCCGGTGGACTTACAATTTTGTATTCCGATCATCGACAGGATGTCAGTAAGCCTTGTCCCATGGGGAGGCGGCTGAGATTCACGAATCAGCCAGAGCTTAAGCTGCATCAACACCGTGGCTGGATCTGCCTGCAAACAAAAAAATGATCGACCTTGTTCGATCGCGTTTAACTGGTCGCCGATGAACTGTTTGGCAAGGACATCTGTCTTTTTCATAGCCGCCCGTCGCACCACAAAGTCAAGGCAGACAGAAGCAAAAGGAGAAAAACCAAGATCTGTTGAGCCATTGCTTCTGGTGTACCTGCTGACCATCGCTGCCGTACAGAGCATGGGTACCAGGCCAGGCATGCTGTATTCCATGCCAGTGAGCTGCAGCCAACCATGATGAACACGCACAGCATCCAGAGTCTGAATCGCTGTATCACTCACCAAAGGGCGCATCTCAATCGCGCGCAAACAGGCATTACGGTGATTGCCATTGATACTATTTTCCTTACTAAGACGACCAACAATCACAACAGGCTGATTGAGAAACAGACGCAGTTCGTGTCGTTCAACCGTCACAGCAGATCAAAGAACAGACAAATCATGGAAAGACTTGATCAAGGAACAACATGCCTCATAAAATATCCGATAATTCACTGATCCCCAGAGAATCAATCACTTTACCAATGCCCGACGACGCAGCAAAACCGATCTTGATTCGATCGAAATCATTATCACGCAGATCCGAATACCCAAAGACATCACCATCAACAATCAACCGATCATCACGATTGAAATTGGAAATTTTCAGCTTCTTGGAAATCAAATCCTCTGCCTCCAAACTGACGACGTCAGCATTTCTATCATCGCCTAAATCGATTTTCATTTTTTTAACCTCGCCCTGGATATCTACTTGATCACTTCCCTCCCCCAGTCTGAACTTAGAGTTTTTGCCGACCGTGACATCTTGCCCCAGGATGACCTGGTCATCTCCCTGGCCAGTCGACACAGAAGATTTCATAATTGCCCCATCCACAAAGCGAACAACATCATCCCCCTTAAACATTGAAATCGATACCTTCTTCATCTTGCGCACTTCACTGACAAACTCTGCATTAAGCCCTGAGGCAAAGACGATATCTGACTTGGCCATCTTTTTTGCATCCAACTGCAAGCCAGGGACCTGCATCTCAACGTCAAGGTTCTTGACAAATGACGGCGCTTTCAATGCAATTTTGTTGGCCAACGAATGATCAACGGAAATCAGATCGGAGAATTTCTCAGGGACGATGATCTCTGCATCTGAGCTGGAAAGCTTCACGGAGTCGCCGACTTGAATCACCTTGTCAACCACGCGTTGTATTGAGTCAACCACCTGATTCACAGCTCCAAGGCTCTCCAAAGCACTTCTGACCGAAGGTGCTGACGAACTCGAAGAAGCAGTGTTCGATGAAGAAGCAGTGTTCGATGAAGAAGCAGCGTTCGATGGGGATCCTGGAGACTTGGATGCGGATGGTTCAATCGTCGGCTCTTCTCTCACCTCCTCCGCAGGAGCTTCCGCTGTCGGCTCTTCTCTCACCTCCTCCGCAGGAGCTTCTGCTGTCGGCTCTTCTCTCACCTCCTCCGCAGGAGCTTCCGCTGTCGGCTCTTCTCTCACCTCCTCCGCAGGAGCTTCCGCTGTCGGCTCTTCTCTCACCTCCTCTGCAGGAGCTTCCGCTGTCGGCTCTTCTCTCACCTCCTCCGCAGGAGCTTCCGCCGTCGGCTCTTCTCTCACCTCCTCCGCAGGAGCTTCCGCCGATAACGTAATTTCAGTGCCAGGGTTGAAGGCATTGGTCGGCAAATTTCCCGCGAAGGAAGCTGGAACAACAACAGACTCAATATTGGTCGCAGCAAATGCCCCACGCCCCAAAGTTTGAACAGACTCGGGAATGATGACTTGCGTCAGAGGAGTGTTATAGAAGGCATAGTCGCCAATCGACGTCAACGATTCTGGCAATCGGACGGCGGCCAGATCAGTATTGTCAAACGCGGAAGCGCCAATCGATACGACGGAATCCGGTACAACCAGCTCTGTCAGGTCAGACTGACGAAAGGCACCCTGCTCAATGGTGATCAGCGAATCAGGAAGACTGACTTCCGTCAAGCTCGTTTCGTCAAAGGCAAAACGACCGATCGTCTCAAGCGTGGTCGGCAGAACCACCGTCAGGAAGAGATTGTTCTGACGGAATGCGAACTCGGGAATCGCTGTCGACCCTTCTTCAACAGTCAGCTCATCACCATTGAGTGCGTAATTAAAACTCACTGAACCGGCCGAAATAAAATTTATTTTAGCCAGCAAGAACAGAAGTGAGCACAGCTCTTCACCTTTATTTGATTTCCAACAAAATATAATTCTCCTTGACCGGCAACCTCTCCAGCACCCTGGGTTACGCTCCCACCTCAGGCATGGGGAAAGCCAGCATTAATTGTCATGACTGAGTTGAGATCAAAGCAGTCGTTTCAGAATTTTGATCCATCGTCATTCAAGCTTTCCAGGATCATGAGCGGTGATCACCGTGAAGCAATTCTACTTTCTGACCTGTTCAGAAAGTCGCCGAATTTCCATGCTTTCATCACGATCTCCAGCACCGCACGACTGATCAAGACTGCTCACATAAAGGTCAGCCGTTTTCACAACAATCGGACGCTGCAAAACGGTGGCGTCCATGCCATTTTCACTCATGAGATCTTGAAGGATGCTACGGCCTTGAGCATCTGAGATTCGTCCATTCTGCTTCTGGCATTGGAATGCCGCAAGGTAACCAACAACAACAACTTCCTCATCAGTCAAAGCAGGAGTGAACTGCTTAAGCACAACACTGACAAGCGAACCTACAGTGGCAATGCCGAACAAACCAATCACAACAACGGCAAAGATCAGCCTGGGCTTATTAACAGCACGCTTTTCGTCCGAAGGAATCAAAGCATTGGGGATCGCCATGATTCGGCTGAAGCCTTAACGCCTTCTCAGAATGGCGACGTCCTTCAGTCGCGTCTACCAAGCCTGCCGCTTCCGGAATCGCGATCTCGCGAGCCAGCCATGATCGTTGGACGAGAACGTCATCCTGATCACAAAACGGGCAGCAACCAAATGTTTAGATGTGTAAACAGGTGTGGGCGTCATGCGTTCGGCCAATACAACCCGGTATCTGGCCATGGCCCGATTGCAGCGACGGCTCGCCTACCTCAGACGGGCTGAACGCACCAATGGCCGGATCGCCATGGTGGCCGTTGTGGCCGCCACGCTGGCTGAATGGTCGATCGGACATCCACTGATCATGCGACCCGGCGGCTTCTGAACGGAGTGCGTGAATCTCTGTGTTCAAACGATTCGTTTTATGTTCCTTGAGGAAATTATTCAGAGCTCGCCCTTAAGTTCCCTGAAATTGCAACAAGGAGCAGAAGAGCAATGCGCACCTATGAACAGAGAAAACGTCACAACGAAGTGGCCACTGGCCTTTCATTTGTCGCTGTAGCCCTGATGGTTCTTGGCTTTATGGGAATTGCCCAGCACTTCGGGCTGTCTCTGGTCTGACTCCCCTCGGATATCAGCGACGTCCGATCACGTCCTCCCAGGACACCAGTTGCTGCCGATGGCAGCTCACCGCCTTGGTCAGGGAATCAGACGTGGATGGTTCCGAGTGTGCGTGCTTTGAATCATTGAAACCGGCCGCACGTTGGACCCGTGTTGAACGATGGTTCTTGTTGGTTGTTGGCATGGATCAATCAAGGTTTATTCCAATCCGATCGCTAGCTCGACATCTGTCGATTCGCTCTCAACAACATCTTAGGCCTTCCTCCTCATGAACGAAAGGCGGAAAACCGTCTGAGGGAAATGGATCAGTCGTCGATCACGGTGATTCCGCTGGCCTGCTCCTCCAAGTGCTCGGCTCTTTCGAGAACAGCCTTGAGCACATCCTCGGCATCGGGGTCGAGTCCGAGCTGATCCAGGGTGAATGCCACGTCCCTGGTCGCCGTGAGCACAGCAGGAGAGACCTGCTCAATGGGAACGGACCGGGATCGACGTCGCCTCGATTTCTGCCCGGCCCTGGGGCTCGCCTCCTTCGCCATACTGCCCCCTGACGTTGAGTTCATTCTGGACCTCAGCCGCCGGTTCCACATCGTTCAGGAGGTGGCACAGTGCCAGTTATCGGCCAAGAGGCGCAACCGTTGATGTCCTACGCAACTCCTCCGGCGGAGACACGGCAGTGCAGCTCCTGCAGAAATGTTCTGACCCTGAATTTCTTCAAGCTGGATCACCAGGAATGTCGCCACTGCGAAGGGAAGCGCCTGGCAGATCTGATCGATGCAAGCTCCGAAGAGGACTGAGACGAGGGAAGGCTTCGAGCACAACGTCTGAACTCCGGCCAGCTCCAGCTATTCACCGTAGAAGCGGCAGAAGCTCAGCATGTCGAGCTGATCAACCCCAACGAGCCGTTTGGTCTCCGCCCAGGCCTGAGATTCGCGCTCCCCTGAATCCGGTGCTCCCCAGAAGGCGGCACAGAGCGAACGCAGCTGGTCATTGCGGGACAGACGTTGATCGATCCGCACCAGCGCCACAGCCATGACCACGGCGCTGACGGTCATGAGCAGTTGAAGAAGCGCTGCGACACGGGCACGGTCTGGAGCCATTCCAAGATCCCGGATGGTGTCGGTTTAGCGCCACGGCCGGTCTCGCGACACCGGTGGTGCGTTCCACCCGACATCATCAGGGCAGTGGATCGCAACGGAATGCAGACCCCTCGCCCGATCAACGACGCCGGCAATGGTTTGGTGCTGGTGGTGGCACTCCTGCTGAGCGCCCTGCTGCTGCTGGGCCAGGCCACCTTCATCGTCCCGGCCGGACAGGTTGCCGTGGTGACCACCCTCGGCAAAGTGAGCGGTGGCTCTCGACTGCCTGGCCTGAACCTGAAGATCCCTTTCCTTCAGGCGGTGTATCCATTCGATGTGCGAACCCAGGTGCGGCCGGAGGAATTCGCAACGCTCACCAAGGATCTGCAGGTGATCGAGGCCACGGCAACAGTGAAATATGCCGTGCGTCCTGACGAAGCCGGGCGGATCTACCGGACCATCGCCGGGAATGATCGGGAAATCTATCCACGCATCATTCAGCCATCCCTGCTGAAAGCGCTGAAATCCGTCTTCTCCCAGTACGAACTGGTGACCATCGCAACGGAATGGAATGACATCTCCGCGCTGGTGGAGCGAACCGTGGCCCAGGAACTGGACAAGTTCGATTACGTGGAAGTGCGTGGCCTTGATCTCACCGGTCTGCAGATCGCAGAGGAATACCGGGCCGCGATTGAGCAGAAACAGATCGCCGAGCAGCAACTGCTGCGTGCCCAGACCGAGGTGAAGATCGCTGAACAGGAGGCAATCCGATACGACACGCTCAACCGCAGCCTCGACGATCAGGTGCTGTTCAAACTGTTTCTCGACAAATGGGATGGCCGCACGGAAGTGGTTCCGGCACTGCCTGGCGCCACAGGGGGCTCAACTCCGGTGATCGTTGGAGGTCGCCGTTGAGGCAGGAGTGTTCCGGATCTTTGCCCCAAAACCCCGCCTGAAGGAGGGGCAACCCCTCGATCAGCTGCACCGCAGCTACGACAAGGATGCCGAGCTGAATGAGCCCTATGTGGTGCTCAGCATTGGAGCCGGCCTGATTGCAACCTTCGGATTGCTCTCTGACAACACCGCCGTTGTGATCGGGGCCATGGTGGTTGCACCCTGGATCCTCCCCCTTCGCACCGGTGTGTTTGCCATTCTCGTTGGCGATTGGGGCCTGTTGCTGAGGGCATCACGCACCCTGAGCATCGGTGTAGCCAGCACCACCATGCTGGCCATTGCGCTTGGCCTGTGGGCGGGCACGCGTGGCTTGCTGGTCGCCGAGACCATGCCGGCTGAAATCAGCGGCCGGGTGAATCCCAACCTGATCGATCTAGCCATCGCCCTGATCGCCGGAGCCATGGCGACCTACGCGAAGGTGAAGCCCAGCACAGTGAGCTCAATGGCGGGCACGGCGATCGCCGTTGCACTGGTTCCGCCCATCTGCGTGATGGGACTGATGATCGCGAGTGGCGAATGGGAGAACGCAGAAGGTGCCGGTTTGCTGTTCGCCGCCAACCTGCTCGGGATTCTGATCGGCGGGGTGACCGTGCTGGCGATCCGTGAGCCGTATTTACGGGGTCAGCTCCTCACCAGCCGGCGCACGAAGATCCCATTCATTGGCTCCCTCGTGTTGATGGTTGTGATCACAGTTCCTCTGCACAATCGCTTCGTTGCCCAGCTTTACGACAAACGCACAGAATTTGCACAACAGAAAATCGAAGAGACAATTCGCGATTATCTCCAGAGCAAAACATTGACTTTCGGAGCCAACGAGTCGCTGGCCTTGAACAGCATTGCATTTGACTGGCCGAACTTCTGGGAGAAGCGACGATCTCCAACTGTAGAAGTGGTGGTTCGGGTCACCAATCCCAATCTTCCCAGTTACAAACAAGTCCAGATCATTCAAGACACAATCAATGAGAGGATCGGATCTCGACTGGAAGGCCTGAAATTCCAGGTTCAGGTTCAACGCATCAATGTTTCCGTTGTGGAGGGCCGTGAGGTCAATCAACCGGATGGTTCCGCACCCGGATCACCACTGCTCAGTCCGCAACAGACCAAGCAGGTTCTTGAACAGGGAGCTCTGGAGCTGGATTCCGATCCTGAACAAGCCACCAATCGGAGCCGCTCTGAAACCCGTTGATGGGGTGAACAGTCCTCCCCTCCTGATCAGCCCGCTTTCCGGAAGCGCATCAGCCCCCAGCTGAGGCGACCCTGCTGGCCACCATCCACCCAGTGGCCAAGACCCACATCCATGCGGTCCAGATAGCCGGCACTGATAATGGTTTCCAGTTCAGCGCGGCGGGACCGC
>ERZ802822.754-NODE-754-length-21898-cov-12.031621_pt1 | contig 21898 bp, 15 predicted proteins | sample MGYA00345649_ERZ802822 | MGnify/ENA primary metagenome ERZ802822 (study PRJEB30503, sample SAMEA104212359) | marine metagenome | biome: Westerlies Biome; feature: [SRF] surface water layer (ENVO:00010504) within the epipelagic zone...; material: water...
TTATGTATGAACTAATTTTAAAAAACGATGTTGAACAATTGGAACAAATTTTAAGCAATGCAAAGCCTCCTGTGGAGGAAGATGTGGTTTACGTATATGCCATAGTTGAGGGCTGGCACAACGAGACCCTCTCTCGAAAGGAATACTACAAAGCTTTTTACCCCATAGAAATTGAAGGAAAAAAATGGCGTGCTATTTCATGGACTACAGCAGCTTCAATTGTAGCCGTCATTGAATTAGTAGCTGCAAAGCAACTTCCGCAAAAAGGTTTTTTAAAGCAAGAGGAAATTCCCTTTGATAAATTCTTGAAAACTCCTACAGGAAGTTTATTTTTAACCTAATAATTAAATCAATGTGAGATGAAGTTTAAAAGCAGCACCATCATGACCCAAATTCTAGACGCTCTTTTTAAAGTCTATGAATCACGTGTTCCTGATGTCCGCAAGATTACCCAAGCCATGACAGACAAGGGTATGGTTGAAAGTCAAATGGACATCGTAAATGACCATATTGCTTTTCGTACAATGGGCGTTAACAATCTTGGGATTGAGTCTTTTGAAAAAATATTTACATACTTATATTATACTCTCACTTCTCTTGTCTTTTTCTTCTTTTGCACAATTTGATGGAATTCCGACAGGGAGTGGTTATTATATCAATAAATTAATACCCAGTCCGTCAGGAAATGACTTAACGAATGAGTATATTGAAATTCGCGGAGGTGCAGATGAAGTCGTTCCGAACGACTTGTACCTTATTGTAATTGAGGGTGATGGAGAATCCTCCTCGCTTGGTAAAGTTGCTGAAGCAATTAAACTTGGAGATGGTTCATTAAAATTTGGCAGTAATGGGATTTTAGTATTAATTGCTAATTATACTGATGAAAACACTTCAGTCAAAACAACTAGTCCTTACACTACTTTAATAGATTCAGATGCTACAGTATTGGCGATTGAGCTTTCTGGTTCTGATGTAACAAGTTCTAGTTCAAGTGCAGTTTCAACAAAAACACCAGATATAGGATATGATGGGAATTTAAGTGACGAAACTGCTACATACATGCTTGTTAGTTCTAATTCATCTCCTAAAAGTAAATACATTGATGGACCAAGCTCCGGACAAGGATTGGCTGCAGATGGTGTCATCGATAGCTCAGGTGATCACACGTCTTGGATACTATATGATTCATATTCAATCTTAGATGATGATGGTAGTGAATATGGCTACGGACAAATTATATTTGTTGAGGATTCTAATTCTGGCGGCACTATAAATACAACCACAAGTGCGACGGTTGTTAATTTTGATACAACTTCTTCCCCTAGTATGGTACTTCGCCAAGGTACTAATACGGGCTATACAATTGCAAGTGATTGGGTGGCTGCCAGTAAAGGCGGTGGTAGTGGGCCACAATGGCAATTTAGCGGTACAGGCGGTAAGGTTCAACCCGATGCATTCGGAGGTTGGGATGATTTGTACCTTTACTATGGTAAAGTAAATCCTACTGCACTAACCCTTTCTGTTTCGGATTTTTCATCAAATGGAATTTCAGCCTACCCTAACCCAACTGAAGGTATGGTTCATATTTCTGGAAAAGAATCAGTTGATGCCATTCGCGTGTTTAATATAAGTGGTCAACTTATAAAGGAAGTTACAAATACCAACGCACTTGACTTAACGAGTCAACTAAGTGGCCTATACATGATTGAAATTGAAGACAAAGGGAAAACATCCGTTAGCAAACTAATAAAACGCTAAACTTTTTTAAGACTAATTCTAAAAGCACCCTAGATGGGTGCTTTTTTATATATAAGATATAAGAATTAGTAAATCAGACCAATATCACCTACTCCGTTTTTGTCTTTCAATAAAGGAGACTTTTCATCTGGGATGTATGCATTCTCATCAGACCACTTTGGTTTTTTGTACAACACATTAGTGTCCATAGCACCCTTTAAAAATTTAGGGAAACCTACGTCATAGAAAAGGCAATTATCAATCTTGTTTGCAGCACCAGATAGGCGCAATGGGATTTGTATTCTATAACTATTCACAAATACAGAATTTGTAATGCTTACCTTATGTATTCCATTAGATACTATAATTTTTCCTTTCTCACTGTTGTAAACATTATCAAATACACATCGGTCAATTATAAGCTCCCCACCGGGCAGGTTTATGTCGGGTGTTGTTCTTAAATAATTTACCGCGTGCTCTTCAATATCCTTAAAAACTGTATTGTTGAGTATAATAACATTTGCGTTGTATTTGCCTATGTTATCTTTATCATAAGATAAATTAAGCCCACGATAGCTATTTTCAAAACGCGTATTGGTAAAGCTAAGCGTGTCCGCTTTTGTACCAACATATGCCTTAAATATACTTCCGCCATTTTTAGTTTTGAAGTTTTGGAAAATACAATTATCAGCATAAATACTATATGGCTCAGATTCATTTTCTGATGGCGATGTTAATGCATACTTAATTGCGTTTTGATCCAAGGCATCAAGGGTGAGGTTTTTCATCCTTAACTTCCCACCTTCAGTTACTTTAAAAAAATACATAAATGGACTGTCCAAATCTTCCATAGATTTAAGCATAGTTGATCCATCAGAAGCGCCTTCAATGGTAATCTCCTTTTCAACTTTTATACTTTTTTCTATTTCATATATTGCCCCTGCCAAGCGGATGGTGGAACCTGAAGATGCTTTGCCAATAGCACGCCTCAAATTTCCAGGGCCAGGAAATACCTCAATGACAGCTGGTTTTTTTACACGTATTTTGATATTGGGCTTCCAACCTGGGCCGGCTCTTAGTTTTAATGCTTTTGGAATTTTAGTAGACCCTAAATTAAAGGCGCCTGCAGTTAAGTTGGATCTTGTCGCATTTAGTATGTCCCTAGCAGGGCTTTTAACATTCTCACTAACATCTAATACGGAGTTGTTTTCGGATGGAACAGGAATTGAAATATCATATGACCAATCTATTGACGCTTTGGTAAAAAAGCGAGAATCTACGGGGGTATCACTATCAACAATATTTCCGCTAAATTGAATACCATCAACACGATCTAAATACTCCGCTACTTTACCGCCCTCAGTATTTAATACTAAATTGTTGGTGAACACAGAGTTGATAGCTGGCAAGGATAACTCAGCGCTCTTCCCGGCACCAAAAGTAATAGGACTACAATCAATGACCGTGTTATTTTGTATCACAACATCCTTTACTTGATCATAGCGATTTAATGGAGAGTTTGGAACACCATTCATAACAACAATTGGCCCCCTGAAACCAGTGCCTTTAAGACTAATCATCAAGTTGTTTTGAACCACATGCCCAGCATTAATAACGCGAACACCACCCGTTTTTGACTTACCATTCCCAACAAATACATTATTTTCTACAAGTGCATTGTTACCGTGTCTAAGGGTCAATGTTCCCTCACTTTCAATGAATAAGTTGTTGCGGTAGATATTATCTCCTGATTTGTTTGAAATGATTTCAGATTCTCCGTTACAGCCCCTAAAAATATTATTTTCTATAAGGGTTTTGGAAGAACTACGAGAGTAAGTACTTGTACCTACTCGAATGGTTTCGCCCCCATTTTCACCTAATTCAGGTCGTGATCCAAAATAATTGTGGTCAATCCTATGGTTGTTGTCCTGGTGTTCAATATCCCGTAAAACCACAACTAAAGTAGTTCCTCGCGATTCCTTTCCTGTAAAGTTATTGTGGTCTACGCGGTTGTTTTTACCATATAAATCAACCCAATGATTACTGATATCTTCAGCAGTATCAAAATATGAAATGGTGGAGTTGGTAAACCTACAGTTATATGCAAATATTTTTGAGTTTCTTCTAAACTGTACAACGTGTTTTTTTGTTGTCATACCATCTTTAAACCATAAACCACTAACAATGACATAAGTCCCATAAATGCTCAAACTTGAATCGCCCGTAATCAAAACTTTGCCTGGTGTTTCGGCTTTTACAATAATCGGGTTTTGTTTGGTTCCATTGCCGAATGCATTGAGTGTAACATCTTTCCACTCACCATTCTTTAAAATTATAGTGCCTCCAGTGCTCACTTTTTTAATGGCCGAATTGTACTCATCTATTGTAGAAACCGTAATGGATTGGGCAGTTGCAAAAAAACTTGAAAAAAGGAGTAAAACAGTTATTTTTTTGAGTAAAATTTTCATTAATATTTTGCTTAATTATTAAAGTCACTCAATTTAATCAAAATGTTGGTGTACAACGAAAAATTCAAAACATCAAATCTTAAATATGAACAATATTAAGCACTTTGTGTACGCAACGATAATTATTAATTATGTGTATTTATTTGCGGTTAAGTATTGTACAAAATTAGTTGTTGAATAATGTCAAATGCAAAGAAGAGATGCGTAGCAAATATGTTTCTTCTAAATTTACTTTAAATTCACATAAAATATTAAAAATGGGTAAAACAATTGTATTGACAGGAGCTGGCGGAGTTTTGTGTGGAAAACTAGCTGAGGCACTTGCACAAGAAGGACATAAAATTGCTGTATTAGACCTTAGAATGGAGGCTGCAGATGCAGTTGTAGTGCGTATTAAAGCAAATGGCGGAAATGCCATTGGCCAGGCTGCTAATGTTTTAGAAAAGGACACTTTGATACGTGCGAAAGAAACGATAAATAAAGCCTTTGGTAAAATAGATATTTTGATAAATGGCGCTGGTGGAAATCACCCGATGGGAACAACTTCAAATCCGTTCTTTGCACTGCAAGATATGGAGAATAAAAACGAAGGGTTTAAAACTTTTTTTGACTTAGACCCTAAAGGTATTGAGTTTACATTTAATCTAAATTTTCTTGGCACCTTACTTCCCACACAAGTTTTTGCGCAAGATATGGTAGGTCGGGAAAATTGTAGTATCCTGAATATTTCGTCTATGAATGCCTTTACTCCATTGACAAAAATTCCTGCATACAGTGGAGCTAAAGCTGCTGTATCTAATTTCACACAATGGTTGGCGGTTCATTTTTCTAAAGTAGGTATCCGCGTAAATGCCCTTGCTCCTGGGTTTTTCCTTACCGATCAGAACAGAACACTGTTAACAAATACGGATGGAAGTTTAACACAACGAGGGCAACAAATTATTGATCAGACTCCTATGGGGCGCTATGGTACACCTGACGACTTGGTTGGCACTACCCTATGGCTTTGTGGTGAGGGATCAAAATTCGTTACTGGAGTAGTAATTCCAATTGATGGAGGGTTTGCCGCATATAGTGGCGTTTAATATTTAATAATATGCATATTTCACTAGAACAAACTTGGCGCTGGTATGGTCCTAATGACCCTGTGTCTCTGTTGGACATCAAGCAAGCAGGTGCAACAGGAATCGTTTCTGCACTTCATCAAATTCCTAATGGAGTTGTTTGGCCAATTAATGACATAAAAAAACGGCAAGCTGAAATTGCAAAAGCAGGACTTACTTGGTCAGTTGTTGAAAGTGTACCCGTACATGAAAATATCAAAACCAAATCTGGAAACTACCAAACGTACATAGACAATTACAAACAAACGCTTTTAAATTTAGGAGCGTGTGGTATCGATATTGTTTGTTACAACTTTATGCCTGTTTTAGACTGGACACGTACAAACTTAGATTATGAAGTTTCAGATTCATCTACGGCTCTGCGATTTGAAGCTGCTGCATTTGCTGCTTTTGAATTGTTTTTACTAAAGAGGCCTGGTGCAACAAAAGCTTATTCTGAAGCAGAGATTATAGCAGCTAAAAAATATCTTGAAAATAGTTCTTTAGAACAACAACAAAAATTAATTAAAAATATTATCGCTGGACTACCGGGAGCTGAAGAAGGTTACACTTTAGGAGAGTTCAACGAAATATTAGCGACTTACAAAAACATAGGGGCAAAAGAACTAAAGGCAAATCTATTTTCTTTTGTCGCAGAGATAATTCCTGCTGCTGAAAAAGCAGGGATTCTGTTGTGTATTCATCCCGATGATCCGCCTTATCCCATTCTTGGATTACCCAGAGTGTTAAGTACAGAACAAGATGTCATCGACTTATACGATGCAGTTAAAAGTCCCAACAATGGTCTGACTTTTTGCACGGGTTCTTTTGGTGTTCGTGCGGATAATGACTTGGTGGGTATGGTAAAACGATTAGGTAGCCGTATTCATTTTATTCATTTGCGCGCAACCAAAAGAGATAAAAACGGAAACTTTCATGAGGCCAACCATCTTGAAGGTGATGTGGATATGTTTGGTGTTATGAAAGCCTTGATTGAGGAACAAATACTAAGGCAAAAAAATGGGAGAAAAGATATGCGTATGCCTTTTAGACCTGACCATGGTCATAAAATGCTAGACGACTTAAGTAAAAAAACAAATCCGGGATATTCAGCTATAGGACGTTTACGTGGCTTAGCTGAGTTAAGAGGTTTGGAGCTAGGTATCAGACAATCCTTGTAACTTATTTAAGAAGTTTGTGATCAAATACAGAGATAAAAAAATGATGAATAAACAATTTAAAATAGCAACAAAGATTTTAGGTAAAATGATTAATGTTTTTCTTGTGCTTATAGTTTTATCGTGCCAAAATACGTTCGCTCAAATTGTAGAAGAACCAACAAAACCTAATGTACTTTTTATTATTGTTGATGACTTAAAACCAATTTTAGGATGCTACGGAGATCCATTTGTAAAAACTCCTAACATAGACCGATTTGCAAAAGAAGGAGTCGTTTTTACAAATACATATTGCCAACAAGCTGTGTGTGGCCCATCAAGGGCAAGTTTTCTTACAGGAATGAGGCCTGACTACACAGGAGTATGGGACCTAGAAACTGAAATGCGGAATATTAATCCTGAGATTCTTTCAATGCCTCAATTTTTCAAACAAAACGGATATATAACCGCTGGGATAGGGAAAGTGTTTGATTCAAGAAGTGTTGACGAAAATATCGATAAGCCTTCTTGGAGTATTCCATTTTATAAAAAATCAAATGACTACTACCCAAAAGAAATGGGAAAGGCCAAAGGAAGGTATCGAGGTGTGAAAGTTTTGGAAGAAATAGAGATATATGAGAAAATAGGTGGAGCTAAGGGGCTAACAGGAAAGGAATTGAGTAATTTTATTAAAATTAATGCCAAACCATCTGTTGAGTCTCTTGATATTCCTGATAATGCCTACATTGATGGTGCTACTGTGCTTCATTCAAAAGACATCCTCAAAGTACTTAAAGAAAACGCAAAACCCTTTTTTTTCGCTGTTGGAATAACGAAGCCTCATTTACCTTTTGCAGTCCCAAAAAAGTATTGGGATTTATATAATCGAGACGAAATACAGTTAGCTGAATTTAGAGAAAATGCAAATAATAGTCCTTTAGTAGCTTATCACGGTGCGGGAGAACTTTATAAGTATGCTGATATCCCACCAATTGCATCTTTCTCTGACGTAAAAGGAGGAATGGAGCTGCCTTTTGATAAGCAAAAAGAATTGATTCATGGATATTATGCATCCGTATCATATGCTGATGCATTAATTGGAAAGCTCATAAGCACATTAGTATCGCTTAATTTAAAAGACAATACAATAGTTACAATTATTGGGGATCATGGGTGGCACTTAGGAGACCACAACCTTTGGTGTAAACATTCTAACTTTGAGCAAGCAACTCGGATTCCAATGATATTTAAAATCCCTGGTATAAAAGCATCAAAAACAAGTGCACTTGCTGAAGCCGTTGATATCTTTCCAACGCTGTGTGATGCCACAGGAATAAAAATCCCAGAACAACTACAAGGGGTAAGTCTAATGCCTATTTTGAAGGAAATTAAAAGTAAAGTGAAAGATTATGCTGTTAGTCAATATAGGAGGGGTAAAAATATGAGAACCTTTGGGTATTCAATTCGAACAGAACGTTTTCGTTTGACACTCTGGATGAAGGATTTTTATAGGCTTTATAAACCCTTTGACGAAGGGTATATTGTTTCAGGTGAATTGTATGATTATGACAATGATCCGCTGGAAACTGAAAATTATTACAACAATAAAGAATACGTTAGCGTAAAAAAGGAACTTCTAGACTATTTTGCTGAATATGCCAAACAACAGAACGAAGAACTTAAAACGTCAAAAGCTAACCGTGTTTACACTAAAAACTTATAATTCGTTATTTTAAACATTCTTTATGAAGCGATTATATTTACTTTATGCACTAGTATTCTTCAGCTGTTCCAACAAAAATGATAGGGTGATAGTTGTGAATATTAAAAATGACCTGTCAGTTGACCGCATGTTTGAAACTGTTGAAGTTGATGTTTCTCATTTAAACCTCGACGATAAATACTTAGTGGTAGGTAGTGCTTTAAAAGATGAGAAAATCACATCACAACTTGTTGACAATAATTTAGATGGACAGATGGATGTGTTATTGTTTCAACCTCAAATTCCTGCAAACGTTGAAAAGGTATTTTACATAAAATATTCCAATGAACCGCAGTTACAAGAAACGCATTGTTACTCGCGTTTTGTGCCAGAACGAACTGACGATTATGCATGGGAAAATAACCGAGTTGCTTTTCGGACTTTTGGGCCAACTGCTCAAAAGATGATTGAAGAAAATATCAAAGGGGGTACCCTAACCAGCGGTATAGATGCTTGGCTAAAGAGAGTGGAATACCCCATCATCAACAAATGGTATAAACAACATTTGTCTGGTGAAGCGTCTTATCATATTGACAATGGTGAAGGGTTGGATAATTTCCATGTTGGAGCAAGCAGGGGGATTGGTGGAATTGCTATAAAAACAAAAGAGTCATATGCAACTTCAAAAAATTTCGTCAATTGGAAAACCATTACTAATGGCCCAATTAGAACAAGTTTCGAGTTAACTTACGATAATTGGGAGGCAAATGGCAAAATCATATCTGAAAAGAAAATTATTTCGTTGGACTATGGTCAAAATCTATCAAAATTCTCAATTAAATTAGAAGGGGTAAAAACTATTTCAACTGGAATTACGCTTCATAAAAAAGAAGGTGAAATTACGGCAAATTCGAATAATGGCTGGATTAGCTATTGGGAGCCACACGATGGCTCAGCATTAGGAATGGGGATCGTCACCAATGTTAAAAATGTGAATGGTGTTGATGAATATATTTCAAACGTAAAAGATAAAAGCAACTTATTTCTCGAACTAAATCGAAGCGATAATGGGTTGTTTAGATACTATGCAGGTTTTGGATGGAAAAAAAGTGGCCAATTTGATAGTAAAGACGAATGGAACAACTATTTGGAACATTTTGCACAATGTCTAGAAAGTCCACTACAAGTTTCTATAATTGCACAAAACAAACAACTTTGAAAACGTTTTACTTTAGGCCATTATTAAAAGTATTCGCTTTTAATATTTTTGTTTTTAACATATTGAACGCACAAAAAGTATTGCTATCTGCAAATGGTCCTGGTAAAACGTATGAAGAAATAAATAATGCTTTCGCCCCAGGAAGAGATGTGGTTGAAGTTCCTGACTGCGTTCACACAGAATTTGGAAGACATATTGAAGAAGTGTATGATAACGAACTAGGGAAATATGTTTTTAATTTTTTAGTACACAAAACACCCGATAATGACCGTTGCCAAAACTTTGATCGCCAACGTGTAGAAATCAAAACATATGGTGGATCACCAAACAACCTAAAAGCAATTCAAGGGGAAACCGTTGCTTACTCGTGGAAGTTTAAACTACCTCAAAATTTTAAAGTCTCAAAAAACTTTACACACCTACATCAAATCAAATCTGTGGGAGGTCTGTATTCTAGTACTCCAATGGTTACACTCACAGCACGAAAGGCTACACCAGACCAAATGGAATTACGCTATACCGCTACCAATATGCAAAGTACATTGAAAAAAGCGTCTTTAGATTTATTTCGAGGACAATGGGTTAGAGTTACTGAGGTCATAAAATACGACAACTTAGGGGGTTATTACATAAAAATTTCACGTGTCTCTGATGGGTTAGTCTTATTTAATTATAATATTTCTGCGATGGATATGTGGCAGGATGGGTCAAGCTTTACGCGGCCAAAATGGGGTATTTATAGAAGTATTAAAAGCCTATCTTATTTAAGGGATGAGCAGGTGAGGTTTGCCGATTTTAGTATTCAAGAGTTGATTCCACTTAGTGTGCAAGATTATCGAGCCAAGTCAACAAACAACAAACTAAAGGTAAATAATTCAAAAGGGATTGTTTCTCTAAAAAATATACCAAAAAACAGCTATGAAGAAATCGAATTAGTTGACGAAAACGGAAAAAAAATAGCCCATACTAGATTATTACGAAAACAGAAAATAACGATTTCTGGACTTAAAAAAGGAGATTATTATGTTTCCTTTTTAGTCGCAAAACGACCTGTTAGTATTTATACTTTTACCATCAAAAACTAATTACCAACTGTTTTCCTGAAAGGTGGTAAGGGAATTCCTAAATCGTTGTAAATTGAAACTTCAGAAGGTGCATCTTTCCATAGATATCTGATTTCGATCGGATAATCATTACTTGAATGAAGTACAGCTATGGTTTTTTCATCCACTAGCTTTGCGTTGGCTTTGGACTCAAAAACACCATTTTTAAAAATCTCAAATCCCCTGATAATTTCAGAAGTGCCCTTGTGTACAATTGATTGGTCAAAAGAAAACAAAACTGATTTTGACCTAGGCACCTTCTCAATAATTTTCGGATAATGCCCGCTTACTTTTGGATTATACACCAAATAATCAGCAGTGATAGCAAGCCGGTAACCAACATCATATTTATTAGCTGGGTGCACATTGTAATCGTCACCAATATCAATTGTGGGTATCATGCCTACTAAATCGAGATTTAAGGCTTGGGCTTGAGCCTCTCTAAAATTTGCTTGCTTAATTCCAATATTAGCCCTGTTAGGAAGTTGAACAAATAAAAAAGGCATATTATTTTGCCATTTTTCTCTCCAATCTTGAATCATTATAGGAAATAGTTTTCCATATTCCGTCGCCTTACTTACATTAGATTCCCCCTGATACCATAAAACACCTCGAATTTTGTAATCAAAAAATGGATAAAGCATGGCATTGTATAGCGACGAAGGTAAATATTTTGGATGCACGCGCTTGGGAGGTTCTTTAATATTGGGGATTCCTACTTTATATCTCCAATTGCCAGCCAAAGAAACCTTTGCTGAAATTGTACGGAAATAAAATGAGTTTTCCCCGCTTCTAAAACCACCAATATCTAAAGGGTTTTTAACGCGGATGGTAATAATATTTTCTCCTTGTTTTAACAATTCCTTTGGAACAGTATATTTTCTTGAAACATCATTTTTTTTAATTGACCCGACCCGAGTTCCGTTAAAGTAAGTAATATCCTCATTGTCAATCAAACCAAAACTAAGCTCTAAATCAGCAGTCATGTCCTGAGCAGAAAGCGTTATGGACTTAGACACCCAAACAACACCCACACGTTGTTTTAGAGGAGTGCGTCTCCAAACATTGGGAAGTTGCATTGTGCTCCATGAGCTATAGTCCTCTTGAATGGACTGCCAGTTTTGTTCAAAGCCTAAATCAGCCTCATCTAAATATATCTTGTATTTTTTTTCGTCAACTTTGTACGCCTGCTCCAATTGATTAAGATCTGTAGACTTGATTTTCTTTAATAGTTGTTCTTTACTTTTATCATTTTTAAAGGCGTCTGCGTTCATCCAAGCTTCAATACTTGATCCGCCCCAAGAGGAATGAATTAAACCGATAGGGACTTGATGCCGCTTGTACAACTCACGAGCAAAATAATAAGCAACTGCAGAAAAGTTTTTTGCTGTTTTTGGAGTACAAGGAGTCCATTTGTTGATAACATCAAGTTCCTTAGTTGGTGTACCACTCATAGAACGCCTTACATTGAATAGCTTGATTTTGTCGTGAAAGCTTTTTTTTATTTCCTCTACACCATTTTCTGATTTGTAGAGTGGCCATTCCATATTTGACTGCCCTGAACAGAACCATACTTCACCAACAAATATATTATTGAATTCAATGGTATTATTACCAGATAATTTAAGGTTATATGGCCCACCAGCTTTAGATGGGCTAAAAACCAAACGCCATGAACCGTCTGGATTGGCATTGGTTTTACGCACCTCTCCCTTAAAACTGCCAACAACTTGTTCACTGGGAGTGGCCTTACCAAAAAGAAGTATTTCCTGCTGCTGTTGTAAGACCATGTGATCTGAAAAAAAAGCAGGTAAACTTATTTGTGCACATAAACCCATTGAAGTCAATGTGAAAAAGAGCAAGTTGAAATAACGTGTATTGAAGGTCAAATACATCATTCTTGAAATAAAAAAAGGCAAGTAGTTAAAATTACCACTTGCCTTTTTTAAATAACCATTAATTGATAATCCTACAAAGCAGTGACCACTAAGTTGTCAATTCTAATTTCTTCATCTCCACTAGAGTATCCATATCTTTCATTATCTGAGCTTCCTGTAGCAAGCCCGCCAATGCCTCTTGCAAATAATGCTACACTGTTGTTTGCGCCAGAATTGAAGTTAAGTATGTACTTAATATAACTTGTGTCGTCTGGGTTATTAAGCACCTTAATCATAAGATTATTTGCATCAACTTCTGTTTGTGCAACTGATGAGTAACCGTAACCATCTTGTGGGAATGCGGTCGTTTCAGTGTAATACGTCGGGGTATAGCCACTGTCATAGCCTATTCCAGCAAGGACTCTAAATTCGAGACTTGCAGGGTTTGATTTACCAGCATTAGCTTTGAATGATACCTCAACTTCAATCTGATAATTTGCGTTAGGCGTAACCTCAAATTCTTGATAAATATGATCAGGTTCGTTATTGTCAAACTTCATTACAGAATTTCCAGAAGCTGTGCTGGACTCTCCTTGAGTACCTAAGCTCCTATTAATCCATCCAGAACAAGCACAGTCAGAACCAGATGACTTACCGAGCTTATCAAAAACAGTGTTTATCAAAGTAGGGTCTGGTACGGGTGGTGCAGGCGGCTGCTCAACAGTTATATCCTGTGTTAATGTATTTGTAAGACCATTGTTGTCAGATGCAGTCAATGCCACCGTATAAGTTCCCTCCTCACTAAACCTATTTGTTGGTTCATAATCTGAAGATGTATTCCCATCTCCAAAATCCCAAGCATAGGTAGTGGCGCTTATTGATCCATTGGAAAAATAAAAGTCTTTCCAACCGTCATTATCCACTTCCTCACTTTGAATAGCTGTGAAAACAGCCTGAGGTGGAGTTGCATCTGGAATTGAATTTGCCTCTGGCAATTCGTATTTGTCGAAATCATCGCATGCCGAAACTAATACTAGTAAGGCAACCATTGAAATATTAAATATATTTTTCATTTTAATTTATTTTTTAGGTTTTAATACCCTGGGTTTTGTTCTAATAATCCTTTGCTAAGTCCGATTTCTATTTGTGGAAATGGAAGCAATAAATCATTAGAGGTGAAATTTGCTCCAATTGCTACTGCATAGGTGCCAAGTATATCTATACCTTTTCCAAATCGCATTATGTCATACAACCTTTGGTTTTCAAATGCTAATTCTGCACGACGTTCTGCTAACAAATCGTCTTTGGTAATAGAAGTTACTGCGTCTGTTAGTCCTGCTCTATCACGCACTTGTTGAAATGAAGCTAAAGCCGCTGTAGCATTGGTTTCGTTACTGCTTCCCATAATGGCCTCAACGTGCATCAACAAGATGTCGGCATAACGTAACACAATCCAATCATTCCCAGCAAGTCGTGCATCGAAATCAAATGTTTTCCCATCTGAACCGCCATCAAAACCATCAGGTAAAAACTTAGTTACTTGCGTTTGTGTAGGTTGTATTGGATCAGTGCGCATAGAAACAACAGTTCTGTCTCCACCATTGGCTTCCATAAAAGCTTTTGCATCGTCAGTAACGTAATTTACACCCACTGTTCGTCCAACACCGTTTAAGAATTCAGCAGAAAAGTTTTGACTGTCTTGCACCAATCCTGAAGCATAGCCTATAGCAAAAATAACTTCCGAATTGCTTTCGTTAAAAAACACATCACTAAAGCTGGGCTCCAAAGCAAATCCTTCAGACATAACGCTCTCTAGTAGCTGTTGTGCATCGAGATAATTACCAAGTGTAAGGTGTACTTTAGCAAGTAATCCTTGAGCAGCAGCTTTTGTAGCTCTGTTCCTACCATTAGTATTATCTAATCCAGCTACTGCGCTGTTCAAATCACTAACTATTAAGTCATATACATCTGCCACCGGTCTCCTAATATAAGAAGCGTCATCACTTACACCAATAACATTGTCAAGAAGTGGTATAGCGCCATAAAGTCTTACCAAGTTAAAATAAACATAGGCACGAATAAATTTAGCTTCCCCTTCAATTTTTGCTTTGTTGCTCTCAGAAGCAACACCAAGATTTTGAAGTACCGTATTGGCTCTAAAAATGACATTATAAAAACTCCTGTAGTGGTCGGCAATTAAACCATTAGTTGCCTCAACAGCAAGATTATCAAATTGGGCAGCTTCTCCCTCTCCGCTTTTTGATCTTGTGTTGTCGCTACGCATTTCAGTTACATAATACTCAATTTGAGTAGCGTGATTACTCCTAGAGCTCGTGTCGTTAGCTCCTTGAAGGCCATCATACATATTGTAGACTCCTTGCATGAGCTGTGCTTCATCGGCGTAAAAACTTGCGCCACTTATTACTGATGTTGGTGCTGGTTCTAAATAGTCTTCACATGAAGTAAAGACAGCCATTACCGTAATAAAAATTATAATTCTAATGCTTTTCATGATTAATTATTTAGAAATTTAGATTAAGACCTAATGAGAATGTTCGATTAATCGGAGAACCAACGCGTTGGTAACCGTAATTAATTGGGCTCGTATTGTAAATAGACTCCGGATTTAAGCCGTTGTAATCATCAGCCGTTATATACATGAGGTTTTGCCCTGTTAAATAGATTCTAGCGTTAGTAATAAAGAGTTCCGAAAGTAAATCTTCAGGTAAATCATAACCAATTGAAATCGTTCGTAATGCTACATATGAAGCATTTTGTACAATTGAATCTGTGAATATTTTTTGTTTTATAAAGCCTTGATTAGGTGCAGTTGATAAGGCAGTTGAAGCAGATCCAAAGTGGCGGAACAAATACTGATCACCAATATTTCGTACTTCAGCCCCATGACTTCCTTGAAAAATAAAGCTTAATTCAAAACCGCCTACCTTAAACTCATTTGAAATGCTCCATACCAAATCAGGGTAAGGATTTCCAAGAATGGTTTTATCATCATCGTCAATTACACCATCACCATTAAGGTCTTTCACATAAACGTCTCTATTGGTTTGACGCACACGCTCCCATGGTGCCTTTATGTATTCAGCAGGAATCTCAGAGTCAACCACCCATCCGTAAAATGATGAAATCGGATTTCCAACTAAATTAATCCACTCTGCAGCACGCTTGGTATCAACGTTTGTTATTAGACCATTAGATTCCGCAAAGTCCAGAAGCTCGTTTTCGTTTCGTGAAGCGATAAACGTACTGTTCCATTGGAAATTTGGTCGAATGACATTTTTAGTTCTCAATTCTATTTCAATACCTCTATTTTCAACCTTTCCTCTATTGTCAAGAGCATTCGGGAAACCTGTGGTATACGAAACCGGAACGTCTAACAATAGGTCCTCACTTGTCCTTTTATATACATCTACAGAACCTGTAAGTCTATTGTTAAAGAATCCAAAATCAATTCCTGGGTTCACCTCCACTGATTTTTCCCAACCCAAACCTGAATTGGAAATGTTAAGTGGGTTAAATCCATTAACAATAGAATTATTAAATGACGCTGACGAAGCTCCAATTAAAGACAAATAAGGGTAACTATTAATTTGGTTTCTGAAATCACCATTACCAATATCAAATGCATTGTTTCCTGTTAATCCATAACTAACTCTTAGCTTTAAAAAATTAACTGTCTTACTTTCACGTAGGAAATCTTCGTTAGAAAGCGTCCATCCAGCAGAAGCTGCTGGGAAAAATCCGTATTTAGAGTCTGGTCCAAAAGCAGAATACCCATCCCTTCTTGCGCTTAATGACACAAGATACTTGCCGTCATATGCATAATTGATACGACCAAAATAGGAAAGCAGCCTTTGCTGATATTCTTCAGATGTGGCTTCAGCAATAGTTGTTGCGCCAGAAAGTGTTCTTACCAAATCTGAAGTATAACCTATTCCTGTAGCAGCCTCAATTTCATAGTCCCACTGTTCAGCAGAAAAACCAGCCACTGCATTAATGTCATGTTTTCCTATGATTTTATCATAAGTGAAAACATTATCCGAAACAATATGGAGTCTCTTGTCGTTTGAAAGGTCAAGTCTTGTTGCAGCTACTCCGTTACGACTCGCTTTAACCCCTTGCCATCTATCTCTTTTTGTGTGCGAGTAATCTCCACCTAAAGTTGTTTTAAACTTTAAACCATCAGAAATTTCATATTGTGCGTAGATATTTCCGTATAGCTTAAATTTATAATCATTGCGATCACGTTCCAAAATTTTGGCAGCTGGATTGGTATTACTGGTTGTGCTAATATCTGTTTCACCTCCGTCTCCATATAAATCAAAATTATCAAAGTGTCTTTGCACAGCATAATCACCTACTTGAACATCTGGATATACATTTCTATCCACAAACTGGATGGTGTGGTCGTTGTGGTAGACCGGCAACCATGGTGGTTGTCTTAATACATCGTGCGTAGAACCATCAAATCTTCTTCTGTCAGAATAAGAAGGTGATATATTGGCGCCAATTTTAAATTTATCGCCAACTTTCGAGTCCACCTTCAAACGAAGACTGTAACGATTAAAGTTATCTGTAAGCAAAACACCCTCATCGCTTAAGTAGTTTAAAGATGTACTAAATGTAGTACGCTGACTTCCTCCTCTAGCTGAAATGGAGTGACTTTCTATCATACCACCATCAAACATAATATCTTGCCAATCACGATCATTTTGAAGCGCAAGTTTATAGGTGGTTTTATCAGAAAGCTGACCTGTTGCTGCAAGTTCTTTGTCTGCCCATTCTTGCATGGTAACATATAAGTTGTCACCTCTTAGAGCTTCTTTAAAGCCTGTATATGTGTTGTAGGTGAATTTTGTTCTTCCTTCTTTGCCATTTTTGGTTGAAATAAGGATGACACCATTACCACCTCGAGCACCAAAAATGGCAGCCGAAGAGGCATCTTTCAGAACTTCAAAGGATTCAATGTCGTTCATATCAAGGTTACCTAAAAAATCATTATCAACAACAATCCCATCTACAACAATGAGTGGCGATGAACTACTGGTAATAGATCCTGTTCCCCTAACGCGTATGGTAGGATCAGACCCTGCTTCACCTTCTGTAGCTTGGATATTAACTCCAGAAATCTGTCCCACAAGGGCATCATCTATACGAGAAACAGCAATTTTATCGAGATTCTCGCTTTTAACTTTGGAGATAGCCCCAGTCAGATTTTTTCTTTTCTGAGTTCCATATCCAATGACAACAATTTCATCAAGTAGGTTGTCATCTAAATCCATCGCTACATTAATTGTAGTATTACTGTCAACAGCAACAAGTTGAGTTTTAAACCCTACGTAGGAAAATTGTAATACGTCTCCTGCAGCAGCGCTGATTTCAAAATTTCCATCAAAATCTGTAACCGTACCATTATTGGAATTGGCTACCACAACATTAACACCCGGGATGGGTTCATTGTCTTCACTGGAGGACACTTGTCCTTTTATACTCATAGTATTCTGTGCATATGTGCTTAAGCATACAAGCAATGAAACTAAAAGAGTTAATTTAAACTTATAATTCATATTATGTTGGTTATTTATTGAAGTTAATCTTTCAATAATATTTTTATTTTAAACGAATAACAAAAATGGCTAACAAAGCCAATGTAATTGGTTAACCATATTGGTTTTCCAAATATAGACATTAAATATTAATTTCTAAATTAATACCAAAAAAAAATAACTTGGCTGTAAAATAAGTTGCGTTATTTTAAGACATTCGTAATTTACATTCAATATATACAAACTTCTTATTGGATTTAGTGTGATTAACAGTATTGAACTTTTTTTAACCTAAAAATGTACTAATTTGAAGAGTCGGATTAATAAATTTGAAAAGTATTAAACAATATGTTTTATAAAACATCTTTTCTTTTTCTCGGCTTTATACTTTTAGCATCGGTTATAGTTTGTCGGGGGCAAATAAGCACATCAAATGCTAAAAAAAATGTGCTTTACAATATTTTGTTTATTTCAATTGATGACCTCCGTACTGAACTAAATTGTTATGGTGCAAGTCACATAAAATCTCCAAACATTGACCGATTAGCTGCCCAAGGCGTTAGATTTGAAAATGCACATGTTCAACAAGCCATTTGCATGGCATCGAGAGCATCGATTATGACAGGAATAAGACCTGAAAAATACGGTATCTACACAGGCCTGGCTGTAAATGATGTTTTGCCAGACGCATTAACACTAAATAAGTATTTTCAACAAAATGGATATAACATTGCGTCATGTGGTAAAATATATCACCATAAAATTGATACGAAAAAACAGTTTGGCAACAACGAAATGAAACCTAAAGGAACGTGGACAGGAAGAGGGTATGTGACGCCAGAAGCTATTGAAAAAATTGCGCTAAATACTAAATATAATAGGGGACCTGCTTACGAATTTGCTTCTGTTAATGACACAATTTACAAAGACGGTTTGAATACCCAGAATGCACTGAAAAAAATGGAAGAATTAAGCAAAGATGACGCTCCATTTTTTTTGTCGGTTGGCTTATCTAAACCACACCTTCCATTCACTGCTCCAAAAAAATATTGGGATATGTATCCAGCTTCAACTATCAAACTAACAGACATAAAAGAACGCCCTAGAAATGGATATAATAAAGCTATCAGGACGGGTGGGGAACTTAAAAACTACTATGGAATGCCAGAATTGTATGATGAAATTGATAACAATATGGCTTTGAAACTTCGTAGAGCATACTATGCTTGTATATCATACGCCGATGCACAAGTAGGGAAACTCCTCGATAAGCTAGAAACCTTGGGCATTAGGGACAAAACAATTATAGTATTATGGGGTGATCACGGCTACAAACTTGGTGACTATAACTCATGGTGTAAATGGACTAATATGCATCTTGACACCAATATTCCGCTCATATTCAGTATTCCAGAAGGAAAACAAAATAGTGTTTCAAAAACCCCTGTGGCTGCACTTGACATATACCCTACTCTTGTAGAACTCAATGGAATGCAAAAACCTAATCATTTAGATGGGCAAAGTATAGTCACGTTACTGAACAAACCTGATACTCAAAAACAAAGAGTAGTATTTAGCATCTGGCCTATTAAAAGAGAAGATTACAGTAAAACCATAATGGGGTATGCGGCCAAAACAGCAAGATATAATTATGTAGAATGGATTAAAATGAGTTCAGGTGAAAAAGTTGGCAAAGAATTTTTTGATCGCCAAAAAGATCCCAACGAAACCTTAAATTTAATTGATAATATTGAATATACTGAAACCATAGCTTTTCTTGCTGAAAAGGTGGCTGAACGAATACAAGGCACTAATCATGACCACCCCTTTAAACAAATCGATTAAGCACCCTTATAAACAAATCTTTAAATTAGTCAAATAACCAAATTATTGGATGTCTCACTGGTAAATTCCTAACAACTTCGGAATGAATAGGATATGCAGGTAATTCAAGGTAAGCATTGAGATAATTTGAATTATTATATGCTGCTGCACCAAATAATAAAGATGGATGACAAACTGGCCATTCATTCCAAATGTAAACGTCTTTAGCAAATGGCCATATCGTCTTATCTTCCATAAATGGGTATATATATTCTAGCCCCTTTTTTAAAGATTTTCCATCCTTTGTTTCATACTCAAATAAATTGTCTTCTGGAGTAGATAAGATTTGTGCTACATTGAAAAATGCATCAATGTTAAATAAAGAATATCCATATGGCTTGGTTCTTTTTAATTCAAGTGGAAAACTGCCATCAGTAGCCATTTGGTTTGGAAGCAGTATATTCTTAAACCGATCTATACACAATTTCTTTATTTCTTCGTTGTCAGTTAATACTGCCATTGAAGCTGCGGTTGCTGCCCAACTAGTTCCATGATTATTCTTCGAATTCATTTCTAAAATTCCATATTCGTGAGTAGTCATCCATGTTAGAAATTCGCTAAACCAAGTTTTGATTTTATCAGATTGTTCAGGTGAAATACCTCCCTTATCAGAAAGTACTTTCACAGATCTAGTAACTTCTACAAAATGGTAAGCATCTATCAACCCGATGCTACGACCTGTAACTTTTCCTGAAATTGCTTGTGCATAGAGCATATTCGGATTCATATTAGTTTTAGTATCCACAAACCATGCATTTAAATGTTCCAATGCCTTATCTGCATAAACATTTTCATTTGTAAGCAACCAAGCAGAGGTTAATGTAGCAGTAATCTCACTCAGTCTGATCATTGCATGTCGATGAGACGTGAAATTATTTGGGTTTGTTTGCCCGTCACGTTGTTGATAAGCGCCTCCCGGATTCTCTGGGTTTGGCCACCAATAATCTCCTTCAGAATAAAAATCATGTAACCCTCCGGCACTGCGCTCACAGTGTGCATCAGTAACAGTAACAGGAGTTGAATTCAAATATATTTTCGCTCTTGCAATTTCTGTTTCTTTAAAGGCCTTAATAATCAAATCTATTAATTCTTGAGCTTGTAAATTCAATGGCAAAAGAGCAAAAATGAATACAGCAACAGAAAACACAAAAGACATTTTTTTTTCTAAAAGATATTTATTGATCATTTCAAGGGTTTTTTATTTATTTTTATGAAAAGCAAGGTTATATTTTTGGTTTTTCATCTGCTAAAAATTAAATTACAAATAGCAATAAGATTATTTTTCTTTTAATATGAACAAAAGAACCTGTCTTAAATGGAATTCAGTTTATTAAAAAAACCAAAAATATGTATAATAATATTCCCAAAGATTTGAGTCACAATTTGTTCCAAAAAATAATTTTAATCGTTAGAGGTATTTTTTCAGGGTATCGTGTTTAAAATATTTAATTACTAAATAGTTTTGAAAATTGAGCTAAGTTTTCCGCAATTGAGTTCGATATTTTTGCTGGCTATTATTTTGAATCATACCCATCCAAACAACCAGCGATAGGCTCAACACAAAAAATATCGTTAAGTAAATAAATACTCGGTTGCGGACGAGCATTTTCCATTCATTTAAAATAATTGAAATCATCATATTGATTTAGTTTCTCATATACTCAATATATATTTTCTCAAGTTCATTCGTTGTGACATTAGCCGTATCCATTTGGTCAATTAAACTTCCATTTCTAAGAATACCGATGCGATCACAGGTTTCACGCACTCTAAAAATATCATGAGATGCCATTAGCACCGCAGTACCTTTATCAGAAAGATTTTTCAAAGTAGTAGATAACTCAGTGCTTGCTAGGGGATCTAATCCACTAGCTGGCTCATCTAGAAGCAAAACTTTTGCTTTTTTAGCAAATGCTATAGCAATTCCAACTTTTTGCCTCATCCCTTTTGAATAAGCACCCACTTTTTTATTAATAGCATCTGAATCTAGCCCACAGTCATTAAGTATATTTGATAGCTTTTCATCAGGATAGTTTTCTCCCGCTAATTTGCAAAAATAATTTAAATTTTCAATTCCTGTCAGG
>ERZ802822.755-NODE-755-length-21890-cov-9.321368_pt1 | contig 21890 bp, 21 predicted proteins | sample MGYA00345649_ERZ802822 | MGnify/ENA primary metagenome ERZ802822 (study PRJEB30503, sample SAMEA104212359) | marine metagenome | biome: Westerlies Biome; feature: [SRF] surface water layer (ENVO:00010504) within the epipelagic zone...; material: water...
TTAAAAAATAACTCCACTCATTCCATAAAATGGAAAATATAATGACGGCTGCACCAATGAAAGCAGAGAAAAGTCTTCTTTTTAATTCGGAAAATTTATTCAAAATTTATTTCTTTAGCTTTAAAACAATCTTTAATATAATCAATAATTATATAGCAATTATACTTAAATAAGAATTTACTAACGGCGTTCATATCAGGTTGTCCGCAATAATCTATATTATGTGTAAAGTAGTTTTCTTCGAAACTAAAAAGTTCTCTAGTACGGTGGTGTTTTAATATACTTATGTCTAGTTTAGTATTTTCACTTAGATTATCGATACTTTGGTGTGTTTTCATGAGTGAATATGATTTATGAGGTCCAACTTTAGGAATGTTTTTGTTATAGTCTGTGCCACACATTATACACATATCAGTAAATTGTGATTGTGTCATATCTAATTTCGTCAATAAATCATTCATATTAATTTCCGTACAAGTTTCCTTACTAATATTTAAGTTAGTTATAAATTTAGTGACACCATATGCTAGTACATCAGTGTCTGATGTTAAGACTCCAACAACAACTCCTTTTTTACTCAAATATGCACCAGTTGCTTCTGCTTCTGTAGTTGCATTATAATATGGTATTTTGAATACTTCAAATAATTCTTTTACTTTATCAAAGTCTTCTGAAGAAATAGAAATTGTTTGTAGTTTAAGTTTTTCTATTTTAGTTAATATAATATTTTCACCTTAAAATTTATCATAAATATATGTATTAGATTATTCTAAAATATATAAGTCAAAATAATTTTTAATTATATATTTACCACCTTAAATGGTGGATGTAGCTCAGTTGGTTAGAGCATCGGTTTGTGGTACCGAGGGTCGCGGGTTCGAATCCCGTCTTCCACCCAAATTTTCATTTAATTATTATGGGTTGGTTTAGTCCTTCATCCTCCAATTTTGATTGGAATTTATTAACCGATGAAAATACATTTCAAAATTTAGTTAATTTATCTTTTTCTGAGAAAGTACTCATTTTTAAACATTCAACTAGATGTTCAATAAGTTTTATGTCTAAAAACAGATTAGAAAGTATAGTAGGAAATTCAAAAATTAAAAGTTGTTTTTTACTAGATCTATTAAAATACAGAGAAATTTCGTCTAAAGTAGAATCTTATTTTAAAGTTACTCACGAATCACCTCAGGTATTAGTTATTCAAAATGGAGAATGCATTTATAACGCATCTCATAACGAAATTAACTGGGATAGAATCCCTTAATTATCTTTGTTCGATTGAAGTATAATTTCTTTCTGTTTCCCCTGTGTAAATTTGTCTAGGTCTTCCGATTGGTTGATTATCTTCCATCATCTCTTTCCATTGTGCTATCCAACCTGGCAATCTGCCCATTGCAAACATTACAGTAAACATTTCTGTAGGAATACCCAAAGCTCTATAAATAATTCCGGAATAAAAATCTACATTAGGATATAAGCCTCTTGATTGGAAATATTCATCATTTAAGGCAACTTCTTCTAGTTCTTTTGCTATATCCAAAACTGGATCTACAATTCCTAATTTTTCAAGGACATCATCCGCAGCTTTTTTTATGATTTTTGCTCTTGGATCAAAATTCTTATAAACTCTATGGCCAAATCCCATAAGTCTAAAGGAGTCGTTTTTATCTTTTGCCTTATCTATCCACTTTGACAATCCTCCTCCATCATTCATTATTTTTTCTAGCATTCCAATAACTGCTTGATTAGCACCACCATGAAGAGGACCCCAAAGTGCTGAAACACCTGATGAAATTGAAGCATATAAATTTGCTTGAGAAGAACCAACTATTCTAACAGTAGATGCAGAACAATTTTGCTCGTGATCTGCATGAAGAATTAATAACTTATTTAATGCATCCACAATTACAGGATCTGGCTCATATTCAAAAGCTGGCATAGCAAACATCATTTGCAAGAAATTCTCACAATAGTTGTACTTGTTTTTCGGATAATTAACAGGGTGTCCTATAGAGTTTTTATAAGCCCAAGCTGCTAGAGTTGGTAATTTTGCTAATAACCTTTGAATAGTTAAATCTACAGCTTCTACAGATCTGTTTTGTTTTTGAGATTCTGGGTAAAAAGTAGATAATGTACATACTGCTGCAGAAAGAATACCCATTGGATGGGCTTTTGTTGGATAGGCATCTAAGAATATCCTCATATCCTCGTGAATCAAGGTATGGTTTGTTATATTTTCTTTAAATTCTTTATATTCTATTTTTGTAGGAAGTTCTCCATATATTAATAAATAAGAAACTTCTAGAAAATCTGATTTTTCTGCTAACTGTTCAATAGAATATCCCCTATATTTAAGAATTCCTTTTTCACCATCTAAAAATGTTATGCTACTTGTAGTAGAACCTGTATTTTTAAAACCTGTGTCTATTGTAATATATCCAGTTTGAGATCTTAATTTTGATATATCAATAGCTTTTTCATTTTCGGACCCTTCAATAACTGGAAGTTCGTAAATTTTGTCCTCGATGGATAGTTTTACAGTTTCGCTCATAATAGAATATTGTAGTGGATTTGTTTTACAAATGTAAGAAATAAAAAAAACAATCCCCACCTTAAACTTAATTTATACCAGGTATCATCATTTAGAAAAAATTGGGATCCAAAAAATTGTTTCATCATTGCTTTCTTATTCAGAATTCCTATTAGTAAAACCGCACTGAAAAATCCATTAAAAATTGTAGGTTTGATTTTTATGAATTGTTCGTCATTAAATAAATATGCAAATAAGGTAAAAAGAGCTGACATAGAAATTCCAAAAATTTGGAATTTAGAAATTCTTTTTTCCAAAATAAAAAATGTAAACATTACAATTAAGCTTAAAACTAATGAGATTAAAGCAGCTATAATTAAGTTAAAATATTGTGTGCTTATGAAAAAACCTGTTAGTGGGACAATTTCAAAAAAAAACGCACTTAAACGCATTTGATGCTTTCCCTAATTATTTTTACCTAAAAGCGATTTAGTAAAATTTGGATTTTGACTATCTTCTCTAAGCCATATATTAAAAAAACTATTAATAAATTTAATATCTTTAGAGGTTAGTACTTTTTTACCTTCAAAAAAAAGTTCTGCTGAATTTTTTGTTTTTATTCCAACAAAAATACTCCCAACTTTTGTCTTCTTATAAGTTTTATTAAATAAAACTTTCAATCTGTTTAATTTTTTCTGAGTTAAGTTTTCTTGTTTTTTAAATTCATTAATTGTTTCTTTTACTAACCTATCTTTTGTAATCACTTTATTGTATTTCAAAATTAGAATAAATTCTTCATTATTAAATTGCCCTGTTTCAGTTATTAAAACTGCATCGTAAATATCCCAAAATAAATAACTGTAGTTTGCTGTTCCAACAACTTTGTATTTGGGCATTACTTTAGCGATTATATTTTTTGTATTTGTATCAAATAAAACTTTATTGATTTCTTGAGCAAATCCAAAAGATATAAAGTTAAAAATACTTAAAAGAAAGATTGGAAACTTTAATAACACGATATTTTACCAATTCTTCAAATTCAGAGGACCAATTTTATTTGCAGTATCCCCCCTTAGAAATACTAAAGTTACAGAACCAATATTAATTCCAAACTTACTAACATAAGCTCTATTAATAGCTAAATCCTCACTTTGTTTATAAATCCAATCATTAAAATGAACTTTTATATCACTTCCCTTAATGTTCAAGTAAATATCATATGACCAATTAAGAGCATTACCTGAAATCGAACCTGAAGCTTTACCTTCAACATCATCAGCTTGCCCTTCATACGTAACATGTTGATTATTATCTATTTTCTTTTCAATTTTCCATATTCGTTTAGCTTGCTCGCCGTCATCGTATAAAAAATCTTCGTCTAATGTAAGAATTTGATTGTCAATCTTTCCATTAATATTTACTCGAAATTGTCTCTTTAGGTTACCAAATCTGTCTTCAAATATTCCATATGCAATTGTATCTCCTTCAAAAAAGGAAAACAAATCAAGCTTGGGAGTGTTATTTTGAAATTCTTTCATGTCAGTTTGAGAACATCCAGTAAATAATAATATAATAAAAAGAGTAATAAATGACTTAAACCAATATGTAATGTTATTAATAAATAACAAAGATAACTCCTTAATAATATGAAGAATATGACTATTTATATTTGATTTTCAATTATTAACAAGTTTTTTGAAGAGATTTTTTTGCCTTTAATTTAAATTGGTCTGCAAATAATTCATATGATCGAGTTCTTGCTTTTTCATCATGACACCAAGTTAAAATCGCAATTTCATCTACACTATTGGTTTTTACTAAATTTGTGATTTTCTCTTTGGTGTTGCTAGTTTCGCCAACAATTGAGTTTTTGAACATAAAATCATACTGTTCTTGCCAATTATTTTCGTTAATTATATTTAATGCATTGTCAGGGTCAGTTATTGGTCCAAGGTGACCATAGTTTCTTCCAATTTTCCACGCTGCTCTGGAAGCAAAAAGATATTTCGCTTCTTCTTCTGTTTTAGCAGTTAAAGCCCAGAGGCAAACATTCACAATTGGTTTATTAAAATTTTTGCTTGGACGAAATTCTGATTTATACAGATCGATAGCATTTTTCATTCCTTGGCCATCAGTTATGAAATGGGCAAAACAATATGGTATTCCAAGGTATGCAGCAAGTTGGGCTCCATAGTTTGAAGTTCCTAACATCCAAATTTCTGGATGTGTTTTAGATTCAGGTTGAGCAACTAAATGTCTAAACGGATGTCCTTCTAATAATTTTTCATTAGATACCCAAGCCATTAAATCTCTAACGTTACCAGGAAATTGTTCGCTATCTTCTCTGCTATTTGGATTTAAAGCTAGAGCAGTCCTGCCATCGGAACCTGGAGCTCTACCAAGTCCTAAGTCTATTCTGCCAGGCGCTATTGCTTCTAAAACTCTAAATTGTTCTGCAACTTTAAATGGAGCATAATGAGGCAACATAATACCAGCACTTCCAATTCGAATTATTTTCGTTTGAGTTGCAATAGCAGCCATTAATACTTCGGGGGCACTTCCTATTATCGTTGGATGATTGTGATGTTCTGACACCCAAAATCTTTTATAACCGAGTTGTTCTGCTTTTATGGCAAGATTAATACTATCTTGAATAGTGTGTGTTTGCGGCTTTCCTTCTACTGAAACAGATTGTTCTAGAATAGATACTTGCATTTGATTTACCCCAATATTCAGTAATTATAATTTTATTTTATATATTCTGGAAGCATTTTCATAAAATAATTTATTTTTTTCCTCTTCTGACATGTCTTCAGAAATTATTTTAAACGCATTCCATAAAGATCCATAACTACAAGACCCTTTATCAACAGGAAAGTTGCTTTCATACATACATCTTTCAAATCCAAACATATTAATTGTTTCATAAATCCATGGTTTCCAAACTTCTGATAAATCTTTTGAGTGTGGAGGCTTAGAATTCAAATGAAATTTGGCACCATTTACAGCCATTCCCAAACCACCTAATTTTACATTTACATTTGGTAACCTAGACAACCTCATCATTGCTGATCTCCATTCTCTATGTGTTAGGGCTTGCTTTCCTTCATACTCCCCGAGGTGTATAGGCCCGCCAATATGATTTAAAATTATGTTTAAATCTGGAAGCGCTCTGGCTATTTTTTCCATTTCATTAAGTTGGGTGTGATAAATCCAAAAGTCTAATGACAAACCAGCTGATTGAAGACATCTTGCACCTTCAATAAAATTTGGATGTAGCATAAGATTGAGATCTGATTTCACTGCACCTGACGTTATTCTTGGATCTGCATGAGAAGCTAAAAGCATTCTTATGCCTTTAAGTCTTCCTTCGCTAATATCTAATGCTTTTTCAATTACAGGTTCTAACTTATTGCCAAAAGTTAGATCTAGTGAACCAACAATTGATGAGTTGACTTTAACTTTATTATTGATAATAAGATCACTTCTTTTAGCCTCCTTAGTTGCAAATTCTATCTCAGTTAGGGGCTTGAATTCATCTGGACCATCTTTGCCGTACATTATTGTATTTGACGAACTCATAATGTATACAGTTGCCCTAATATTATGACCCGATGACTGTATATCTTCTAATAGTTCTTCAACATAATATCTACCAAACCCTGCATTCCAAAGATGGTGATGTGGATCAATAATAGGCATATTAGGTGAGATTGGTTCTTCTATTAGTTGACTTAACCAGTCCTCTCTAACCTCAAGATGTGGAGATATTATTTTTTTCATTAAAATTACTTTGTAATAATTGAAATAAATTTATTTTAATTTATCATCTAAATTATTGCCGTTAAATTTTTTTAGTGCAAATAATTTCTTTTGAGTTTCTCTATTTTAAGGAGATCGTTTTACAATATGAATATACATTTTAATACAAAGAAAGATTTCCAAAATATTGAAGTTTTTCCTACTGCCGGAGCATTAGGTGCTCAAATAGAAAATGTAAATCTTTCAGATGACTTATCTGAAGAAGTTGTCGATGAGATATATGATGCTTTATTAACCTATCAAGTAATATTTTTCCGAGATCAAGAATTTGATCCTAAATCTCAGAAAGCTTTTGCAAAAAAAATTGGAAATCCAATTGTATATCCATTTGTAAAAAGTTTAGAAGATTTTCCTGAAATTACTCCAATATTAAAAAAAGAAACAGATGTAAATAATTTTGGAGGAATTTGGCATAGTGATACTACATATCAAGCAGAACCTCCAATGGGTACAATGTTGTACGGAATTGAAATACCTAAATACGGCGGAGATACTGAGTGGTCAAATCAGTACCTTGCTTATGAAAGTTTATCAGATGGCATGAAAAAATTTTTAGATACATTAGAAGCGGTAAATATATCAGGAAAGGCCAGAGTTGCTAAAACTAGATCTGATATTATGAAACATGCTTCTGTTGGCCTTAAAGGTGACGAATTAAAAGCAATTCACCCAGTAGTAAGGACACATCCAGAAACTAAGAAAAAATCACTTTATGTAAATGAAGCCCATACAACTAACTTTGTTGGTATGACTGAAGAAGAAAGTACACCTATCCTAGAGTTTTTATTCAAGCACCAAATTAAATCTGAGTTTACATGTAGATTTCAATGGAAACCTGGTTCTGTAGCAATATGGGATAATAGATGCACAATGCACAATCCAATTAATGATTATCATGGCCAAAGAAGATTGATGCATAGAATTACATTTGCAGGTGATAAACCAATGTAATTTTTTTTATGGAGAAAAGAATGTCACAGAAAAATTATTTTAATAACGTTAATGATGAAAATACTGGAATCAAAAGAATTTTAGGTGAGGGTATTTCAACCAGAATATTTTGTGGAGACCAAGCAATGTTGTCAATTGTAACAATTGAACCCAATTCAAAGGGAAAAATTCACTCACATCCCCAAGAACAATGGGGATTTTTAATAGAAGGGTCTGGAATAAGAATCCAAGGCAACGAAGAAATTAAGATCAATAAAGGAGATTTTTGGCAAACACCAGGTGGAGTTGATCATGGTATCATTGGAGGACCAGAAGGGGCGAAAATATTAGATGTATTTAGTCCACCTAGAGATGAATATAAAGTCGAAGGTTCAGGATTTGGTAATTAATTCTTATAAGGTAAAAGATGATAGAAATTGATTATTTTATGAGCCATGGAAGTCCGTGGACTTTTCTTGGTCACAATCGGGTTAATAACATAGTAAAAGAATTTAATGTCCAACTAAATATGTATCCTGTTAACTATGGAGAAATTTTCCCTGTTAGCGGCGGGCTTCCTGTTTTCAAACGACCTTTACAAAGACAAAAGATACGTTTGCAAGAATTAAAAAGATGGGCAGAATTTCTTAATATAAACCTTATTCCTGAGCCTAAATTTTTCCCTTCAAAATCTTTGTTACCTTCTTTATTGATAATTGCTGCTAAAATCAGAAAAACTAATAAAGATTTTCAACTAGCAGGTGATATAATGAATGCGTTATGGGTTGAAGAATTAAATGTTGATGATGAGAATGTTTTAAAAAATATTACAGATAAATTAGAATTAAATTCGGAAGACCTATTATCCTTAGCAAAAAGTCAAGAATGTGAAAATGTATTTAAAGAATATACTAAAATTGCAATTGATAAGTATGTTTTTGGAGCCCCAACATACATATTAGAAGATCAAATTTATTGGGGACAGGACAGATTAGAATTTATTGAGAGGCATATATTAAAATTAAATAACTCTCAATAAAATGATGGATTTATTTTTATACATTGGCTATACATGAAAAAAATAAGGAATTATCATGGACTCTACCCTCAATACTAATGAAAAGAATGTTGTTGATTTAAAAAATACAAAAGCTTCCCAACCTAAATTTAATTGGGAAGATCCTTTGTTATTGGACACTCTTATTTCTGAAGAAGAGAAACTTATTAAATCAACTGCACATGATTATGCACAATCAAAACTTTTACCCAGAGTAGAAGAAGCTTTTTTAGACGAGAAAACAGACAAAGAAATTTTCAAGGAAATGGGAGAGTTAGGTCTTTTAGGTATTACTATACCTGAAAAGTACGGTTGTGCAGGAGCCTCATACGTATCATATGGTCTAGTCGCAAGAGAAGTTGAACGTATAGATTCAGGATATAGATCTATGATGTCTGTTCAATCTTCATTAGTAATGCATCCAATTTATACATATGGAAATGAAGATCAAAGACAAAAATACTTACCTGGTTTAGCATCAGGAAAATTAATTGGTTGTTTTGGTTTAACAGAACCAGATGCTGGTTCAGATCCAGGATCTATGAAAACAACAGCAACCAAAGTAAATGGTGGATATTCATTGTCAGGCTCTAAAATGTGGATATCTAACTCTCCAATAGCTGATGTTTTTGTTGTTTGGGCAAAGTCAAAAGAACACGGAGATGCCATAAAAGGTTTTATTCTAGAAAAGGGAATGGATGGATTAACAGCTCCTAAAATCAAAGGGAAATTATCCTTACGTGCCTCAATTACAGGTGAAATTGTTATGGATAATGTATTTGTTCCAGAAGAAAATCTGATGCCTAATGTAAGTGGTCTTAAAGGACCTTTTGGTTGTTTAAATAGGGCTAGATACGGTATAGCTTGGGGAGTTATGGGTGCTGCGGAAGATTGTTGGTTTAGAGCACGTCAATATACACTAGATAGAAAACAATTTGGCAAGCCACTAGCTGCAACACAATTAATACAAAAGAAACTAGCAGACATGCAAACTGAAATTACTTTAGGCTTAGGTGCTGCTTTGCAAGTCGGTAGATTATTTGATCAAGGTAATTTGGCTCCAGAGTCTATTTCTCTTATTAAAAGAAATAATTGTGGAAAGGCTCTTGATATAGCTAGAATGTCCAGAGATATGCATGGCGGAAATGGTATTCACGCAGAGTATCAAGTTATGAGACATTTAATGAACCTTGAAACAGTTAATACCTATGAAGGAACTCACGATGTTCATGCATTAATTCTTGGTAGGGCCCAAACTGGTATACAAGCATTTTTTTAAATCGAAAAATTGTCAAAATTGATATCTAAACAAACTTAAATTGCTTTCTTAATTCTTCCAATTCTATTGTTTTTAAAACTTGAAGTGTCGTATCATTAAACTTAACGTTTATATTAACTTTAACAAATGAAGCATTTTGATCATCAAAATAGTTTATTATCTTTGCTTTGGCTCCAGTTTTTAAGCAGATCAAGTTTTTATTTTTGTATTTTGTAATATCCATTTAATTTTTCTATTTTGTATTATAGAATAATATTAACATGAAAATGTTTCTTTATTTTGTGTTTAATTCACGAAATGAGATATCTAGTTATAATAATTAAATTGATTAAATGGAATTTGAAAGTTGTCTCAAGTAAAAAGAAAGTTAGCAACTATTTTAGCTACAGACTGTGTTAGTTTTAGCAAACATATGGAAGAACAAGAAGAAAAAACTCTTGAGAGCTTAAAAGCTTGTCGTGAAATCATAGATCCGTTAATTTCAAAATATTCTGGAAGGATATTTCATACTGCAGGTGATTCAGTGATTGCAGAATTTGATAGTCCTGTTGGGAGCGCTAATGCAGCAATTGAATTTCAGAACGCTATAAAAGATAGAAACAAAAATGAAGAAGTTAACCCAAAACTTTCATGGCGAGTTGGCATCCATCTAGATGACATTATTATAGAAGGTGACAATATTTATGGTAATGGTGTCAATATTGCTGCTAGATTAGAAAGTCAGTCTCCAGTTGGTGAAATTTTAATATCTGACGTAGTTAACCAACAAATTAATAAAAAAATTGAACAAAAGATACATTCATTAGGAAAAATTGAATTAAAAAATATTTCTAGTGACTTTGAAGTTTTTTCTATTTTAGGTGATGGTAAAAATAAAATATCAAAAAAAACAAGCCCGTCTGTAAATAAAAAGCCCAAGTTTGCAATTTTGCCATTTGTAAATACCAGTAAAGACGAAGATAGTGGTTTTTTAGTTGATGGAATAGTTGAAGATCTAATTACCGAATTTTCAATGATGCGAGAATTTGATATTCTTTCCAGACAAACGAGCGTTAATTTTAAAGATGAAAATCAAGATATAAAAGAATTTTCCAAAAAATTTGATTTAGATTTTATTGTTACTGGCGGTATTAGAGCATCTGGTAAAAGAGTTAGAATAAATATTGAATTAAGTGATGCGAATGATGAAAGCATTATTTGGAGTAATAAATATGATAGAGTTCTTGAAGATATTTTTGACTTACAAGATGAGATAGTTAGAAAAATATCGATTGCTTTACTTGGTGAGATTGAGATTAGTTCATTGCAACGTTCCAAAAGAAAGCCTACAGAAAATATAAGTTCATATGAGTATTTGCTAAGAGGTAAAGAAAATCACCACAAATTTACTAAAGAAGCAAATCAAGAAGCTTTACAAAACTTTGACAAAGCCATAGAAGCAGATTCTGGAAACGCTCAAGCTTATGCATGGAAAGTTTGTACTTTAGGTCAAGCAATGTTCAGAGGATTTTCTGACCGTAAAATGGAAGAAATTTTTGCTGATGCAAAACAAAATATAGATAAAGCTTTAGAGTTAAACGAAAATGATTTTGAATGTCATAGAATGTTGTCAGCTGTTTATTTAAGTAATCATGACTACCTACTAGCCGAAGATCATGGAAGAAAAGCATTCAATATGGTTCCAAATGACCCAAGAGTACTATCTGGATATGGTGAAGTTTTAGTTAGAATAGGAAAAGTTGAAAAGGGTCTGGAATTACTTAATAAAGCTTTTGAGCTTGATCCCATACCTCAAGGACAATCAACTTCAGATAATAGAATCAAAGATTTAATACTTGGATACTTTTTTGCTGAGGATTTTAATAAAGTAGTGGAACTGAGTTTTGATATCAGGGTAATGGATACAAGGTCACTAGCTTTAATTCTTTATTCTAGGTCAAAATTAAACCAAGACATCAAAGTAAGTAGCGAATATCAATCTCTTAAAGGTGAGTTTAAAGATACCGATTGGGAGCAAACAATTGATAGATTTCATATTCAAGACAAAGAAATTATTAAAAATCTTGTTGTTTTTATGAATACAATTTAATTGTGATGTTTTGTTTTGAGACAAAGTTTACTTTGATCCAAAACCACCACCCCCTGGGGTCTCCATTACAAATAAATCATCTACTTTTACTTCGCAGCTATCATTACCTTCAAGTTCAATAAATCCGCCATCCTCTTTTTCAAGCCATTCTTTTCCACATTGCCCAGGTTCTCCACCATCAACACCAAACGGTTTAACTCTTCGATGAGAACATAATGTTGTTACTGTCATTGGTTCAAGAAATCTTAATTTTCTTGTAACACCATTTCCTCCATTATACTTACCTTTTCCACCTGAATTTTTTCTTATTGAATACTCTTCTAAACGAACAGGAAATCTGGCCTCTAAAATTTCAGGATCTGTACTTCTGGTGTTAGTCATATGCGTTTGAACCGCAGATGTTCCATGAAAATTTGGTCCTGCTCCAGTTCCACCACAAATAGTTTCATAATTTTGAATTTTATCGTTTCCCCAAATAAAATTATTCATTGTGGCTTGACTACCTGCTATAATACCAAGTGCACCAAATAGGGCATTGCACGTCAATTGACTCACTTCAGTGTTTCCTGCAATTACAGCAGATGGGTATTTAGCGTTTATCATTGAGTTATTCGGAACAACTATATTTAAAGGTTTAAAGCATCCCTCGTTTAAAGGAATATTGCTACCTACTAAAGTTCTAAAAACGTATAATATAACAGCATGACATACTGCCATTGGAGCATTATAATTGAAAGGGTTTTTCGGAGCAGTGCCTGTGAAGTCAATAGTGGCTTCGCGTTTAATTTTATCGATTGTAATTTTTACTCTAATAAATTCTCCATTATCTAATTCGTACTCATATTTACCCTCTCTTAAATTTACAATTGCATTTCTTATACATTCCTCAGCATTATCTTGAACATGATTCATGTAAGAATGAACAGTTTCAATACCAAACTGCTCAATCATTGAATTAATTTCAACTATACCAGTATTATTTGCAGCCACTTGAGCTGCAAGATCAGCCATATTATGTTCTATATTTCTACAAGGATATCTTCCAGATGATAAAATTTTTCTGATTTCACTCTCACGAAATACACCTTTATCAAACATTTTAAAATTATCTATCAGAACACCTTCTTCATCAATATGTTTGGAGTCGGGAGGACCTGAACCCGGTGTTTTACCTCCTATGTCCGCATGGTGTCCGCGTGAAGCTACAAAGAATGTAATTTGTTTTCCATCACTATCAAAAACTGGAGTAATAACTGTAACGTCAGGAAGATGCGTTCCGCCATTAAAAGGAGCATTTAGAACAAAAACATCTCCGGGAAATATATCATTTTTATTTAATTTTATCACTGTTCTAATAGCTTCAGACATGGAGCCAAGATGAACAGGCACGTGAGGAGCATTAGCTACTAGTGCGCCGGAGTTATCAAAAAGAGCACAAGAAAAATCCAATCTTTCTTTGATGTTTACTGAATATGCTGTGTTGGCTAATGTAGCTCCCATTTGCTCAGCAATATTCATAAAAAGGTTGTTGAACACCTCTAACATGACTACATCAACAGAGGTGCCTAATCCTTTCTCTGACTTTTTTTCTTCAGCTCTACTGAGTATTAAATTATAATATTTATCTAATGATCCCAACCAACCTCTTTCAATTACATTTGTACCAGTTGCTTCAGATATGATAGCAGGACCAATTACTTTTTGTTCAATCTTTAAGTCTGATCTCTTATAAATAGGAACACTGTTTTTATTGTTATCAACATACATTGTTTTGTGAGCTATTGGAGCAGCTACTTTTGATTGTGAGGAAACATTTAAAAATTTGATATTGTCTGTGGTTTTACCTATGGCTTCAACCGTAAGCATTTCAACAAAAATTGTTCTACCATCAACAAAAAATCCAAATCTTTTTTCATGTTCTCGTTCAAAAGCATCTCTCATTTTTTCAACAGTATCAAAATTAATTTCTAGGTTTTGATGAGAACCTTGATAATGTAGAAACGCAAGTTTAACTAATTTTATCGAAGAATTTTCAATTCCTTGTTTTGTTAAATCTTCTTTCGCTTTTAATGATAATTTATTTATTAAAGTTTTAGCATTTTCAATTTCTTCAATATTTTGTTCTAGATGACCCTCTCTAATACTTCTAATTTCGGCTAGTCCCATTCCATAGGCGGATAAAACACCTGCGTATGGATGAATTAAAACTTTTGAAATTCCAAGAGAATCCGCAACATGGCACGCATGTTGACCGCCTGCACCACCAAAACAGTTCATTGTATAGTTTGTTACGTCATAACCTTTTTGAATAGATATTTTTTTTATGGCGTTAGCCATATTTTCGACAGCAATTTTTAAAAAACCTTCAGCCATGAAAATAATATCCATTTCTGGCTTTTTTGTTTGAGCGGAAATTTCTTTGGCTAATGCTATAAATTTTGTTCTCACAATTTCAACATTAAGAGGTTTATCACCAGTTTTGCCAAACACATTAGGAAAATGTTCAGGATGAAGTTTTCCAAGTAAAACATTACAATCTGTTACAGTCAATGGCCCATCTTTTCCGTAAGAAGCCGGCCCTGGTATTGCTCCTGCGCTTTCAGGTCCAACCTGAAATCGACCATCCTTAAATGAAAGTATTGAACCACCTCCAGCTGCTACTGTATTAATTTGCATCATAGGTGCTCTAATTCTTACACCGGCTAACTCAGTTTCAAATGATCGTTCATATTCTCCTGCAAAATGACAAACATCTGTGGAAGTGCCACCCATATCAAATCCAATTAATTTTTGATATCCCGCTTGTTTCCCAGTTTGCACCATACTGACCACACCTCCAGCTGGGCCAGATAAAAGAGCATCTTTACCTTGAAATAGATTTGCATCGGTCAATCCACCATTTGATTGCATGAACATCAACTTTGTGGATTTGTCTTCTTCAAGTTCTTCAGAAACTTGATTGACGTATCTACGAAGTATTGGAGATAGGTAAGCATCGACTACGGTAGTATCTCCTCTACCAACTAATTTTATTAAAGGAGATACTTTATGACTAACTGAAATTTGATCAAAATTTTCGTTTTCAGCAATTTTAGCAATGATATTTTCATGATCAGGATTGATATAAGAGTGCATAAATGCTATTGCAACGCTATTTATACCGTCATTTTTTGCTTTTTTTAGAGCTATCTTGACTTGATTTTCGTCAAGTTTTTTAACTATTTTACCGTTTGCATCCAACCTTTCAGATACTTCAACCACTCTATCATATAATAATTCTGGTAGTTGAATATTTAGGTCAAATAATAGAGGTCTATTTTGATAACCTATTCTTAATAAATCCCCAAAACCCTTAGTTATTAATAGAAGTGTTCTATCTCCTTTTCTTTCTAGTAAGGCGTTTGTTGCAACTGTAGTACCCATTTTCACAGAAGCTATTTTATCAGTGGGAATTTTATCTTCATTTTTTAATTTAAGAATTCTTTTTATACCTGCAATCGCTGCATCTTTATACATTGACACATTCTCAGATAAAAGTTTGTCAATTAGAATTGTTCCGTCAGGTTTCCTAGCTACAATATCAGTAAAAGTTCCACCTCTATCAATCCAGAATTGCCACATTATTTTTTCACCATTATGTAATTGATAGGTTTAAGTTTATTTTTCTAAATCGTCTTCAATGTAGATTTTAATTATTTCATCAAAATTACTTTCAGCTTTGAAACCTAAATCAATAGATCTTTTAGTTTCAAAATCTCTTGCCCACCCACTTACTATTTTTTCTATGATAGGATCTGATTGGTGTTTAATTAACTTTACTACATCGCTGCCGGCAACTCTCTCTAAGGCCTCAATTTGTTCTTGAACAGTTACGGATAAGCCTGGCATATTTAGTGTAATTCTATTATTCAAATTAACCGTATCTATTTCTGCTGCATGAACTAAAAAACCTGCAGCTGATCGAGGTGTAGCGTGCCAATGTCTTACATCTTTACTCACTGGTAAAATAGCTTCTTTTCCATTTAGGGGTTCTCTAATAATACCAGAGAAGAAGCCAGATGCAGCTAAATTAGGTTTTCCTGGTCTTACACATATGGTTGGAAGTCTTATTGAAATACCGTCAATCATTCCTTTTCTGGAATAATCAGCAAGTAAAAGCTCAGAAATTGCTTTTTGAGCTCCATAAGAAGTAAGGGGAGTAGTAAAAAAATTGTCAGGTATTTGATCTGGAAATGGTGCTCCAAAAACAGCAATTGAACTTGTAAAGACAACTCTTGGACAATAACTTTCACCTCTGTGTCTTACTGCATCAAATAATCCCCAACTTCCCCTAGCATTGATATTCCAGCCTAAATCAAATTCCTGTTCAGCCTGTCCTGAAACTATGGCTGCCAGATGAAAAATAATGTCTGGTTCAGACGAAACGAGATCATTACTTACTTTAGGATCAGATATGTCTCCTGTTTTTGTTATAATAGAAGTTGAGGTGTTTTTTGGGTAAGGTGCGTCTATAATATCAAATAATGTGATTTCACTTATTTTCTGACCTCTTAATTCTCCTTTATTAAGAATAAGATTAAGCAACTTTTGCCCAATCATGCCAGCTCCACCCATTATCAAAATTTTCATAAAAGCACCTTATATTTAATTAATTGTTGAAGATTTTTGTATAACAACATATTTAATACAAACTTAAAATAAAAAAACATATTTTTAAAAAACATATGCATCATTCTATAAAATCCATTCTTTCAATGTCACCAGTTATGCCTGTATTAACTATCAACAAGGTTGAAAATATAGATTATTTATTTGAAGCATTAATAAAAGGTAATCTTAAAACAGTTGAAATTACATTAAGAACTGATTGTGCTCTGCAGGTGATAGAAGTTGCATCTAAAAAGTTTTCTAGTCTTCAAATAGGAGCGGGTACTGTTTTAAATGAAAGTGATTTACAATCGGTAAAAGATGCAGGGGCTTCCTTTGCAGTAAGCCCGGGCACAACAAATGAGTTAGCAAAAAAAGCGATTGAAATGGATTATCCATTTCTTCCTGGAGTTTCTAATTCAAGTGATATAATGAAATTACTCGATTTAGGATATAAGTCGTTTAAATTTTTTCCAGCCCAAGCAGCTGGTGGTATAAATTATTTAAAATCATTAAATGGTCCTTTCCCAGGTATATTATTTTGTCCTACTGGTGGAATAAACGAGGAAAATGCTTCTCAATGGATAAGTCAAAAAAATGTAATATGTGTAGGAGGAAGTTGGATAGTTCCCTCAGAAGCTCATAATTATAAAGAAATTACAAGAAGAGCATTGTCCGCTTCTCGATTAGGTAATTAAATTTCATACTTATAATTTAATAAATATTTGTAGTGATAAGTTTATTATTTACATTAGATCAAAAATCTTGATTAAAATATAATTAATATTTTATAATCTTTTTTAATAAGTTAAGCTTTATTTTTATTAAACATAATTCATTTACAAACTTATTGACTACTTTGAGAGAGCTGAGATTTAAAATGATTACTTTTGACAATATTGAAAGAAATTATGAAATTGCAAGCAAGTCTTTCTCACTTGATATTCCGGAATTTTTTAACTTTGCATATGATATCTTGGATGTACGAGCTCAACAAGCTGATAAAGTAGCTTTATTGGCTATCGACACAGTCACAGGATATAAAACGTCTGTAACATATTCAGAACTATCAAAAGCTTCATCGCAATTTGGAAAGGCTCTTTTATCACTTGGCTTGAAACGAGGTGATGCTGCTTGTGTTATTATTGGCAGAAACCCTGATTGGCATAAAGTACTTTTTGGATGTATGAAAGTTGGTGTAATCTCAATGCCTGGAACTAATTTGCTAACCGCTAAAGATATAGCTTATCGTGTCAATGAATCTGAAGCTAAGGCTGTTATTGTTTCGCCAATGCATGTTGAGAAGGTGAACCAAATAATTGATGAATGCCCAACTCTTAAACACTTGATTGTCACTGGAGATGCATCAGATAATTGGCTATCTTTTAATGAGCTTTGTGAAAAACAAGATACTAATTTGAATATAGAAGATTTAGAGCCTTTTACATCTAATGAAACTATGATGATATATTTTACTTCAGGCACAACAGCATTACCAAAAATGGTTCCAAGAGATTTTGGTTATGCATATGCACATGCTGCAACGGCACTTTTTTGGATGGATCTTAAAGAAAACGATATACATTGGACTTTGACTGATACAGGATGGGCAAAAGCTGCTTGGGGCATACTTTTTCCTCAAATGATGATTGGTTGCACAACTGTCTTGTATGATACTCCTGAAATGGATCCAGTGGAACATCTTAAAGCAATTTCTGAGTATAAAGTAACTACTTTTTGCGCGCCTCCAACTGTATACAGGTTGTTCGTTCAGCAAGACCTCAAACAATTTAATCTCAAATCATTAAGGAGATGTCTTGGTGCTGGTGAACCTCTTAATCCAGAGGTGATAAGATATTGGTCTGAAAATACAGGAACAGTTATCGCAGATGGTTATGGCCAAACTGAAACAATTAACATTGTAGGAAATTTCCCTGGCGTAGAGACACGTTTTGGATCAATGGGTAAACCCGTTCCAGGTTTTGATATAAACGTTGTTGATGATAATGGTAAAATCTTACCAGATGGTGAAGTTGGCCATATTGCTATTTGTACAGAAAAAAAATGGCCTCCGGGTTTATTTCATGGGTACTTACAAAATAAAGTTATTGTAAAAGATTCTTTTCGACATGGTTGGTATTACACAGGTGACACTGCGTCTCGAGATAAGGATGGCTACTTGTGGTTCGTAGGTAGATCTGATGATTTAATTTCATCAGCAGGTTATAGAATTAGTCCCTTTGAAGTCGAAAGTGCTTTATTAGAGCATGATTTGATTGCAGAAAGTGCTGTGGTTGGAGTTCCTGATGAGACGAGGGGTCAACTAGTAAAAGCATATATTGTTCTAGTAGAAGGTTACAAAGGATCAAATGAATTAATTAGAGAAATTCAAGATTTTTGCAAAAATTTAACTGCCCCATATAAGTACCCAAGAAAAGTTGAATTTGTTGAATCTTTGCCTAAAACTATATCTGGTAAGATTAGAAGAGTTGAATTACGTGAAATTGAAAATAAATAAGGAAAAAATATGAATAATTACTCAGTTGAAAATTATGTTAGGGATATACGTAAGGTAGTTAACGAAGAAGTTGCCGAAAAGTCTATAACAGAACGAATAAAGCCATTAGCTCTTCGTCTTGCTGAAGATAAAAGCTGGATTAAACCTGAGTATTATAATGTAAATGAAGAGCAAGGTTTTGGACTACATCTTCTGCATGAAGAAGATGATCATAAATTAGCTGTTTTTGTTATTGCATGGGCACCAGGAAAAGGTCTTGCTCCACATAATCATAAAACTTGGGCAGTAGTTGCAGGAATTCAAGGTCAAGAACATGAAACTAATTATAAAAGATTAGATGATGGATCTAAAGATGGATTTGCCGATTTAATAAAAACTAATGAAGAAACAATTTTTCCTGGAAACGCTACTTGTTGCCTACCAGAGGATATACATAGTGTGTGGAATAATGGAGAAGATGTAGCACTTTCTATACACACTTATGGCATGCATTTAAACCACACTGGAAGATCTATATTTGATATCAAAACCAAAACTGAAACTCCATGTATTGTTCAAGTCCAAAATTAAGTTATTGTACGCACATTGATTTATCAAAAAATATTTAGGGAATTAATACTGTGGCTCCAGTTGTTTCTCTATTCTCTATTGCACGATGAGCTTTACCAACCTCACTCAAAGGGTATGTATGGTTGACATTTGATTTTAAGACACCTTTTTCAATTACATTGAATAGATCATTCGCACTCGATATTAAATCCTCTCTTTTGGCCATATAATGCATTATAGCTGGTCTGGTAAGAAAAAGTGAACCTTTCGTACCCAATTCCACAACATCAACTGGGTCTGGAGCACCTGAGGCATGACCATATGCAGCAAGCATTCCCATGGGTTGCAGGCAGTCCATGGATCTTCTAAAGGTATCCTTTCCTATTGATTCATATACAACTGGGCATCCTTGACCATTTGTAACTTCTAGAACCTTTTTAACAAAATCTCCTTCAGAATGAATCACAACATGTTCAGCTCCAGCTTTTTTTGCTTGTTCTGCTTTTTGTTCTGAACTCACAGTTCCAATAACCGTAGCACCTAGATACTTAGCCCATTGACATAATATAAGACCCATTCCACCGGCTGCAGCGTGAACTAAAATAACATCTCCTGATTTAACGGAATATGTTCGTTTAAGAAGAAATTGAGCCGTTAATCCTTTTAACATCAATGCAGCAAGATCCTGATCAGAAACATGAGATAATGAATCAGGCACTTTTATTAATTTGTCAACGGGATACACTCTTTCTTCGCTGTATGCGCCATGTGGAGGAAGAGCGTAGGCAACTCTGTCACCGATTGAAAACTCGTTTACATCAGCACCTAATTCTTCTACGACACTCACTCCTTCAATTCCTAAAACAATTGGCAGCTCTGGAACTGGCCAGGGATGAGGCATACCGCGTCTGTGATAGGTGTCAATATAATTCACACCTATAGCAGTATTTTTTAAACGTACTTCTTTGTTAGTTGGATTTGGAACTTCAACTTCTTCCCATTTAAAAACGTCTGGTGTACCTTTTTCATAAATAATTGCAGCTTTAGTTCTATTGCTTAATCTGTTCATTAACTATATTTATCCTTGAATACAAACTTGGTTTTGCTCACCAAGACCTTCAATTCCAAGCTTCATTTTATCCCCAGCTTTTAAAAATACTGGTGGTTTCATTCCACCTCCTACTCCAGGGGGAGTTCCTGTCGCAATAATATCTCCAGGATTAAGGCTCATAAATTGAGATAAGTAATATACAATATATCTAGCTGAAAAAATCATAGTATTTGTAGAACCATCTTGCATTCTCTGTCCATTAACATCCAAATACATTTTTAATTTTTGTACGTCAGCTATCTCATCTTTTGTAACTAAGTAAGGTCCTGTAGGTCCAAAAGTATCGCATGACTTTCCTTTAGTCCACTGCCCTTCTTTTTTTAACTGAAACTCTCTTTCAGAGACGTCATTTACTAGGCAGTAGCCTGCAATATAATCATCCGCATCATTCTCATTTATATATTTAGCTTTTTTTCCAATAATTATACCAAGTTCTACTTCCCAATCAGTCTCAACCGAATTTCTTGGTATTTCAATATTATCATTTGGACCGACAATTGCAGAAGTAGCTTTTGAAAAAAGGATAGGCTCACTAGGAACAGCCATGCCGCTTTCCGCTGCATGATCAGAATAATTTAATCCAATACATAGAAACTTGCCAACATTACCAACACATGCACCTAGTCTCGTATCATCAGATACAATTGGTAGAGAAGATAAATCTATTGAAGAAATTTTTTTTAAACTATTTTCACTTATAGTTTCTCCATTAATATCTGATAAATGCTCAGACAAATCCCTTATAGAACCATTTTGATCAAGAATACCTGGTTTTTCTTTTCCAAAAGCTCCATGACGTAACAATTTCATTTTATTCTCCTCCTTTTTACAATTAATACTTTTTCTTAATATGACATTTTCTTATGTACATATTCCACCATCTATAATGTGAAATTGACCAGTTGTAAAAGCTGAAGCATCGCTTGCTAAATAAACTGCAAGGCTTGCAACTTCCTCCGCATCTCCAATTCTTCCCATTGGTTGTCGGGCAACAAATTCTTTCCTTGCTTTTTCATAATCACCCATATCGGATAATCTTTGCTCTAGTGATGGACTATTTATTGTACCAGGACATATGGCATTGCACCTTATGCCTTGGGTAATATAGTCCGCAGCAACAGACTTAGTTAAACCTAAAACAGCTGCTTTTGATGCACTATAAATAAAACGGTTTGGAATACCTTTTAGAGATGAAGCGACAGAAGCTATGTTAACAATCGATCCTCCTCCTTTTTTAATCATTATCGGTATTACTTCTTTAATCATGTGATACATTGCTTTGCCATTAAGTTTAAAAGCAAAATCCCAATCATTATCAGTGGATTCTAAAATTGTTCCATTATGGACAATTCCAG
>ERZ802822.756-NODE-756-length-21848-cov-11.012034_pt1 | contig 21848 bp, 30 predicted proteins | sample MGYA00345649_ERZ802822 | MGnify/ENA primary metagenome ERZ802822 (study PRJEB30503, sample SAMEA104212359) | marine metagenome | biome: Westerlies Biome; feature: [SRF] surface water layer (ENVO:00010504) within the epipelagic zone...; material: water...
CTTTTCTTTATCTTTATATTCTTTTAACTTTTCTTGATACTCTTCTTCTGATAGTTTATGCCAACCGATACATTTACCTGTTGGACTTCTTCCGCAACCGCATTCCATAATTGCCTCCTATTAAGTTTGACCTAAACCACCTGCAGTGAAAATAAAATAGTCGTTTACATTATCGCAATTATCAAAAATAATCATGCTTCACTGTTTGGATTCCATATAACTAAGTTTTTAGTTTTAAGTCTATTTACAACTAACTTATATCTTGATTGCTCTTCCTTCCACTCTTTCAACCATTTATCACCATCTCTTTCAGCATCAACAAAAACTGCATTTGTGAACGCTAAAGGCAATATTATTGCAATATGGATTATGACACTCGCCACTATGTTGAAATTAAAAAACCCTAAATAATTTGCTGCCACCAAACCAAAAAAAATACTCCATACAGTAAACAAGACTAACATAAAGTATGTCTGTAAACTTGGGTCAGGAACATACTTTAAAGGGTTATACCTTACATCCATGACCCTTCTCCAACCATAAACAATATTCATTATTAGTCTTCTAAATAGACTTGGTTTTTTAATTTTTTGTTTATTCATATATATCAAACTACACATTTTTAAGGATTTGGTCAAACAACAGTTATGTAACAACTTAGATACATCTCAAATAAACAGAAAGTTGTTTAAATTTTTTTGAGTTGTCAGATTACTTTTAATTTTATTGTCTCTTAATTGATTCTCTGATTTGTTGTTCAAGTTCTTCAACGTTAGAAGGTTTTGTAAAATCAACAAAAGATATATTATCCATCAACTCAACTAATTCATTTTCAGTTGTCTCACCAATCACAGAGGGATAATATCGATTCATATCTTTGATCTTTTGTGGCACCTCATCTCTATGAAGAACTTTGACTCTGTAATCATTTTTTAGTCGTCTGATAAAACTTAACCATTCAAGTCTTACAAAGTATTTGCTGTGCGAAATACCGCACAACTCACATTCACTTCCTTGTTTTTTAATATGTTTGTTGTACCAATATTTGAGTTCATTAAAGAATCCGCCGTCAGCATCATAAATAAAGTAAATAGTTTTATATTGTTTCATCGCTTTTCAATTTTTTCTTCTAGAAATTGCTTTCTCAAATACTTAGTTAGTCCAGTTATCAAGAGAAGGTAATTTGGTAAAAATTTAAAGAATAGTACCTAAGTTTCATAATTACTTTACATATTTTTTGTGAAAACTTTGTTAAAATTACACTGTCTTATACACAGTAATATGCACAGTAACCGCTGAAACATCTATTCTTACAGGGTTTTTATTCTAGACCCAAGAACTGAAAATCCTTGTGTCGGTGGTTCGATCCCTCCTCTGGGCACCATTAACTTCAAAAAATTTTTATCTCTTGAGAGTTTTTAAGAGTTCATCAACTTTATCATCAAAATTATTACTGTCTGTAAGAGCATCCTTTACACATGCCTGAAGATGATTTTTAAGTATCTTCCCTTCTACGGTTGAAATAGCATTTTTTACAGCTTTTAATTGATTAAGTATATCGATACAGTATTTTTCATCTTCAATCATTTTTAAAATACCTCGTATCTGGCCTTCTACTCTTTTAATGCTTGGAATTTGTTCTTTATGACACGCGTGACTCATATTAATCTCGGAATGATATATGTAAAAATTGTTGCAAATATAAATAGTAACAAGGAAAAATAATATATGTATCTTGATTTTTTCCTTGTTTTCATACAAAGCTTACCTAGCTCTGGATCAGCGGGGCAAGGCATGTAATAGGTTTTATAATTTACATAACCTGCTAACACTAGCATTATTAAAGCAAACACTGTTATGTATAGCTTATATTGGGATAGGGTTATTAAAAAGGGAAATACAGTTATCAAACTTGCAAAAGATGCTCCTGCTCCTAACACAACAAATAATGCTGGCAATGCACAACATATTAAAGTTGATGATGAGGCAAAGAGCGATATGAAATTTGTAGTTTTATCGTCCATTTACTTAAACTTATATAACTAAAATCTGCATTTTTATAGCATTTATACCATTAGCTAGTATTTTATTTTGTATATCCTCAAACACAATTTCAATACCTTTATCATAGGCGAGCAAAACTTTGCCTTGTGCTAAATCTACATCTATTTTTTTTACTAACTTATCTTTTTGGAATGTTTTTTCAATGCCTCTCGCGCAAAAGTCGCACACCATTCCTTTTACACTAATAACAGCAACTTGAGTATTAGTTAGATTGAAGACAAATTTATCAAACCTTTCAGGATTTACCTCAAGTTTTTCTCCATCAACCAATTCATTGTGAAGATGCCCTTCATGTGAGTGATGCATCATATCTGAATGACCATCGTGATCATGTGGCTCTGAGGCCATTGCCCATGATGAAACAATGAATAATGTAGTTATAAGTAATTTCATAATATTTTCTCCTAAAACCTATACATGAGATGTATATCCCAATCAGTCTTGTTGTTGTAACCAAATTCTAAAAGCGTGTTACCTTTAAAAAATTTTAAAGCTGGATATGAAGACCTTTTATCTTTTATTGAAGTTTTTTTAGTCTTTAGCATTAACCAAGTATGTATATCACCATATTCTCCAAGATACGGAGCAAAACCTATTTGTACGTGGTTTTGATTATAGCTTTTTAGCCTGTTTTCTACTTTCTTAGTATCAAAACCCAAAAACCATCTCCTAGTCTCCCAATCACCATGTATTCCATAGAAAAGATCATTACCACTTTTAGAGCTTAGTCCTGACTGAAAATATAAGTTTCTTTGAGAATGAAGACTATTCTTCCTATTTATTAAATACGTAAATCTCAAATAAGAATAATTATCTCTTAAATTTTTGTCTTTAAGATTTTCAATTCCTACAGAATATTTATATGAAGGAGAATAATGATAATAAAGAGAATCTTTCATATTATCTGAAAACATCATTAATGTTGATCCACCAGAATATGAGATAGGCCTAGCCTCAACATTGCTTGAGACCAAAATAAAAAATAAAATATAAAAGTACATACCCATAGGGGGTATATTAATACTATTTTATATAAGTTGTAAATTTTTTTAAAAACTTAGCTATTTTTTGAGTCTTATTGGTATCTCTTGAATTGCATGTACAAAATTATTTGGTGCAACTTTCCAATCTCCAGTTAACTGATAATCTGGAAATCTTGATAAAAACTGTGAGAAAAATTCTCTTAATTGCATTAAAGCAACAGGCTTGCCGAGACAAGTATGTCTTCCAATTCCAAATGCAAGATGTTGGTCAGCATTGGTTCTCATAATATTAAATTTATCTGGATCATCAAAAATTTCAGGGTCCCTGTTTGCAGCTCCATACCATAGTGCAATCTTTTCAAAGGGGCCTATTTTTTGATCGCCAATAATAGTTTCTTCAAGAGTAGTTCTTCTCATATGAATTACAGGAGATACACATCTTACAGTTTCATTTATTAGTCCTGTAACTCTCTCAAAGTTATCTAGGAATAATTGTTTTTGTTGTGGGTTTTCATTCAATAATTTAATACCACCACTCATAGTATTTCTAGTAGTATCGTTGCCTGCAAAAACTATTAAAAGCCATGAACCATCAAGAAATTCTTGCGATAAGTCCTCTCCCTCAATTTTTGCATTTGCAATTGCGCTAAGTAAATCATTCTCAGGCTTATCTTTCTTTTTGTTAAGTATAAATCTTCCATAATCAAACATTTCATCAATCATATTATTAAACATCTCAACAAGAGCGGGATCAGGTGTTGTATCAGTTATTCCTTCCTCATTTTGTTTTATTTGCTCAAGAGTAAAATACTGAGCTAGCTCCAAAAACTCCATCCACTCTGTGAGTTTTTGCCTATCCGATTCTGGAATTCCTAAAATTTGGGAAAGAGTATAAATTGGAAGTTGTTGCGATATCTCTTTGACTAAATTAAATTCATTTAGTTTTTCTGCTTCGTCCAACAAATCACTCACTTTAAGGGAAACTTTTTTTTGCAATTCATCTACATACCCAGGCTTGAAGAAAGGCATATGTTCTTTTCTTAAATTTAAATGCATTTCTCCATCGAGATTTAACATATGATCTATAGTTGATTTGAATAGCTTTGGATGTCTGTTTTCCTCGGAGCCAAGTGTTAATAAATTGCCAGTTGAATACTGTGATGAAAAAACCTTTGGATTCATTGATACAGTCTTAATATCTGCATATTTTGTAAGGACCCAGTAGCCTGGTTCTGGATCAGTGTGCATTGGCTGATGAAAAAACACTGGTGCATTTTCCCTAAGTTCTTTATATAAATGAAAGGGTTGACCTTTTCTAAAGAGATCTAAATCATTTAATGAGTTTGATGGATTATAAGAATATCTTCTTTCAAAGCTTGGGTGATTAATTTTATTTTTTATAACCTTAGATGAGAGAACAAAATTTTTAGACATTATGTAAATACTTTACTATATTAAATTCTCATATTGTGAGAAAAAATTATGATTTCTACTTTACAAAAACCACTTGATTCTGGATTTGGACAAAAGACTGAACCATATGAAATTATCAAAGATCTTGATCTATCTGATAAAAATATCATTATTACCGGGGGTTATTCTGGAATTGGTTTAGAAACAACTAAAGCTTTAAAAAAAGCTAATGCTAAAGTAATAGTTCCAGCAAAGAGGCTTAACCATGCAAAATCTATTCTTGATGGCATTGTGCCTCAAAATGATATTTATGAATTGAATCTTGCTGATCTAAACTCGGTAATGAGTTTTGTAGAATTATTTTCTCAACTAAATATAAAGCTTGATATTTTAATAAATAACGCTGGTATTATGGCATGTCCAGAAACGCGAGTTGGTAATAATTGGGAGAGCCAATTTGGCATTAATCATATTGGTCATCAATTACTTCTAAAGCAATTAATGAATAAATTTCGTGCGGACGGACGATCGAGATTTATTAGCCTATCTTCTTCTGCTCATTCTATTTCAAAAATTCTATGGGATGATATTCATTTTGAAGACAGCTCATATAATAAATGGACTGCATATGGACAATCAAAAACAGCAGCATCTCTTTTGGCAATTGAGTTTGACAGAAAAATGAAGGATAAAGGTATAAGAAGTTTTGCTGTTCATCCCGGAGGTATTTTAACCCCTCTTCAAAGACATTTAGAGCATGAGGAGATGGTTGCTCTAGGGTGGAAAAAAGAAGACGGCTCGCTATCAGATCTTGCAGAAAACTTTTTTAAGAGTCCTTCACAGGGTGCTTCAACAACTATTTGGTGTGCTGTAAGCTCAATGCTAAATGATATTGGTGGAGTATTTTGTGAAAATTGTGATATAGCAGAACGTAAAGAGTATATAGATGAATCAATGCGCAGGTATTTTGGTGTTGCTGATCATGCAATAGATACAGAAGAAGCAAAAAGATTGTGGGAAGAAACTGAAAAAATGATATCTAGTTTTTAAGTCTATATTTTTCATTTTTTATCGAATTATTGATAACTACTTTATTTTTAAAAATTGCTTTAAATAAAAGTTGTAAAGTATAGTTTAACTATGAATTTTTTCCAAAATATGATTTCTTCCATTATGGAGAATGGCTTAAGCTTGAGAAGATTTCGTTCACAAGGCTTTGGCACCCTTCATACGGACATAAATCAAGCAACTGACTCTGTGATGCACACGTCTGGCGAGGTTTCTTCAATTGCATTTGGAGAGCATTTATTAGATTTAATCGAAGAAAAAAATGATGAAGACTTAGTAATATATCTTGAGCATCTCCTTAAGGAGTATGATGTAAATACCGAATTAATTATTAAAGCTGCACAAAATTATTTAAAAAATAAAAATCAGCAAAATTTACAAGGAATTAGCAATACTGCCGAACCAAAATGGATAGAGTTGTTTAGAAGGCTAAATGCAACTCCAAATGGAACTCATAGACTTATTAAATTAAGAGAAAGAATTAGGACTCTTATAAAACAAAATAAAGATCAACTAAAGCCACTTGATGCTAGTTTGCTCAAACTATTCAAGTATTGGTTTAACCCATCATTTCTTGTCTTGGAAAAAATAGATTGGTCTACACCGGCAAATGTTCTAGAAAAAATTATAGAGTATGAGGCAGTTCATGAAATAAATTCGTGGAAAGACTTAAGGTCAAGACTGGCACCGAATGACAGACAATGTTTTGCCTTTTTTCACCCTCTTGTGCCTGAAGATCCTCTAATATTTGTTGAAGTTGCTTTCACAAAAGAAATACCAGAATCAATTGAAAATATTATTAAAATTGATAGAGAAGAGTTAAGCTTTGATGAAATCAATACTGCTGTTTTTTACTCTATATCTAACTGTCAGGATGGTCTTTCTGGAATTTCATTTGGAAATTTTTTAATCAAGAAAGTAGCTCATAAGCTTAAACAAGAAATTCAAGGTTTGGATAAATTTGTAACACTATCTCCTGTTCCTGGATTGATGAAGTGGATGGAAAAAAATGCACCTTTGGCATATGAAAATTGTTTAAATGAAGTTAATAATGAGGTGCTTCTTAAAAATTCAATAATTTACTTAACTGAATCCAATAGAGAAGATGGGCTTCCTAATGATCCAGTGGCTAGATTTCATCTTGGCAACGGAGCTATTCTTCATAAAATTAATCTTCATGCAGATCTCTCTGATAAAGGCTTAAAACAATCTCAAGGAACGATGGTTAATTACTTATACGATTTGGATGTTGTTGAAAAAAACCATGAGCAGTTTTTTAAAGATAAAGCGGTCATTATTTCAAACGAAATTAAATCTCTTAAAAAAAAATATAGCTAGTTTGTATGTCTGATATTCTTAAACTCTTCCCAGCTATTGAGCCATTTAATACTGGTTACATGGAAAGAGACTGTCATGAAATTTATTATGAGCAATGTGGCAATCCGGATGGTAAACCAGCAGTTTTCCTTCATGGCGGTCCTGGCGGTGGTGGAAGCACAACAGTAAGAAGGTTTTTTAATCCAGAAAAGTATCATGTTGTTATTTTTGACCAAAGAGGTTGCGGAAGAAGCAAGCCTCACGGTTGTCTAGAACAAAATACTACATGGGATCTTGTTGAAGATATAGAGACTCTTAAAAATATACTTGGATTTAAAAAATGGCTAGTTTTTGGTGGTTCTTGGGGTAGTACATTATCTCTTGCATACTCTCAAACATATCCAAAATCTGTCAGTGAAATGGTTCTTAGAGGAATCTTTATGCTAAGGAAAAAAGAGCTTGATTGGTTTTATCAAGAAGGAGCTTCCAATATTTTTCCAGAGGCATGGGAAGAATTTTTAGAGCCAATTGATATAAGTCAGAGAGATGATTTAATGTCTGCGTATCATGAAATATTTAAAAGCGATAACACAGAAAAAAAATTAAATGCAGCTATAGCTTGGTCCAGATGGGAAGGCTCAACTAGTAGCTTGAGTTATAACCCAGATATGGCAGATAGCTTCTCTGATCCTAGATTTGCATTAGCCTTCGCTCTTATTGAAAATCATTATTTTGTTAATAAAGGATTCTTGGAGCACGAAAATCAACTAATAGAATCTGGCATAGATATCATAAGAAATATTCCTACTACAATCGTTCAAGGTAGATATGATATTGTTTGCCCGATGACAACTGCATGGGAATTATCCAAAAATTGGCCAGAAGCCAACTTAATAGTTGCGCCCTCCTCTGGACATACTGCTTTTGAAAAAGAGATCACTCATGAACTAATTAAAGCAACTGAGGAATTTGCTAAAAATGAATAACATAAGTTTTATAGGCATGGCAGGCTGCGGAAAATCAACAATTGGTGGAATTTTGTCATCACAATTAGACATTAGTTTTGTTGACACAGATTTACTAATTGAAGAAAAATTTAAATTATCCTTAGAAGAACTAAAAAAGGAAAAGGGTTACGAATTTGTAAGGCAAGCTGAAGAAGAGGTAATACTTGGACTTGATGAAAACATAAAAGTTATATCTACAGGAGGTAGTGCTGTCTATTCTGAAAAATCAATGTTATATCTAAGCTCTTTTTCTAAAATTATGTATATCAATACTCCTCTTGATGAGATTAAACAAAGAATTGGACATGGTCAAGAAAGAGGTTTGGCTGCTCCTGATGATCTAAGTATTGATGATATATACAAAGAAAGAGTTCCTCTTTACAATAAATGGGCCGATATTACATTGAATGGCAATAAATCTATAGAAGACCTAATATCAAAAATTATTAGTTTAATTTGATGGAAAAAACAAGAACATTACTAATTGGAGCCTCCGGACTTGTAGGTAATGAAATTTTTAAATGCATTTCAAAAGAAAATCAAGATATTTTCTTATTATCCAGAAGAACTTCAGATAAAGATCAAAATAAATTTCAAGAAATCATTACTGGATTTGATGACCTAGATGAAATAAACCTTCCAAGGATTGATCACGTTTATATTGCAATTGGAAAAAAGTTAGGCTCAAGTGAGCTGTTATATATTCGCAAATCTGATAGAGATAATTTCATTAGAGTAGATTGTGAATATGTTTTAAAAATAGCTAAAAAAGCATTTGATAATGGCGCAAGATCAATAGCAATAGTTTCTGCAATTGGTGCAGACAAAAATTCATATAACTTGTATCTTAAAACAAAGGGCAATATGGAAAATCTTATAAAAAAAATAGGATATTCAAAAACTATCTTTGCTCAACCAAGCCACTTACTTGGTAAAAGAGTAAACGAATCATTCAAACTTGATGTTTCATTAATAGAGTTAGGGGGTAAAATTTTTGCACCTTTGATGCTTGGTCCTTTTTCAGATTTTAAATTTGTAGAAGCGCGAGATGTTGCAAAAGCAATGGTGCAAAAAATGAATGATGATTCAAGTGGACTTGCAATCCTAAGATATAAAGATTTTGTTAATATCTAAAAAATTTCTCTATTTGTCTTAAGCATTTTACGAATTGCATGCGCTGAATTTAATAACCAAAAAGCAGAAGCAAAGAAAAAGTAATATAAACCTGCATATAGCTGAACTATCATCGCAAGGATGCTACCCATTGCAACTGCAATAAGACCTATCAATCTCTTGTTATACTTTTTTGAAACAATAAGGGGTGCGGCTATCAATGTGCCAAAAATAACGCTAATAATTTGAATGATTTCAAGGATAGTCATACTGATAGACAAAAAGAATTTTGCCTATGAGTATAAATATTGGAGCATTATGAATATTTTTTTTTAAAAGTAAATATTTTTTTGAATTTTTTTGTAAATAATTTACTCTATTAATATGAATAAAAATTTTTGGAGAAATATGAAAAAAATAACTACCTTAATAATTGCTTTTTCTATGGTGGGTTCCTTGTATGCGGATGATCATAAAAAAGAAAAAAAAGAGCATCCCAACACGCTTATGAGTGCAAAAGAGTGTATGGAAACTAAGTCTGGTATTGGATGGTTTCTTGGAGCTGCAGATAGTGTTTTTGATGACATAAAAAAACATGGAGATTTAAAAGATAAATCCTGGAATGATGAAAAATGGGGTGAAGCAATCGCTTTATCTACCTTAGCCTCAAATTATTCAACAGTTTATGACGTATGGTGTAAGGATATGATTTCACATAGAATGAAAATGAGAATGAAAGATTCTTATAAAAACCATTTAAAAGAACATGCCAAGAAGAATGATTGAGTTTTAAAACTTTCCTCTTTGAAATCTCATTCTTATTGAGAAAACTCTTACTAATGCAACCAGCGTAAGTATAGTTTGCGTAAATAATGAAATTGTTAATGGGTTTGACCATTGCCAATTATCAATTGTCAGCCATAATAAAAATGTTTGAAGGGGAAAATTAATTACTGCTCCCATCATTACAACAATAACTGCTTCTCTAAATGCTACTTTTTCTGTTTTATTCATTTTTTCCTTATTTTTTAATTCTTATTCCAGTGCCATATGCCAAAATTTCTGATGCGCCTTGAGTTATGGTAGAAGTTTGAAATCTAAAGCAAATTATAGCATTGGCTCCTTTTTCAATAGCGTCATCTAACATTCTTTGGTATGCCTGATCTCTTGAAGATTGAAGTAATTTAGAATAACCAACTAGCTCTCCGCCAACTAAATTTTTTAAATTTGCAAAAATATCAGAGCCCACATTTCTTGATCTTACAGTACTTCCTTGTACTATCCCTAAATACTCAATTATTTCGGCTCCCTCTATATTATTTGTTGAAACAACCATAAAATCTTCTTTTTTATGACCTTCTCTAAAATTTTCTATCATGACTTTTTTCCTTAAATAGTTTAATTTATAAATATAATGCAGAAATTAGTTGAAGCAAAATTTTCTATTGGAAATATAGTTAAGCATAAGTTTTTAAACTTTAGAGGTGTTATTTTTGATTTAGATCCAGAATTTAATAATACGGAAGAATGGTATCAAGCTATACCTGAACAGATTAGACCAAAAAAAGAACAGCCTTTCTATCATTTATTTGCTGAAAATAAAGAAATTTTTTACATAGCATATGTATCAGAACAAAACTTATTGTTAGACAAGTCAAAAAAACAGTGTAATCATCCTGGTATCAAGGAGATATTTGAATCATTTGATGGTTTTAACTATCAGCCTCATAGTAAAGCAAAAAACTAAATTAAGCTTGGCTATGAGCTATCTGTGCGGCAGTTACAAAAACGTCCATTGCAATTTCTAACTCTTTTTCATTAATAAATGTTGGTGCAATTCTTAAGGTATTATTTTTAGGGTCATTTCCATAAGGATGTGTCGCACCTGCTGGGGTTAGAAGCACTCCAGCCTCTTTGCATAACTCAACAATTTTTGAGGCAATAGGTTTATGTGATGTAAAAGTAATAAAATAGCCACCAGTTGGTCGAGAATATTCACCAATATCTTTATCAAGTTTTTCTAATGCTTGATATGCTATTTCAAATTTAGGCCTTACTAAATCAGCATGTTTTTTCATATGATTTTTTACAGCATTAGAATCTTTAAAGAACTTTGTATGTCTTTTTTGATTAACCTTATCAGGACAAATTACCATAGAACCTCTTATTCTTTTAATTAGAGATAAATTTTCATCCGCTGCTGCCATAAACGATAAACCACCGCCTCCAAAAGTAACTTTAGAGAAAGAAGTTACAACTACTGTTTGATTGGTAGTTTTGTTTTGCTCTGCTAACTTCCAGACTGGTATTTGATTCTTGGTAGGAAGAAAGTCATGAACCAAGTAGGCATGATCAAAAAGAAAAAGGAAATCTTCAGAATATTTTTTACCAATTTCAAAAAGCTTATTTATATTATCGTCACTGTAAACTTCTCCAGATGGATTTGAATGCCGAGGTACACAAATTATTCCAACGACATTTGAGTTATTTTGAAGAGCATCTGACAGCGCATCTAGGTCAACACCATCTTCTATCAAAGGTATTGCTATCATTTCGATTCCAAAATCTTCTAGCATTCTGAAATGTCTGTCGAATCCAGGTACAGGACATATAAACTTTGGAGTTTCGATATCTCTCCAAGGCACAGGTTTGGCAAACAAGTACTTTGAAAGAATCATCTGATAAGTAAGCATTAAGCTAGACTGCTCACCTGTAATAACATGATCAGCAGGAGCTGAAAGAAGATCCGCGCCAAGATCTCTAGCACCTTCAATGCCAAAAGGCTCTCCATAATTTCTTAAATCAACTTTACCGTCAAATGGCTCGACATTCATACTTAATAAGTCATTGGCCAAATCTAATTGATATGAATCTGGTTTTCCTCTAGTTATATCAATTGAAAGACCTTGGGCCTTGATCTGCTCAAAATAAGTTAAAATGTTCTCTGACATACCGCTTATTTTATAGAATTAAATGATTAGTGGTATATATTATAAGAAAATTTAAAACTTTCTTGGATAAAAATGAATTTCTGGATTCTAACAATCATATCAATAATAATAATTTCATTATTAATCATCATTATTTTCTTACAAATTAAAAATAGGTCCGATAAAGACAAAGATCAAGAGTCAATAAAGGAATTAGACAGAGCATTATTAAAACAAGAAGATACCTTATTAGATCTAACAAAAGATATACAGTCATTTCATGATCCATTAAATAAGTTACGAAGATACTTGTCTGGTGGAACTCTTGCAGGAAAATTTGGTGAATGGTCGCTTGAATCCATAATGCAAGATATTTTCAATCCAAATCAATATATAAAAAATGCAGAAGTAATCAAAGGCACTGGCAAGAGAGTAGAGTTTGTTTTAAAAATGCCAGAAGGGCTTTTATTGCCAATTGATGCCAAATTTCCTTCAGGACTTTACGACACTTATCTAGATTCAATTAATCAAACAGACGAAAGATTAATTAAAAAATCTATAGACGATATAAAAAGACATGTAATAAAAGATGCATCAGATATCCAAGATAAATATCTTCAATCGGGTATAACTGTTGACCTCGGAGTTATGTATATACCCAGTGAGTCTTTAATGCAGTTAATCGATTCTGTTGAAAATCTTCGCGAATCTGTTTTTAGAGATTCAAGAGTTTTAATTATGGGGCCAAACTCCTTAGCAGCATATTTGATTAGTGTTCATATGGGCTTTAGAACTCTTGCTCTTAATAATAGAGCTGGAGAGATTATGGAAGAATTTGGTAAGTTAAAAAAAGAATTTGAAAAATTTGGAAGCTCAACTGAAGAATTGCTTAAAAAAGCAGACGCAATGCTAAAGGCAGTAAATGAACATGCTACTCGGGAGAGACAAATGAATAAAGCTATTAATAATATGGATCAATTAGATAATTAAAAGTAGAACCTTCTCCACATATTTAACCCAAAAAATAAAGCACAAATCCACAGAATAACTTCAGGAATATTTGGATTGCTGTTATAGCCAAAAAACCCTTTTAAGAAAACACCTATAGAGCCTTTATCATGAAGTGGATGGTAAATCTTTTGTCCTTGCTCATTCATCTGTGGTTGTAAAATATCCCAAGGTCTATAAATTTCTGTTTTCTCAATTTGGTCTGATTTTACTAAATACTCTTCGACTTCATGAGTACCATAGGCAACCATCCCTGCTGATAAAAAGACTAATAGTAAAGTTGTATATTTAAATACATATCTTAAATTTATTTTTCTACCTTGAAGTACTATTAAATATCCTATGAGGATTGCAAGAGCTGCTCCTGCTATGAATCCTAAATATGAGAATGATCCAGTAACAGAAAAGCTTGAGATTAAGAAAACAGCAGTTTCAAAGCCCTCTCTTAAAATTGCAAAGAAAACTACAAAAAATACTCCCCATGAAGATAATTTAATAGCATTTAAAGTTTTGCCTTCAAGCTCTTTTCTATCACTAACATGTTTTGATAACCAAAATATTACATACCAAATCAAAATAGCTGTTAAATAGAGGAAAATACCCTCAAATAAGGCTGCAGTAGAATCATTGCCAAGAGATTCCTTTGCGGCTAAAACAAAATATCCGACTATAATGCTTGCAACAATTGCAGCTAAGACGCCCATCCATAATTTATAAAAGTGGCTCAATTGATTCGATTTCTCTAAAATCAAATAAATGATACCAACAACAAGAGACGCTTCTAAAACTTCTCTAAATACAATTATAAATTCGCTCATGCTTATGTCCTTATGGGTTTTCTAAATGAGAATCATTCTTATTTGGATTGTAACTAAATTTTTATCAAATAAAAAGTAAGTTTTTAATATTATCATGTCGCTTTTATTTATATTTGTTGAGACAATGCAATATGAAAAAAATAGCTGTAATTGGTGCTGGAATTGCTGGTACAACTACAGCTTATGCTCTTGTAAAAAAAGGTCATAACGTAACTATTATTGACTCCAGAAGATATCCTGCAATGGCAACAAGTTATGCCAATGGAGGACAGCTAAGTGCAAGTAACGCAGAAACATGGAATACAACTAAAAATGTTGTGAGTGGAATTAAATGGATGTTTACTCCCGATGCTCCACTATTATTTAATCCATCGCCTGAAATCCAAAAATATAGGTGGATGCTCGGATTTCTATGGACCACTCTTAAGGGTGAGCATAAAAAAAATACTCTTGATACAATTGATTTTGCGAAAAAAGCTAGGGAAATTTATTTCAAAATAGCCGATGAAGAAGGCATAGAATTTGAATTACTTAAAAAAGGTATTCTAAGATTTTATGACAATGCAAAAGAATTCAAACTAGATAAAGAAAAGGTTTCATGGCTTCATCAAGAAGGCATGGAGTGGGATATTTTGACTACCGATGAAGTTAAAGAAATAGAACCAGCTTTCGAAAATAATAAAAATTATGAAAAAATTCTTGGCGGAATATATACCAAATCTGATGCAAGTGGTGATATTCATAAATTTTGTACGAATCTAGAGAGGATTCTTGTAGAAAAATATTCAGCAATCCTTCAACTTAAAACAACAGTTGAATATATAACCAAGCAAAAAGATAAGCTAGTTCTTACCATGAGACATGAAAATGAAATAATTAATGATTCATTTGATAATGTTGTCATTTGTGCAGGAGTCAATACACAAAGCTTTGCAAGTCGACTAGGTGATAAGATGAATATATATCCTGTTAAAGGATATAGCGTAACAATTGATCTTAAAGATGAAATATCCAAAAAATGTGCTCCAACTGTATCTTTAATCGATCAACCCGTAAAAATAGTTGCTAGCAGACTTGGCGATAGATTTAGGGTTGCAGGGACAGCAGAGCTTGCTGGAATAAATACTGATATAAGACAAGATAGAATTAAACCTTTATTAAAATGGGTAGAGAAATATTTTCCAAATGTTAGCACTGAGACATATACTCCTTGGGCTGGATTGAGACCTATGACTCCTAATATGATGCCTATAACTAGAGAAAGTAAAATGAAGGGGGTTTTCTATCATGCAGGACATGGCCATCTAGGCTGGACTCTTAGCGCACATACAGCACAAATTGTTGCAGATAATATAGATTCTAATTAAGGTAAGTCCACAATCTCCCAAGATCTTTTCTCACACTCCTCTCGCAATTTATTATCAGGGTTTACAGCTACCGCTTTGTTAACTACTGAAAGTAACGGAAAGTCATTTATTGAATCTGAATAAAATGTAGTATTCTTAAAATCACTAAAATCATTCCTACGCATCCATTCTCTTACCTTTTGAAGTTTGCCCTCACCCAATGCTGGAGTGTTTTGAAACTTACCAGAATATACTCCATTAACTATTTCAACCTCTGTTGCAACAATATTTTCGAAACCAAGTCTCTTGGCAATTGGATTAACTATTACAGAGTTTGTAGCTGAGGCAAGTAACATTACATCGTTGTTGTGATAATGATTATGTAATAATCTTAAGGCGTATATATTAATCATTGGCTCTATGACTGAGGAAAGGAATTTATTCAGGAGATTTTCAATTTCTTCTGGTCTTTTCCCTTTAATTGTTGATAGAGCAAACTCAGCCCACTCATCATAATCTAGCTTCCCTTCATAATACTTGTCATAAAAATATTGATTTTTTTTCTCATATTCATCTTTATTAACATAACCGATATCAATCAAAAAATTGATCCATGAATAATCAGAATCTCCATTTAGAATGGTATTATCTAAATCAAATATTGCTAAATTTTTTTTCATAAAATAATAATTTACACAATGATAAATGAACCTGGATATAGATTAAACGTTGGTATTATTGTTATCAATGATAACGGCAAATTGTTGCTATGCAAAAGAAAAAAAATAGATAGTTGGCAATTTCCACAAGGAGGTATAGATTTCGGTGAGAGCCCTTTGAAGGCTGCAAAAAGAGAATTATATGAAGAGGTTGGAATAAAAAAGAAAGATGTAAAATTAATATCTTCAACGGATAAGTGGGTTAAATACGATGTTCCACATGAAAAAAGAAAGAATCATTTTCTAAAAAAAAGATTTAGAGGCCAAAAGCAAAAATGGTTCATGTTTAAGCTTATGCATGATGTAAAAATTCATTTTGAAAATGATCCAGATAATGAGTTTATTGATTTTCAATGGGTTCCTTATTGGTATCCATTGTATGCTATCGTTGAATTTAAAAGAGAAGTATATCGGTTAGTCCTTAATGAACTTAAAGATAATTTTTGCACAGAAATGAATAATGATTGAAGCGCTCACATTGTTTGCAATTTTAGGTATTTTTGCTGGGCTTGTTGCTGGTTTGTTTGGTGTTGGTGGAGGAATTATTACAGTACCTTTTTTGTAGCCTTTTTTATACAATTTGGTTTTGAAGAAGAAATTATTATTCACATGGCAGTAGGTACATCTTTAGGCTGCATTGTTTTTACAGGGATATCATCAGCATATGCTCATAGTAAAAAAAATGCTATAAGTTATAATTTTCTTAAACCGTTAGCTTCAGGAATAGTAATTGGAGCATTCTTGGGTGCTTTATTTGCAGTACAACTTAACGGAAATTTACTGAAAACAATTATAGGAATTTTTGCATTACTTATTGCGATTCAGATGAGCGTTAGCAAAGATATAAAACTAAAACCAAGGAATCAAACAAACAAAGAACCATACTTTGTTGGAAGTGGAATTGGATTCTTCTCATCTATTTTGGGTATCGGTGGAGGTATATTTTCAGTGCCCTATTTAAAAGCTTCTGGGCTACCAATGACTTCAAGTGTAGGAACTTCTGCAGCATGTGGAATTCCAATAGCTGTTTTTGGTGCTCTTGGTTATCTTATTTCCGGTGTCGACAATATACTTTTACCCCCTTTTGCTTTGGGCTATATATATTTGCCAGCTGTTATTGGTATAAGTTTAACAAGTATACTTGCCGCCAAATATGGCGCTAATATTGCGCATCATGTATCTGAAAAAATATTAAAGAGAATGATGGCATGTATGATGTTTCTTATATCTATTTATATGGTTTTTTCATGATCGTAGAATTATCAGATTTTTTTAATAACCCCTCATTGATCGAAATTGGTCCATTAAAAATTCAATACTACGCAGTTACTTGGTTATTGTCCGCAATCTTTATATACCTTTTCTTGAAATCTAATCAAATAATGATCGAGCTTGGTTTGAATCATGAAAAAGTAAATGACTTAGTTTTCATGTATGGTTTATTTATCGGATCTATGTGTGGAGGAAGAGTTGGTTATATGATCTTCTATGGAACAGAGCAGCTAATAAGCAATCCATTATCTCTGTTTTATATTTGGCAAGGAGGTCTTAGTTTCCATGGAGGTTTAGTTGGAGTAGTAATAAGTTTTTTAGTTTTTTCTAAAAGAAATAATCTAAGTTTTTTAAGACTTATGGATGGAGCAGCTCTAGCTATGCCGATAGGCCTTGGTCTCGTAAGAATTGGTAATTTCCTTAATGGTGAGTTATACGGAAAAGAAACAAATGGTGATTGGGGATTTATTTTTCCTACAGACCCATTTGGTCTATTAAGACATCCATCACAGTTATATGAAAGTTTCGGTGAAGGTATTCTATTATTCATTCTTTTGTATTGGATAAATAAACTTACAAAAATTCATGGCGTAGTTTGTTCAAGCTTTTTAATACTATATGGATTAATACGATTTATTATTGAGTTCTTTAGGCAGCCGGATTCTCACATAGGATATGTATTTTTAGAATCATTAAGCATGGGACAAATTCTCTGTGTTCCAATGATAGCAATTGGTTTTATAATGTTATTTTATTCAAGGAAAACTTCATGAAAGCCTATTTAGATCTGCTGGAATATATTTTAGAGAATGGTGAGAGAAGAAATGATAGAACCAATACAGGAACTATTTCGTCTTTTGGTCATCAGCTCTCATTTGATCTAGAAAAAGGTTTTCCTGCAGTTACAACAAAATCACTGGCATGGAAAGGTGTTGTATCTGAGCTAATTTGGTTTCTGGAAGGCTCTAGTGATGAAAGAAGACTTGCTGAAATAAGGTTTAGAAAAAATAGAGAAGAGCTTACAGACTTAAAAAAATATTCAACTATTTGGACAGATAATGCCGATAATCAAGGAAAAGATTTAGGATATGAAAATAATGAATTAAGAAAAGAACTTGGCCCTGTATATGGTGTTCAATGGAGAGACTGGGATGGCATTGATCAGATTAAAGCTTTAATAAGCAGTTTAAAAAATAATCCTGAAAGTAGAAGGCATATCCTATCAGCATGGAATGTTGGAAAAATTGAAAAAATGGCTTTGCCTCCATGTCATGTTATGTCGCAATTTTATATAAGCAATGGAACAATAAGTTGTCACATGTACCAAAGAAGCGCTGATATGTTTCTTGGTGTGCCATTCAATATAGCCAGCTACTCACTTTTATTGAGTATTTTTGCAGAAATACTTAATCTCAAACCAAAAAAATTCGTTCATTCTTTTGGTGATGCCCATATTTATTTAAATTCTGTTGAGCAAGTCAAAGAACAAATATCAAGAAAACCATTTAATCCTCCTAAGTTAATCTTACCGAAATTAAATTCTCTTGAAGATCTTTCTTCGTATTCTATAGATGACTTTAGGCTTGAAGGCTATGAGCATCATCCAGCAATTAAAGCAAAAATGGCAGTGTAAAGATGAAAACTATCTCCCATCTTGTTGCTGTTTCAAATGATCTTGTGATTGGGGTGGATAATGATCTGCCATGGAATTTGAAAGATGACCTTGCTCATTTTAAAAAATATACTCTTAATAAAATAATTATCATGGGAAGAAAAACATATGAGTCAATTGGAAGACCTCTTCCTAATCGAATAAATTATGTAATATCTAGAACTCTAAAAAAAATTGATGGTGCTTATGTATTTAATAATTTAGAAAATGCTATGAATAGTGCCGAAAAGCATAACAAGAAAGAAAATCAAAATAATGAAATAATAATTATTGGTGGTGGTTATCTTTTCAAACAGACCTCATCTTCTGTAAATAAGCTTGTCATTACTAGGGTTGACTGCAATGTTAAAGGAGATATCTATTATCCAAAAATTGATATGTCTAACTGGAAGAAAATTTCATCAAAATCATATGAAAAAGACGAAAACAATGATTACAATTTTAAAATTGAGGAATACTTAAAGTTATGATTGACTTTGAATGTACTCTCTTCTAAGAGCAAGATTCTTTACCCTAACCTCTTCATTTTCAGTATATTTTATCCAATTGTTAGCAGTTGATTTGACCTTTTTATCTTTGTCTCTAGCTGCAATTCTAAATTCTTTTTTTGCATCATCAAACTTTTGAAGTTCAAAATAGGCTTGGCCAAGCGTTAAATGAACTTGAGAAACCTTATCAATTTTTCCTTTTTTCAAACCTTTTTTAATTGATTCAACAGCCAGCTCAAGTCTATCCTCAGATAAATAAAGATTGCCTAGAAGAACATAAGATTTTCCGTCTTTAGACATTTGTGCCGCTTTCTCTAAAACCGGTATTGCTTTATCAACTTCTTGAGCCATTCTCCATGAGTCGGCTAAGAGTTTTAGATTTTTTTCTGTCTCTTTTATAACTGGGCCTGTTTTTTCAACTTTTATTTCTTCCCCGGTAACCTTATCTTTGGTAGTTTCTGTATATGTAACTATCTTATTCTGTCCTGAAACTAAAACGTTTGCAGCCCAATATGGATTTTGGTTAATTAGAAGTAATTGGGCCAAAGCTAAATACTCAGACTCTCTATTAAGCATATCTTTTTGATAAGCAGCTTTAAGGGTAATCATATAATCTTTTTCTCTTCCGAGCTCATTATAAATACCACCGAGCTGCAAGAAATATATTTTCTTTGGATATAAATTTACTAATATCTCATATATTTCTATTTGCCTTAGGAAAGCTTTCTTTTCGCCAATTTCGTTTTTTAATTCGCCAATTGAGGCTGCAAGAAGTACGTACCAGTTTTCTTTTGGCTTATATCCTTCTTCTTCAGCCAAAACAATTGCATCTTCCAAAGATGAAATAGCTTTACCATAATCGCCAATTGCATAATAGGCTCTGCCAAGCAACGACCACGACTGAGCAGTTATAGTCTCAACTTCATCCATCCATTGAAGTATATATTTTATGCCTTTTTTATAATCCTCTTGACTCATGTATAGCTGGCCTAGAGTTATTAAAGCAGATACTCTTAATGGAATTGTTCCTTCAGGTTCATTTAATAACAAATTGTAGGCTTCAATTGCTTTAAGGTATTTTTCATCTGAATAATATACAAAACCCCACGCATTCCACATCACAGATCGATCATAGCTTTTTAGAGTGTCTTTTTGATTTCGAAGATCGGTTAAAATTTCAATAACTGTCTCCATGTCTGGGTCAGGCTCACCTTTTTCATCAACACGCTCGAGGGATTCATAAACCTTAGCCATTTTCTTTGCAGTTTTTGTTGTTAAAGCTCTAGCTTTTTTATATTTAACCTGTTTCTTTGGTTGGTCATCTGCTGATTGTGCATTTAGCATACCAGGTGTGTACATTAACGATATTACAAGAAGTAAAAATATATATAAGAAACTATTTTTAGTTGTAAGAATTTTCATTACCTACCCTCTTCCTCAGACATTATAAAAGTAAATCTATGCAAAACATCGCTTACTGATGTTGCTTTACCATCAACAATTTTAGGTTTGTATTTCAATTTCAATGCAGCTCTTGCAGATGCACTGTTAAACATTGTGCATGGCCTTAATTCAGACTCAGGTCCAGTTGGATCTCCACAATAACCCTCGATAGCTTTTGCATTTTCAACACTTCCACTATCAGTAATTGTAAATGAAACAATTGCAAAACCTTGCGTACCTCTTTCTTGAGCTCTTCTTGGATAAATTGGTTGAACTTTGAAGAGAGGAATATACTCTCCATCTCTAAAAAAAGAGCCTCCGGCACTGAAATTTGCCTTTGGCTTTGCAATAGAAACATCAACACCAGTTAATGGTTGAAGATCTAGTTCTGGTTGAGCAATATCTTCTGGTTGCTCTTCTGGCTTCTCTGGTTTTTCAACCTCAGAAAGAAAGGTATCGATCTGTCTTTCAGGCATAACAATGTCTGCTAACTTCACAGAAGTATCTTCTTTCATTCCACTGTCGCCCAAGGAAATCAAAACAACCATTATAAAAAATAGGCCTGTTGTAATAAGCAAAGACAAACCTACACCTGCAGCATATTTGTTTGCATTAAAAGCCTGATTATATAAAGATTGAATTGGCTTCAAAACAGATTTAATAGCCGAGCTTACTTGGTCCATAAAAAAATTATTTAGGTTCTGACGCTAGGGATATAGCATTTACACCAGCCTCTCTAGCTCCATCCATAACTTGGATGATAGTATCGGCCATTGCTTTTTCATCAGCTTGAATAACTACTGAGCCCTGAGGGTTATCAGCAAGCAATTTAACAACATTTGCCTTTACCTGGCGAACATCTATTCTTCTTCCATCCATCCAAACTTCGCCTGTTGGACCTACAGCAATTAAAATAGCAGCATTTTCTTGTGTTTCAGCTGTATCTGAATCTGGTCTATTTATTTCTAACCCTGGTTCTTTAATAAAGTTTGCTGTAACAATAAAAAATATCAGCATGATGAAAACAACATCAAGCATAGGAGTTAAATTGATTTCATCGTTCTCTTCTTGAACTGCACTAGTGATTGCATTTCTTCTCATAATAAACCTCTAATCTATATCTCTTTTAATAATATCATTAAGCTCAGATTCATGTCTTTTGCTTGTGCTTGTTAAATATATAGCTG